>JACCDX010227179.1_pt1 | contig 13086 bp, 6 predicted proteins | sample 7449681 | NCBI WGS metagenome assembly JACCDX01 (sample SAMN15323450, study PRJNA562643) | freshwater metagenome | isolation source: river surface water | place: USA:Blue River Watershed | collected 2017-08-18
GTCGGGAGATTTTGAATAAGAGTTTTTCGAAGTTTTTGGAGGATCCTCGTGTGTTTATTTTGGGGGAGGATGTCGGTCAAATCGGGGATGTGAATCAGACCTTGGCGGGCTTGCAGGAGAAGTTTGGGCCTTTGAAAGTTACGGATACCGGAATTCGAGAAATTAGTATTGTGGGACAGGGATTGGGGGCTTCCATGCGTGGTTTGCGCCCGATTGTGGAGATACAATACTTGGATTATATTTTCTATCCCTTTGCGGTTTTGTCGGACGATTGGGCATGTTTGCACTATCGTACGGCAGGAGGTCAAAAGGCGCCGATGATTTTGCGTACACGTGGGCATCGATTAGAGGGGATTTGGCATTCGGGTAGTCCGATGGCGGTATTATTGAACGGTTTACGTGGGGTACATTTTTGTGTGCCTAGAAACATGACACAGGCTGCGGGTATGTACCGAACCTTATTGGCCGGGGATGATCCGGGACTTGTTGTGGAATGTTTAAATGGGTATCGCTTGAAGGAGCCTATGCCATCTAATTTAGAGGAGTTGGTGGTGCCTATGGGAGTGCCAGAGATCTTGCGTGAGGGGAATGATTTAACGGTGGTTACCTATGGTTCGATGTGTCGGATTGTCATGGAAGCGGCGGAGGCATTGTCTGAGATGGGTATTTCGGTGGAGGTAATTGATGTGCAGACCTTGTTGCCATTTGATCGGTATCATCATATTTTGACGTCGATTCAAAAGACACATCGTGTCTTGTTTGCGGATGAGGATATGCCGGGAGGTGCCTCGGCGTATATGATGCAGGAAGTTTTGGACAAGCAGGGAGCTTTTGCGTGGTTGGATAGTCCAGCCAGATGTTTGGCGGCTAGGCCTCATCGTCCTGCCTATAGTTCGGATGGAGATTATTTCTCTAAGCCTAATGTAGAGAATGTAGTAGATACAGTATATGAAATGATGCGGGAGTCTGATCCCTCTTCATTCCCAGCAATTTATTTTTAAGATGTCTGCGATTGGAACTTATTTCAAGGAGATTTTCGAGGTGGTTCAAAGCACCCGCAAGGGGATGGCGTTGACTTGGAAGCATGCTTGGAATGCAAGAAAGCAACGTTCGGTACATCAAATTCAAGATTCGGCATATTTTCAGAATCCAGATGGAATTGTGACTTTGGAATATCCCAATGTCGAGATTCCAACACCGGTAAATGGGCGTTATCAGTTGCACAATGAGATGGACGATTGTATCGTTTGTGATAAATGTGTGAAGGTTTGCCCGGTAGATTGCATTGATATTGAACCGATTAAAGCTACAGGCTTGGTGGGGCATACTTCGGATGGTTCGCCGATTCGTTTGTATGCAGCTAAGTTTGACATAGATATGTCGAAATGTTGCTTTTGTGGTTTATGTACGACGGTTTGTCCAACGGAATGTTTGACCATGACTTCGGAATATGATTTTTCCGTATTTGAGGTCAAAGATCATAATTTCTCATTTGCCAATTTGACGCCTGAGCAGGCTGATGAGAAGCGGAAATTGTATGAGCAGTTTGTGGCGGAAAAGGCGGAGATGAAAGCGGGTGCTAGTCAACAGTCGCTAGTCGCTAGTCCCCAGTCTGAAGGGGAGACTCAAGCGGAAAAACCGAAGCCTGCGTTTAAGCCCGGTTTTAAGCCGAAGGCGGTGGCTGGTCAACAGTCGCTAGTCGCTAGTCCCCAGTCTGAAGGGGAGAGTCCGAATTCCGAAGTTGAAGTTCCGGCGTCTAAACCGAAGCCTGCGTTTAAGCCCGGTTTTAAGCCGAAGGCGGTGGCTGGTCAACAGTCGATAGTCGCTAGTCCGCAGTCCGAAGGGGAGAGTCCGAAGTCCGAAGTCGAAGCTCCAGTGTCTAAACCCAAGCCTGCTTTCAAGCCTAGTTTTAAAAAGCCAGTCATTCCAAAGTCTGATGACCCAAGTCCAACGTCTAATGACTAACATCTAAGCCCATGTCTCCCATTATCCTAGCTTTTATGTTTCTGGTTTTGCTCACGTGCGGAAGTGCGTTGGTAATGCTATGGACGAAAAACATTTTGCATGCGGCATTGGCTATGTTTATGACCATGTTGGGTTTGGCTGGGCTCTATGTGTTAGCCTATGCGGATATCATGGCGGTTTCTCATTTGTTGGTCTATGTAGGAGGCGTGTTGATCCTAATTCTTTTTGGAATCATGTTGACCAATCAGTCGGGACGTGGGGATAAAAATCAAAATGATTTGCTTACCGAGGAGTCTTCCCGGTTTTGGCCTTTACTGATCGGAGGAATTGTATTTGCTTCCTTGGTCTGGGTGATTTGCCGAGGGAATTTTGAAGGAGCTGAGATTGCCAATTCAGGGTCTAAGCTAGGTTTTGTCGGTGTGGCTTTGTTGACCGATTATGCTATGCCCTTTGAACTTGTTGGGATTTATTTATTAATCGCCTTGATTGGCGCGACTTATATTGCGAAGCATCATGACTGAGATACCCTTAGTATTGTTTTTATGGGCGGGAGCTTTGTTGTTTGCGACAGGATTTAGCATGCTGCTGCTGAAACGAAATGCCATTTTCGTATTGATGGGTATTGAGTTGATGTTGAACGCGGCTAATTTAAATTTGATTGCTTTTTCGAGGCATGACAGCGCGAATCAGGGTTTGATGCTTGGAATCTTTGTCTTGGTGGTCGGAGTTTGTGAGATGGCGGTGGCTTTGGCTTTGGTTATACAGGTCTATCGTCAATTACAGCATATTGATATAGGACGATTTAAATCGAGAGATTAGGCTTTTTCGTCGAGCCATATTTTGATTTGGCTTCGGAGCATTGGGGCTTTGGCTTTTCCTACAACCTTTTCGAGTTCATCCATCGGGGCTTCGTACATCTGACGAATGGTCCCAAAATGTTTCAATAATTTTTGTGCAGTGAGTTTGCCGATGCCCTCGAGTTCTTCGAGTTGGCTGACGAGGAAATTTTTACTTCGCCGATTTCGATGGGCAGTGATGCCAAAGCGGTGTGCCTCATCCCGGAGTTGTTGGATCAATTTGAGTGACTCAGACTTCTTATCGATATATACGGGTAGGCTATCCTCGGGAAAGTAGATTTCTTCTAATCTTTTGGCGATTCCGATGATGGGAATTTTTCCGTACAGGCCGATGGCTTTTAAGGCATCGCAGGCGGCGCTGAGTTGGCCCTTACCTCCATCGACGATAATGAGGTCGGGTAATTCGGCTTCTTCTTCGAGGAGGCGGGTGTACCGACGGGTGATAACTTCATGCATGGTGGCGAAGTCGTCAGGTCCTTCGACGGTACGTGGGGTAAATAGTCGGTATTCCTTTTTAGCAGCGGTGGCTTGGATAAAACAAACCATGGCGGACACGGGATTGGTTCCTTGCAGGTTGGAGTTATCGAAGCATTCGATGCGTTTAGGTAATTGAGTTAAGCGCAAATCGTTTTTCAAGGTGAGCATCACGCGCATTTTGCGGTCGCCTCCACTTTCTTCGGCGGCTTTTCGGTCGGCCTTTTCTTTTCGGAAGTAAAGGACATTTTTCAATGACATGTCGAGAAGCTTTTTCTTATCCCCCATTTGTGGGATTGTATTTTTGGCTCCTTTGAATTCGATGGTCATGGGGATGTTGGTGAGAATCTCTTTCGCTTCACTGTGAAATTGGTCGCGCTTCTCCCAAATCATCATCGTCAATAAATCAGCTTCGTCTTCGTTAAGTTTTTTCTTGACCTCCCAAGTCTGTGATTGTAAGATGGTGCCGTTGATGACTTTCATGAAATTTATGTAAGCCAATTGTTCGTCAGAGACCATGGTAAAGACATCCACGTCATGGATAGCGGGATTAACGACGGTGGATTTAGCTTGGAAGTTTTCTAGGAGTTCCCATTTCTCCTTCCATTCCTGGGCTTCTTCAAAGGCTAAACGTGACGCGGCATTTTGCATGCGTTCGATGAAGAGGCCTTTGGGTTTTTGGTAGTTGCCTTTGAGAATGTTGCTTATTTGTTCGATGTAAACGAGGTAATCGGCTTCGGATTGCAGGCCTTCACAAGGGCCTTTGCAGTTGCCGATGTGATATTCGAGACAGACTTTGAATTTTCCTTGTTCGATATTGCCAGGCTTTAAGGCTAGTGAGCAAGTTCGAATGGGGTATAATTGGTGAAGCATTTCCAACAGGCTGTTCATCGCTTTGGGATTTGCGAAGGGGCCGAAGAAGGTGCCTATTTTATGATCGATTCGCCTCATGGTGATGAGGCGAGGGAAGTCTTCATTCGTTAGGCATATAAAAGGATAGGTTTTGTCATCACGAAGAAGGATGTTGTATTTGGGTTGGTACTGCTTGATGAGTGTGTTCTCCAATAGGAGGGCGTCAAACTCGGAATGGACAATGGTAAATTCAATTTTGCGAATTTGCTGTACCAATTTCCGGGTTTTGGTATTGTGGTTTTGGATGCTGGTAAAATAGCTGCTGACGCGGTTCTTGAGATTTTTGGCTTTCCCTATATATATAATGGTATCCGTTTCATCGAAATAGCGATAAACTCCTGGTTGTTCAGGGAGTGTGGGTAAGATGCTTTTCGGATCGAAGTAGGACATGTCTCAAAATTAGGGAATAATATGCAATGTGCTTTTGGATTTTTTGGACAATTGTAAATTTTAGACAATGCGCAACAAAAGGACAGTTTGTAGGATTATTAACCGATTTGGTCGCAGGAATTGTAATCGTTTACATCGGCTCCTTTCTCATTTTTTTGAATTTCAATGTATGAAATTGATAAAATAGTGCTCATTTAAAGCGCCTTTAGTGAATAAATGACATTTTTGCTTCAAAAAGTTAAAAAATATCATAAAAAAATTTGCAAGAGTTCTTGCCTTTATACATATTTGAGGGCTTGGAACAGCATAGAACAGTTGTGATATTGTATGATTCCGATAAAATGAATGTTTAACCTTTAAACCTATTTATTGTACTATTTAAAGAAGAACTTTTGAACCTATTTTAACTTATTATTTGTAAACCTATTAATTAACTAAAAAAGAAAGGAGACCAATTATTGAATCAAAAACTCGATTAAAATCATTTAAAACTTATTTAGAAAACTAATTAAAACGTATTATGAAAAACAATTTTTACCAAAGTCTTCGAAGCTTCTTATTGCTCGCGATTGTGATGCTAGGGAGTTTTTCGTCATTTGCGCAAGATCGTAAGGTAACAGGTAAGGTTACTGATGCGAACTCTGAAGGAATTCCAGGTGTGAGTGTTGCTGTAAAAGGAACAACGACTGGAGCTACAACAGATGCTAATGGTGCATTCTCGGTTACCGTTAAATCGGGTAACGCTGTTTTGACAATTTCAGCAGTAGGTTACAAAACAAAAACGGTTTCAGTGGGATCTCAATCTTCAATCGCAGTTTCTTTAGATGAAGATGTGTCTCAATTGAGCGAAGTAATCGTAACAGGTTACTCAGTGACAAACAAAAAGGAGTCAACTGCGGCTGCTTCGATCGTTAAGGCGGCGGATTTGCAAATTGCACCAACGGGTAACGTTGAGCAAATGTTGCAAGGTCGTGTTGCCGGTGTGACTTTGATCACAAACGGTCAGCCAGGAACTAACTCAATCATTCGTGTACGTGGTTTTGGTGCCTTCGGTGGTAACGAGCCTCTATACGTAGTGGATGGGGTTCCAGTTGGTTCTACTGATTTCTTATCTCCAGATGATATCGAGTCAACAACTGTATTGAAAGATGCGGCTGCGGCTTCTATCTATGGTGCTCGTGCTGCCAATGGTGTAATCGTATATACGACTAAGCAAGGTTCACGTGGTAAGAAAGGTTTGAGCATTACTTATAATGGTATGTACGGTGCTACAGATCCAAACGTAGCAGGTGCTCCAAAAATGTTGACTCCACAAGAGCAAGCAGATTGGACACACGTAGCATATCGTAACAACGCAGCTGCTAACGGTACTGCTGTTGCTTACACTCACCCTCAATATGGTTCTTCTGCACAAGCGGTTATTCCAACTTATTTGCATGCAAATGGTCAAAATGCCGTAAATAACGTAGATTTAGCGGCAATTACAGCTGCTCGTGCTGCTAACCCAGAGAACGTTTTCTTAATTAAAGCAAACAAAGCGGGTACTAACTGGTATGATGAAATTACACGTTTGGGTGCAACTCAACGTCATTCATTAGGATTTTCAGGAGGTTCTGAGTCAGGCCGTTTCTACTTAGGATTATCAGGTCAAAAGCAAGATGGTATCTTGATTCAAAATGATTTCTCTCGTTATTCAGTTCGTTTCAACTCTGAGTTTAGCTTAGGAAAGAAAGTGAAAATTGGAGAGAACTTGCAGTTCACCTACCGTTCGGTACGTGGTCAAGCAGGTGGTAATGGTGGTCTAGGTGTTGCGGGTGATGAGTCAGTAATCTTATCTGCTTATCGTATGCCAACAGTTATTCCAGTATTTGATGAGTTTGGATCTTATGCGTCTACAAAGGCTGCAGGTTTTAACAACCCACGTAACCCAGTTCGTCAAATTGTTAGAAACAACTCAAATGACAACAACTACAACGCAAATGCAGTAGGTAACATCTATGTTGACTATGAGCCAATCAAAGATTTGACTTTACGTACAAGCATCGGTGGTCAGTACAATGGTTCTGCATTTAAGAACTATAACTACCGTTACTTAGGAGACTCTGAGCCAGAGGCTTCAAACTCATTCTCTGAGGGTCAAGCTTACTCATTTGCTTGGGTAATGACTAACACAGCGAACTACAAATTCCAATGGAGAAAGCATGGAGTTAAGGTATTAGCAGGTGTCGAGGCATTAAATACTGGTAGAGGTCGTTCAATCAGCGGTTCAGGTATCAACCCATTCTCAATGGACTTGGATTTCGTGACAATGAACTCTGTTCAGTCACCGGTTGTTAACTCAAACTTGTTCTCAGGTGTTAACTTCTTCTCTGTATTCGGTAAGTTAGATTATAACTTCAATGAGAAGTATTACTTCACAGGGGTTGTTCGTCGTGACGGTTCATCTCGTTTCGGTTCTGAGAATCGTTACGGTATCTTCCCAGCATTCTCTGCTGCTTGGCGTGTGACTTCGGAAGAATTCATGAAGGATCTTCCTGCAATCACAGATTTGAAAATCCGTGGTGGTTGGGGTACAATGGGTAACTCAAACAACGTAGACCCAGCTAACCAGTACTCTTTATATGCTGCTAACAGAGGTAACTCATTCTACCCAATAGATGGTCAATCATCTGGAGCGAACGAGGGTTATTACCGTTCACGTATCGGTAACCCTGCTGCGAAGTGGGAGACTGCAGTAACTTCTAACGTCGGAGTTGATGCAACCTTGTTAAATGGTAAGTGGGAAGTTGTATTTGATATCTGGAGAAAAGATACAGAGGATTTGTTGTTCAACGTACCACTTCCAGCGGTTGTTGGTCCGGCAGCGTCTGCACCTTCAGTTAACGTAGCAAAAATGCGTAACCAAGGTATTGATATGCAAATTATCAACCGTGGTAACTTGACTTCTGACATCAAGTATGAATTGACATTCAATAACTCATTCTTGAAGAACGAAATCGTACAATTTGCGCCAGGTATCACGAACTTAGTTGGTGGTTCTTTCCGTGGAATTAACCCAATTCGTATGGAAATCGGACGTTCATTGTCTTCTTTCTACGGATACCAAGTTATCGGATACTTCAACTCAGCTGCTGAGGTAGCGTCTTCTCCTGAGCAATCAGGTAAGGGTGTAGGTCGTTTCCGTTATGCGGATATCAACGGTGATGGCAAGATTACTCCTGCTGACCGTACTTACTTGGGATCACCAGTACCAACTTACACAGGTGGTGTTAACGTAGGTTTGACTTACAAAGATTTCGATTTGAACATGTATTGGTATGCTTCTGCTGGAAACAAAATTTGGAACCAGTCTAAGTGGTTTACTGATTTCTACGGAACTTTCGAAGGATCAGGAAAAGGTGTTCGTGCGAAGCAATCTTGGACTCCTGCATTGGGTAACGCTGCTGAAGCACCAATTTGGGAATCAGCATCTAACATCTCAACTTCTGCAGCAGAGAACTCTTGGTACGTAGAGGACGGTGACTACATCCGTTTACAAAACATCTCTTTAGGATATAACATCCCTAAGAGCATCATCTCTAAAATCGGGGTTAAAAATGCTAAGTTGATCGTTTCAGGTAACAACTTGATTACTTTCACTAAGTACAAAGGATTGGATCCAGGAGTTGGTGGAGCGGCTGATACAAGCTTTGGTATTGACGTAGGTAACTACCCAGTTACGCGTTCATTTACTGCTTCTATCAACTTGAATTTCTAATTTTGCGAAAGCCAATTTTAAAAATTAATAACATGAAAAAATATCAGATTTTAAAGCGATTAAGTTTAGTTAGCGCGTCAGCGTTTATGTTGACGTTCGCTTGTAAGGATCAGTTCTTGGAGGTTCCGCCGACAGCATCTTTGGCTCAGGCGCAGTTATCTTCAAAGGCTGGTGTGGAAGGTGCCTTGATCGGTACTTATGCACAGTTGGCAGGTAAAGGATTCTCTCGTTTAGCTGCACCTAACAACTGGGTGTGGGGTTCTATTCGTGGTGGTGAGAGCAACAAGGGTACCGACCCAGGTGACTACTCAAACATCAACGTAATGCAACGTTATGAGGTTCCTGCAGTAGACGGAGACTTGAACTCTACTTGGCAAGCAAAATACGAAGGTATTGCGCGTGCAAATGCGACAATCAACTTAGCGAATGGTTCGAAAGAATTATCTGCTTCGGACAAGACTCGTATTGTAGCGGAGGCTCGTTTCTTACGTGGTCACTACTACTTTGAATTGAAGCGTTTGTTTAATTCAGTTCCATACATTGATGAAACTCTTGATTATGGAAAAGGAATTGAGAAGGTTCCGAATACACCAGATATCTGGGGTAAAATCGAGGCTGACTTTAAATTTGCTTACGACAACTTGCCAGAGACATCATCTTCAGCAGGTCGTGCTAACAAATGGGCAGCTGGTGCTTACTTAGGAAAGGCTTATTTGTATCAGAATAAATTTGCTGATGCGAAAGCTACTTTCACTACAGTAATTGCTAACGGTAAGACTACCAATGGAAAGAAATATGGCCTAGTTTCTAAGTTTGCTGAAATCTTCAACGCGGAGAATGACAACAACGAAGAGGCTGTATTTGCGGTTCAATCAGCGATGAATACGGGTAACGTAAACAACGCGAACGGATTCGATGACTTGAACTACCCATATAACACGGGTGCTGATGGTCCTGGTAACTGCTGCGGTTTCTTCCAGCCTTCATTCTCGATGGCGAATGCATACCGTGTAGATGCTTCAGGTCTTCCATTATTGGGTGAGCAAGCGGATGGTACTCCAGATTATAACTTGGCTACGAATGCAGTGAAGCATGACTATGGTGTTTCTTCATCGGCTCCATTTACAGAAGATGCTGATCCATTAGATCCACGTATTGACCACACAATCGGTCGTCGTGGTATCCAATACTTAGACTGGATCGAGCATCCAGGTGCTAACTGGATTCGTGCTCAGCCTTATGCTGGTCCATATTCACCTAAGAAATACATCTACTACAAGCGTCAAGAGAATACCTTGACTGATGGATCTTCTTGGACTCGTGGTTATGCGACAATGAACTTCAACATCATCCGTTTCGCGGACGTATTGTTGATGGCTGCTGAAGCTGAAATCGAAGCAGGAAGCTTAGCGACTGCATTGGGTTACATCAACCAAGTTCGTGCTCGTGCTGCAAATCCAGCTGGATTTGTTAAGAATGCGAAGACAGGTGCTAACGAAGCAAACTACGTAATTTCTACGTATTCAACTTTAGGCGACCAAGCAAACGCTCGTAAGATCGTTCGTATGGAGCGTTTATTGGAGTTGGCGACAGAGGGTCACCGTTTCTTCGACTTAGTTCGTTGGGGTACTGCAAACAAGACTTTGAATGCATACTTGAAGCATGAGGCTAAGTTATTAGTAACTAAATTTGGTGGTGCATCTTACCAAGATACAGATGCTTACTTGCCAATTCCTCAATCACAAATTGATATTCAAGGTACTTCTGTATTGAAGCAAAACCCTGGTTATTAATCGATTGATTTTTATTAAAAAAAGGTGGGGAGAAGTCTCCACCTTTTTTTATTTTAGTAGTTCAAAGAATTAGCCCATTATGTATACTCGATTATTATCTGCCTTTCTAATTTTAAGCCTTTTGGCATCCTGCAAGAATAAAACCACATTCGAGCAATTGTCCGGTGATGATACCGGTATTCATTTTTCAAATTCGATCGCTGAAAACGATACGCTCAATATTTTGAAGTATGAATACCTATACAACGGAAGTGGCGTAGGGATGGGTGATTTTAATCAAGATGGATTACTCGATATATTCTTTTCAGGAAGTCAGGCCAATGGAGCTCTTTACCTGAACAAGGGTCAAATGAAATTTGAGGATGTTTCCAAGCTAGCAGGTATCGATACCAAGAATCGTTGGTGTTCGGGAGTTTCTATCGTGGATATTAATGGAGATGGCCTGTTGGATATCTATGTTTCGGCAACGATGAAAACATCGATTAAAGACCGCGAAAATTTATTGTTTGTTAATCAGGGTGTAAAAAATGGTACGCCGACATTCAAAGAAATGGGAGTCGAGTATGGTGTGAATGATGCCGGACATAGTGAACATACTGCCTTTTTTGATTACGACCGTGATGGAGATTTGGACATGTATGTCTTGACGGATGTTATTGATCAATTTCCTTCCTTGTATCGTGCTAAAGTAACAGATGGGTCATACCCGAATACCGATCGACTTTATCGTTGTGATTTCTCTAAAGAAAAGGGGCATCCTGTTTATACCAATGTTTCCAAAGAAGCAGGAATTACGATTGAAGGCTATGGACTTGGAATTAATATCTGTGATATTAACCAAGATAATTGGCCAGATATCTATGTGACAAACGATTATGTGTCAGACGATATTCTGTACATCAATAACCACGATGGTACCTTTACGGATCAAGCCAAAGTGTATTTTAAACATACAAGTTTAAGTGCGATGGGTAACGATGTTGCGGATGTTAACAACGATGGTTTACAGGATATTGTGGCGCTGGATATGTTACCGAAGGACAACGAACGCAAAAAGCAATTAGCGCCTCCTAATAGCTATCAAACCTATCAAAATTCTGATTTGTACGGATATACCTATCAATATATGCGAAATACTTTGCAGGTAAATTCGGGGAAAAGTGCAGCAGGGGCGCCCTTGCCTTTCCAAGAAATGAGTTTGATGGCTGGGGTCGCAGAGACTGAATGGAGTTGGTGTCCTTCCTTGGCCGATTTTGACAACGATGGATATCGCGATTTGTTGATCACCAACGGTTTCCCTCGTGATGTTACCGATCGGGATTTCATGTCCTATCGGGCAGATGCCCAGCAGCTCGCTTCGGATGCGGTGCTTTTAGAGCAAATGCCTGTCATCAAAGTCAAGAATTATGCGTTCAAAAATAAAGGTGGATTAAAGTTTGAGGATGTAAGTGCGGCATGGGGAATCAATGTCCCTTCTTTTTCGAATGGTGCGTCATACGGAGATTTAGATAATGACGGGGATTTAGATTATGTAGTAAATAACATCAATGATGAAGCTTTTGTCTATCAGAACAACACGATGGAAGAAAGTCCAGAGAAGGGTCGTTATCTCCGCGTGAATTTTGAGGGGAAAGGACTAAATAAACAAGGTATCGGCGCGCGCATTGAGGGCGAGTTTGTGGATGGGACGCATTTTTATTACGAGAATAATCCTTATCGTGGATATTTGTCAAGCGTTGAGCCCGTAGCTCACATTGGTTTAGGAGCCAAGCAGAAGATCAAGGAATTGCGAATTATATGGCCCAATGATTCCATGCAAGTGATTAAGAACCCAGGTAGCAACCAAGTTCTTCATGCTTCGATCGCCAAAGCTAATCAGGCTTATGTCAGTTTGTTTACTCAGGAAAAGGCCTTGTTTACGGATATTAGTGAATCGGTTCAATTAACGGATATTCATAAAGAATTTGATTTTATCGATTTCAATTTCCAAAGTACGACACCCCAAAAAATGTCTCAATTGGGTCCAGGAGCCTCAGTAGGGGATGTGAATGGAGACGGTAGAGAGGATTTATTTGTCGGCGGCGCGAAATTTTATTCCGGGATATTTTATCTCCAACAAGCGAATGGGACATTTACCAAAAAGTTCTTAGAAGGAGCTTATGATGCACCAAAGAAGTTGGGAGAGGATTTGGGAAGTTTATTGATTGACATGGATCAGGATGGTGATTTGGATCTCTATGTTGCTCGAGGTGGAACAGAGGAAAAAGTGGGTTCTAGTTCTTCTCAAGACGTTGTTTACCAGAATGATGGTAAGGGCAATTTTACGCTGCAAGTAAATGCGTTGCCAATTTTTACGGAGAGTAACTCAGCCGTTCGGGCATCAGATATTGATCACGATGGGGATTTAGATCTCTTTGTGAGTGGACGTAACGTTCAATTCCAGTATCCTAAGGGAACTGTTTCTCGTTTATTGCGAAATGATTCGAAAGCGGGACAGATTAAGTATGTGGATGTAACGAAGCAAATAGCCCCAGAATTATTGCAGGAGGCATTACTTTGTGATGCGGTTTGGAGTGATTACAATCAAGATGGTTGGGCCGACTTAATCGTTGCTGGAGAGTTTCTGCCTATTCAGGTTTATGAAAACGCAAAGGGCCGCTTGAAGAAATTGACGGATACAGGATTGGAGCAAGCCTCCGGGATGTGGGGATCGATTACCTCAGCTGATTTCGATCAAGATGGCGATATGGATTTTGTCGCAGGAAATATGGGTAAAAATACCCTATTGCGTGCAAGTGCGAAACAACCTGTCGAGGTATTGCATGGCGATCTAGATGGAAATGGGGTTTACGATGTTTTCCCGTTTGTCTATTTCCAAAATGCGGAGGGAACTCCCGTTTCTGCGCCTCTTTTCGGAAAAGATGATACGCACAAACAA
>JACCDX010148793.1_pt1 | contig 13083 bp, 12 predicted proteins | sample 7449681 | NCBI WGS metagenome assembly JACCDX01 (sample SAMN15323450, study PRJNA562643) | freshwater metagenome | isolation source: river surface water | place: USA:Blue River Watershed | collected 2017-08-18
CAGGAGCTAATTTTGAGATTGTTGGAATTAACGATCTAACCGATAACGCAACCCTTGCTCACCTTTTAAAGTATGACTCAATTCTTGGTCGATTAAATCAACCAGTTACCCACACCGATACAACAATAACCGTTGGTGGAAAAACGATCGCTGTTAGCGCTGAACGCGATCCAGCAAATATTCCTTGGGGCAAATTAGGCGTAGATATTGTTGTTGAATCAACCGGTATTTTTACTAAAGCGACAGATGCTCAGAAGCACATCACCGCTGGCGCAAAGAAAGTAATTATTTCAGCTCCTGCCACAGATGAAGATATAACTATTGTGATGGGTGTTAATCACCAAAATTACGATGCAAGTAAGCACAACATCATTTCCAATGCATCATGTACAACAAACTGCTTAGCGCCAATGGCTAAGGTATTAAATGATGAGTTTGGAATTGTTCGCGGCCTAATGACCACCATCCATGCGTATACCAATGATCAGGTAATTTTAGATTTCCCTCATAAGGATTTACGTCGCTCCCGTGCTGCCGCTTTATCCATTATTCCAACCTCTACTGGTGCAGCAAAGGCGATCTCACTTGTTATTCCAGAGCTAAAAGGCAAACTAGATGGTTTCGCAATGCGCGTACCAGTTCCAACGGGTTCTGCAACAGATCTAACTGTTGAGCTTGCCAAAGAGGTATCTGTTGCTGAAGTAAATGCAGCAATTAAAAAAGCAAGTGAAGGGTCATTAAAGGGTTACTTAACATATACAGAGGATCCAATTGTTTCAGCAGATATTGTTACCGATCCAGCATCTTGTATTTTTGACTCTGGTTTAACCAAGGTAATTGGCACCCAGGTAAAGGTTGTTGGTTGGTATGACAACGAATGGGGTTACTCAAATCGGTTAGTTGATCTAATCCAATACATCGGTAAAACTCTTTAATTAATGTTGGTAAAACAACTCTCTGATGTAAAGATCAACAATGCAAAGGTAATTTTGCGCTGTGATTTTAATGTGCCACTTAAAGATGGTGTAATTACAGATGATGGACGGATCAAAGCCTCCCTTTCAACCATTAAGAAATTACTGGCCGCTAACTGTTCAATCACAATCATCGCTCATTTAGGACGACCAAAGGGAGAGCGCAAGCCAGAGTTATCTTTGGCGCCAGTGGCTAAGCGGTTAGGTGAGTTACTAAATCAAGAGATCAGATTCTCATCAGAGATTAGAGGGCAGAAGGAACTGGCACAATCACTATCTGCTGGTGAAATTCTATTATTGGAAAATATCAGATATGAAGCAGCTGAAACTAGCAAGGATGAAGCCGAGCGAAGTGATCTTGCCCAAGAGTTGGCTAAGTATGGTGATATTTATATTGGTGATGGCTTTGGCGCTGTGCATCGTAAACATGCATCAGTCTATGAATTAGCAAGGTTGTTGCCGCATGCAGCGGGAGATTTAATCTCGGCCGAGGTTTCAGTTCTACAAAAGTTAACCTCAAGCCCTGAGCGACCATATGGTGTTGTGTTGGGTGGCGCAAAGGTTTCCGACAAGATTGCAGTTATTTCAAATTTACTCGACAAGGTCGATGTAATAGCTATTGGCGGCGGAATGCTATTTACCTTCCTTGCTGCGCAAGGTAAAGAGGTAGGTAAATCATTGGTGGAACCAGATTTAATTCCAACTGTGAAGGAGTTAATGGTTCGAGCAGAAAAGCTTGGAGTTAAATTCTTATTACCAGTTGATATTGTGGTTGCGTCAGAGTTTGCCGAAAGCGCCAAGCCAACTTTGGTTTCAGCAGATGAAATTCCAAATGATCAAATGGGATTGGATATTGGCCCTGAGAGTGCAAAAGAATTTGCAACCGAAATAGTGGAATGTAAGACGGTATTTTGGAATGGACCGATGGGTGTTTTTGAGTTTGCTAATTTTTCAGCTGGCACTAAGAGCATTGCGCAGGCGTTAACCCAGGTTTCAGGTATTTCCGTTGTTGGTGGTGGCGACTCGGCTGCTGCGGTACGCAAATTAGGCTTTTCTGATGATGCATTTGGTTATATTTCAACCGGTGGTGGCGCCTCCCTTGAGTATTTAGAAGGCAAAGAGTTACCTGGATTAGTTGCGTTAGGTTAGGGGAGAGATGCGAAAGCCGTTAATTGCTGGAAATTGGAAGATGAATTTGAATCATCTAGAGGCTATAGCAGTTACGCAGAAACTTGCCTACTCTTTAGAAGATCGCGATTACGATGCAGTAGAGGTTGTGATCTTGCCACCCTTTACCGATTTACGATCTGTTCAAACTTTGGTTGATGGCGATCGATTGCGTTTAATTTATGGAGCACAGGATATTTCTGCTGCGGCCTCTGGTGCATATACCGGGGAGATCTCAGGATCAATGTTGGCAAAAATCGGATGCACATATGTTGTAATCGGACACAGCGAACGCAGAGCTAACCACAATGAAACTGATGCTGTAGTTAATGCAAAGATAAAAGCCGCACTAGCAAATGAAATTAAACCAATTTTATGTGTTGGCGAAGAGTTAACAATTAGAGAAGCTGGCACTCATGTTGAGTATGTTTTAGAACAACTTCGTAACGCGTTAAAGGGTTTTCATAAACCTGATTTGAAAAAGATTGTAATAGCTTATGAACCAGTTTGGGCAATTGGAACTGGAAAGACCGCTACGCCAGAGGATGCGCAAGAGGTATGTGCTGCAATCCGTACAGAGCTACGAAAAATTGGCAGTGATGAGATCGCAGATAATTGTCGAATCCTTTACGGGGGATCAGTTAAATCAATAAACACTTTAGAGATCATGAAGGAAGCCGATGTTGATGGCGCCCTTGTTGGAGGCGCATCCCTTGATCCAGAGGAGTTTGCTCGAATCTGTAAGTTCCACCGAGTCTTAAATAAGGCATAAGAGTCTTAAATAAGGCATAATTTTAAAAAACCAGTATTCTAAGCCCCTGTCCAAATCGATTATTTGAAGGTGAGTAAATGACGCTAGCACTATCAATTATTCTTATGATCTCTAGTGCTTTAATGATCATTCTAGTTTTGCTACATAAAGGTAAGGGCTCTGGACTTTCTGATTTATTTGGTGGCGGTATCTCGTCCACCTATGGCGGCTCATCTGTTGTTGAAAAGAATTTAGATCGGATCACAATTGTTGTTGGTGGCGTCTGGTTTGCATCAGTTGTCGCTTTAAGTTTATTGCTCAAGTAATTTTAAAAATCTAAAGGAGTCAATATGGCAGGCGGAAGTGCAATTCGTGGCAGTCGTGTTGGTGCTGGTCCAATGGGTGAAGCTGAGCGTGGTGAAGCAATTGCTCGCTTTAGAATTTCATATTGGTGTGCCAATGGTCATGAAACCAAACCTTCATTTGCTGAAGATGGCACAGTAGAGATTCCAGCAGAGTGGGATTGTCCACGTTGTGGTTTTCCAGCTGGTCGCGATAAAAACAAACCGCCATTGCCGGTAAAAAATGAACCTTACAAGACTCACTTGGCCTACGTTAAAGAGAGACGTACCGAGGCAGAGGCTACAAAGATTCTTGATAATGCAATTAAAAAATTACAGGGCGAGGATTAATTTCCTTTTATATCCTGCAGTAAGTTTGTAATTGCGGTATCTCTGTTTTTCAAGTGAATTTGTAGAAAAGGGTAATCACGTTTTCGCAGCGCTATTCCATCACCTATCGCCTGCGCCATAATCAATTGATTGAAGGTAAATGATTGGCCTGGAACTGGTAAATCAATCTCACTATCTGCGGTAATTTGAATGAAGGCGCCATTTGGTTGTCCACCTTTATGAAACTGTCCAGTTGAATGAAGAAAACGCGGCCCCCAGCCAAAAGTTGTAGCTTTGTTTTTGGTAACTGAAATCAACTCCCTGATTTCACAAATCTGATCATCCACGCCTCTTGTTAAATAGGCCATTACAGCAAAGTAATGATTATTTCCTTCGAGAAATTCAGAGACAGTTGATATCTCAAGGTTTGAATAGATTTGGTAACTAGAATTTTCAAATTTAAGAAGTGGTTTCAAATCAGCAATACTCTGGTTTGATTTTAAAACAATTCCAGTTTGCTCCTTTGCCTCCGTCACATTGGGTTGATTAAATGGATCTACCTCTAACGCGTAACACATTAAAGCAGTTATCCACTCCCATAAAATAAACTGGGCTCCGAGAGAGGCTTCAATAATTAAATCAAAATCACCAGGGGCAAATGAGACCGTTAGGCCAAAGCTTTTCTGATTTGATTGTTTAATTACCATAGGCAATCTACCTGTTTGATTCTTACCGGTAGATTCAGCGATTAATTGTTCTATCCAATCTGACAATCCAGGCAAAGGAGAACTCTCTTCGCAAAAGGTGATTACTTGATGGCCTGCCTCAAATAATTTACTAGCAATTTGAACTGGCGCAGATCCAGGTAAAGTGAATTCTGCCGCAGCGGTATGAGCATCATCTAATAGCTCACTCACATCAACGCCAATTAATGCTGCAGGTACCAATCCAAAGGCGGTTAATGCGCTGAAGCGACCACCTACATTTGGATCAGCGTTAATTACTCGGTAACCCTTTTGCCTTGAATCAATATCAAGTGGGGAGTTAGGATCGGTAATAATCACTAAATGATCCTTCGGATCTAAATCACTCTTTAGTAACAACTCTTCAAAAAATGTTTTCTGAGAGCTGGTTTCAATTGTGGATCCAGATTTTGATCCAACTATTATTACTGAGTTTTTCAGATTTTTGGGAATCGATAATTGAATTTGCCTTGGATCTGTTGAATCCAAAACTGTTAATTTCTTACGATATGTAGCCGCGATAACTTCTGGGGCAAGTGAAGAGCCACCCATTCCACACAAAACAACATCAGTTAAATTATTTGATCTAGCCCAGGCGCTTAATGCATCTAATTGGGGCAGTAATTGTCTGGATGTTGTAGGAAGATCAATCCAATTTAATCTAATGCTTGCCTCTGCGGCAGCGGCTTGCCCCCATAATGTGGAATCTTTATCTAATAATTTTGGTGCTATGCCTTGTAGAACAGATGTAATCTGTGAATTTGATTCATCAGATAATCTGCCAGAGATCCTCATTTACTTTCCTGCAACTGTCTTGACTGAGTCGATTAGTTCTAGCCAAGCAGATTCAAATTTTGTTACCCCATCAACCTCTAAATGATCAGTTATCTTCTCGAGATCAACCCCTAGCATCGCTAATTTTGCCAAGGTTGCTTTAGCGGATTGATAATTTTTGGTAACTGTATCGCCGGTAAAGATCCCGCCTTCACGAACAGCTTTCAGCGTATTTTCTGGCATTGTGTTGACGGTATGAGGCGCAACTAGTTGCATGACATATCTAGTTGGATCATAAGCAGGATCCTTAACACCAGTTGATGCCCAGAGAGGACGTTGTAGATTTGCACCCTTTGCTTGCAGAGATTGCCACTCCTGTGCTTTAGCGAAATCTTCAAAAGCTTGGTAGGCCATAACTGCATTTGCAATTGCTGCCATTCCCTTTAATTCTGAATCAGGGGAGAGTGCCTTATCAACCTCTGTATCAATTCGGCTAATAAAAAATGAGGCTACTGAAAATATTTCATTAATCTGTAAATTCTTACTTAATGCAGCGGTGAGGCCATCTGCATACGCCTGCATTACCTGGCGATATCTTTTGACTGAGAATATCAAGGTGACATTTACGCTAACTCCATTTGCTATTAACTCTTTAATCGCTGGCAACCCCTCAACCGTTGCTGGCACCTTAACCATCAAATTTGGTCTATTAATCTTTTTCCAAAGCGCTAAACCTTGCTCGATAGTTGATTTGGTATCTCTAGCAAAGCGAGGATCAACCTCTATTGAGATACGTCCATCGAGATGTTTTGATCTTTCATAAACTGGTAAAAATAAATCACATGCTGCTGAAACATCGGAACAAGTTAACTCTGTAATAATTTCATCGATACTCAAATCGGATAATCTCTTGATATCTGGTGCATATAGATCTGAGTTCCCGATAGCGGCATTAAAGATACTTGGATTAGTGGTGACTCCAACAACATTATCCTCAGCAATTAATTTACTTAACGAACCATTACTGAGCCGGGCCCTTGATAGGTCATCTAACCAAACAGAGACGCCAGCTTTGGAGATTTCAGATAGGCAAGTACTCACTTTGAATTCGCAATACTTTCTTTTGCCGCTTTCACAACATTATCAACATTAAATCCAAACTCATCAAACAAAGTATTTGCACTAGCTGATGCACCAAAGTGCTCAAGGGATACTGCAACTCCGGCATCACCAATTAATCTATGCCATGGCATTGCGATACCAGCTTCGATGCTAACTCGAGCTTTAATTTTCTTCGGAATAACTGATTCGCGGTAATTCTCATCCTGCTCTGCAAACCACTCTAAAGATGGAGCGCTGACTACTCTTGAGTTAATTCCTTCAGTTAATAATTGCTCTTGAGCTTTAATTGCTAGTGCTACCTCTGATCCGGTAGCAATCAAAATAACTGAGAAATCTGCAGCTGTATCCAGTAATACATAAGCTCCTTTACTGACGCCTTCTGCCGACGCATACTTATTTCGATCTAATACAGGAAGATTTTGTCTAGAAAGAGCTAATCCGACAGGCTTTGCACGATTGATAATTTCGCGCCAAGCAATTGAAACCTCATTTGCATCAGCAGGCCTTACTACCGCAAAGTTGGGGATAGCACGCAGCGCAGCTATATGTTCAACTGGTTGATGAGTTGGACCATCTTCACCTAAACCAATTGAGTCATGACTCCAAACATATGTAACTGGTAAATTCATAAGCGCTGACAGGCGCACTGCACCTCGCATGTAATCACTGAAGACTAAGAATGTTCCAGCAAAGGGTTTTGCAACTCCGTGCAGTGCAATGCCATTGAGAATTGCGCCCATTGCATGCTCGCGGATGCCAAAATGAATAATGCGTCCATATGGATCAGCATTTTTCATTTCGGATCCACTTGGTAAAAAGGATTTTCCACCCTCAATGGTTGTGTTATTACTTCCCGCTAAATCAGCAGATCCACCCCAGAACTCAGGAAGCACCCTTGCTATCTCTTGAATAACCTTGCCAGAAGCTGCGCGAGTTGCGATCTCTTTCTCTGTTCCAAAAACTGGAAGAGATTTCGCCCAATCGCTAGGTAATCTCTTCTCTGAGATTCTTTGAATTAGATCTGCACCAGCAGGATTACCCTTTTGCCATTGCAAAAAATCCTCTTGCCATTTTTTATGTAATTGCAAGCCACGCTCTTTGATCTTTCGAGCATGATTTAAAACATCGGCAGGAACATCAAATGAAAGCGCTGGATCTAAACCTAGTATCTTCTTTGTCTCGGCGATCTCTTCAGCACCAAGAGCAGAACCATGAGATTCCGCGGTTCCTTTTGCTTTAGGAGCGGGCCAGGCAATTACTGAGTGCAATCTAATTAAAACTGGTTGATTAATCTCTTTAGCTGCTTTGATCATGATTTTCTCTAATGCTTCACGATCTACATCACCATTTGCTTTTGCTTTAACCTCAAAAACCTTCCAACCATATGATTCGTATCTTTTCGAAACATCTTCATCAAAAGCTACATGGGTATCGCCTTCGATAGAGATACGGTTATCATCATAAATAACCTTTAGATTTCCTAGTTTTTGCGTTCCAGCCAATGATGATGCCTCAGCACTTACACCCTCTTGTAAATCGCCATCTGAACAAATAACCCAAATATTATGATCAAATAAATCTGTCTTATTAGCTGGATCCAGTAATCCTTTTTCATAGCGCGCAGCCATCGCCATACCAACTGCGTTAGCAACACCCTGGCCAAGTGGACCAGTAGTGGTTTCCACGCCAAGTGTGTGACCGTACTCAGGATGTCCGGGGGTTAATGAGTTGTGCGTTCTAAAACTCTTTAGATCTTCAAGCTCTACGCCGTAACCAGATAAAAATAATTGAATATAAAGGGTTAAGGATGAGTGTCCGCAGGAGAGAATGAATCTATCTCGTGCAATCCAATTTGGATTCGCTGGATCGTGCTTGAGGATGCGTTGGAACAATGTGTAGGCAACTGGCGCTAGTGACATCGCCGTTCCTGGGTGACCATTTCCTACCTTTTGTACCGCATCCATCGCTAATGCTCTTGAGGTTACTACCGCTTGGTCATCAAGCTGATTCCATTCTTCCATTATTTGGTCGCCTCTCCAGATATCAATTTAATATTTAAAACCTTAAATAAACTCCACGCTGCAATCCATACCAAGGTTGATCCAAGTAAATGGAAACCAACTATTAGCTCGGGCAACCCGGTAAAGTATTGAACATAGCCAATAACTCCCTGAATTAATATGGTTAAAATAAAAAGCTTCAACCTGGGCAAAATGCTTTGGGAATCTTGCCTAGCAATCAAATAGGTAATTAAAACCAGTACAACTAGTGCTATAACTAGATCAGCGTGAATTATCGAAACCATCTGTGTATTAAATCCAAAACGTTTTGAATTCTCATCACCAGCATGGGGTCCGCTACCTGTAACAATTGTTCCAGCAATTAACACAGCGATCGTAAGGAAAATTTGCAATCTAATAAGTAATTGAACAATGGGAGTAACGCTTTGCTTTTCATAACCGACAATCTCAAATCGCAGTGATGAAGCTCCGGCAATTAATACAATAGAGAGCAGGTAATGTCCGGCAACAGGAATTGGGTTTAAATCAGTTAATACCGTAATACCGCCCAAAATTCCTTGACCAAAGATTCCTAACACTTGCAAAAGTGCGAGAACTCTTAATCTTTTCTTATTTAATAAGTTTTTGCTCAATCTAATTGTTAGCGCTAATGCAGCGACCGCCGTAAACAGTAAAAGGAAGGTAAGCAATCTATTCCCAAACTCAATCCATGCGTGCAATTGTCCTTCAGCTTGATGAGGTACCGGGGTGTAAGAGCCTGGTGTGCACTCTGGCCAAGTTGGGCATCCAAGTCCGGATCCGGTTAAGCGAACCGCTCCACCAGTTACAACTAAGGCTGCTTGAAGAAAAAGTAAGAGGGTAAAGATGCGACCTTTAATTGATCTTCGGCTCGCAATCATGTTTTAAGCCTATTAGGTATGGCTACCTGCCGGGTTGATTGGCAGGCTCGAGTTGGGCAACCTCACACCATATTTCTCGCTCTTAAGTGGCGCACTGAGGGGAATTACGCAACACTTATGTTGTGAAAAGAATAGAGGCAGATAAGACTCGTGATCAGGTGGCAAGAGCCATCTTGGAGAGCGGTCCTGCTTCGGCAGTGGAATTAGCTAAGCGATTGAAAATAACACCGGCTGGCATTAGACGCCATTTAGATTCTTTGATTGATGAAGGTGTTTTAACCTCAAGGGAGCCTTATCAAGGAGCAGCTTTAAAGGGTCGAGGTCGTCCGTCCAAGGTTTTTGTTATGACAGATTCCGGACGAGAAAAATTTGAACACTCCTATGATGATTTAGCTGTCGCTGCTTTGAAATTTATGAGTTCTAAAAATGGTGCTCATTTAGTTAAGGAGTTTGCGCAAGTTCGCGCTGCAGAGATTGAACGTAAAGGTTTAGAGATTAAGAACTCTAATAAGAGTATCAATGAAAAATCAAAGGCGTTGGCTAAGTTATTAACAAAAGAAGGATTCGCTGCATCAACTCGAAAAAAGGGAATGGGTGAAGAGGTTTGCCAACATCACTGCCCAATTGCCCATGTTGCTTCTGAATTCCCAGAGTTATGTGAAGCAGAAACAGCTGCCTTCTCCGCAATTTTAGGCACACATGTTCAACGATTAGCGACTATTGCACACGGCGACGGTGTATGTACAACATTTATTCCCGCAGTTAATTCAACTAAAAAACGAGAGAGAGCAAACGCATGAGCCAGATCGCACACCCAGAGTTAGAGGGAATCGGAAAGTATGAGTACGGCTGGTCAGATAAAAATGATGCTGGCTCAAACAGCAGACGTGGAATTAATGAAGAGGTAGTTCGCGACATCTCGGCCAAGAAGAGTGAGCCACAGTGGATGTTAGATCTTCGTTTGAAGGGCTTGTCTTTATTTGAAAAGAAGCCAATGCCATCTTGGGGCTCAGATTTATCTGGAATCTTCTTTGACACCATCAAGTACTTTGTTCGCTCAACTGAAAAACAAGCAAATACTTGGGAAGATCTTCCTGATGATATTAAAAATACCTATGATCGCTTAGGTATTCCGGAAGCGGAGAAGCAACGTTTAGTTTCTGGTGTTGCAGCTCAATACGAATCTGAGGTTGTTTATCACTCAATTCGAGAGGATTTAGAGAAGCAAGGTGTTTTATTCCTTGATACCGACACAGCCTTGCGTGAACATGAAGAGTTATTCAAAGAGTATTTCGGAACGGTAATCCCAGTTGGAGACAACAAGTTTGCTGCTTTAAACACCTCTGTTTGGTCAGGTGGTTCATTTATCTACGTTCCTAAAGGTGTAAAGGTGGATATTCCGTTACAGGCTTATTTCAGAATTAACACTGAAAATATGGGACAGTTTGAGAGAACTTTAATTATTGCTGATGAAGATTCATACATTCATTATGTAGAAGGATGTACAGCACCAATTTACTCATCAGATTCTCTGCACTCAGCAGTTGTAGAAATTATCGTAAAGAAAAATGCACGAGTTCGTTACACCACAATTCAAAACTGGTCTAACAATGTTTATAACCTAGTAACTAAGCGCGCCACTTGTGCTGAAGGTGCAACAATGGAGTGGATCGATGGAAATATTGGCTCCAAGGTAACAATGAAGTATCCAGCTGTTATGTTGATGGGACCACACGCAAAGGGAGAAACTCTTTCTATTGCTTTCGCGGGTGAGGGTCAACATCAAGATTCTGGCGCAAAGATGGTTCACGCAGCGCCATACACATCATCAACAATTATCTCTAAATCAGTTGCACGCGGAGGGGGACGAACCTCTTATCGCGGTTTAGTTCAGGTTCAAGAAGGAGCTCATCACTCAAAGAGCACCGTTAAATGCGATGCACTTCTTGTTGACACGATCTCAAGATCAGATACATATCCTTATGTAGATATCCGCGAAGATGATGTATCGATGGGACATGAAGCAACAGTTTCAAAGGTTAGCGATGATCAGCTCTTCTACTTAATGTCACGTGGCTTAACCGAGGATGAAGCTATGGCGATGATTGTTCGTGGATTTATTGAACCAATCGCAAAAGAGTTGCCAATGGAGTACGCACTTGAGTTAAACCGTTTGATCGAATTACAAATGGAAGGTGCAGTTGGTTAATGAGTTCTTTAACCAGTAATTACCTAGCGCCTCACACAACTCCCACGGGTCGTGAAGAGGCTTGGCGTTTCACACCATTAAAACGCTTAGCAGGTTTACATGATCTCGAAACAGTAATTCCCGGCGCGATCACCTTTGGATTAAAGAATACATTGCAACCTGGCGTTAGCTTCGAAGTGGTTTCCGCTAAAGATTCACCAGCGGCATTTAGCAGCACCGATCTAGTTACAAATCGAGTTCGAACATCAGTTACAGAGGTATCTAAATTATCTATTCAAAAAGATGTTGAAATCGCTGAACCGATATTTTTAAGCCGAGTTGTGTCAGGAAAGCCTGAATTAACCAGATTAGTGATTGAAGCAGGGGTTAACAGCAAGAGCACGGTAATCATTGAGAACTTTGGATCGGCGCAGATTGGCGAGGAGATTGAGATTGTTCTTGCAGCTGGTGCTACATTGAATTTTATTACTTTGCAAGAGTGGAGCGATCAATCAATTCATGTAGGTCAACATCATGCACTCATCGCGAAAGATGCTCAATTTAACTCTTATGTAATTACGGTAGGTGGTTCAGTTGTTCGATTAAACCCAACTGTAGATTTCACAGGACAAGGTGCCAGCGCTGAATTATTTGGCTTGTACTTTGCGACCTCCGGCCAACATCTAGAACACCGTATTCATGTTGATCACAATATTGCTAATGCGAAATCCCGAGTTAATTACAAGGGAGCATTATCTGGCAAGAATGCTCATACAGTTTGGATCGGTGATGTATTTATTCATAAAGGCGCTGATGGCACTGATACTTATGAGTTAAATCGAAATCTTCTTCTGACTGATGGCGCTAGAGCAGATTCGGTTCCTAATCTGGAGATTGAAACTGGTGAGATCGTTGGCGCAGGACATGCCAGCACAACTGGTCGTTTTGATGATGAGCAACTGTTCTATCTGCAATCAAGAGGAATACCCGCAGATATTGCACGCAGACTTGTGATCCGTGGATTCTTTGCTGAGATTGTTACAAAGCTTAAGAATGAAGAGATTGAAGCGCGGATTATGGATCGAATCGATGCCGAGTTGGCAAAGGTGGGCGAGTAATGAGTGAATTAAATTTTGACTCCTTAATTGAGGGCAAACCAGTAGCCATTGATGTAAATGGCACCGCAGTTTGTGTTGCTCGGGTAGGGGATGAGGTTTTTGCCGTAGCAGACACCTGCTCCCATTCAGATGCTTCTCTTTCTGAGGGTGAAGTATCCGGTTTTAAAATCGAGTGTTGGCTTCATGGCGCAGAGTTTGATTTGCGCAGCGGAGCAGCACTTACACCTCCTGCAACTCAAGCTTTACAAAGTTTCAAGGTTCAACGCAACGGCAATCAACTAGTGATCAGCGAATAAAGGAGAAAATAAATGAGCGAGTTAATTATCAAGAATTTGCAGGTTAGTGTTGAAACTGAAGCAGGAAGCAAAGAGATTTTAAAGGGTGTTGATCTAACAATTAGATCAGGTGAAACTCACGCAATCATGGGTCCAAATGGATCTGGTAAATCAACTTTGGCTTACTCAATTGCAGGACATCCCAAGTACACAATTACCGGCGGATCAGTAACTCTAGATGGTGCAGATGTTCTTGAGATGTCAGTAGATGAAAGAGCAAAGGCCGGCCTATTTTTAGCAATGCAGTATCCAGTTGAGGTACCTGGTGTATCGGTTTCAAACTTCTTGCGAACTGCAGTAACTGCTATTCGCGGTGAGGC
>JACCDX011843264.1_pt1 | contig 13082 bp, 10 predicted proteins | sample 7449681 | NCBI WGS metagenome assembly JACCDX01 (sample SAMN15323450, study PRJNA562643) | freshwater metagenome | isolation source: river surface water | place: USA:Blue River Watershed | collected 2017-08-18
ATATTATTTATAATAATTTTATATATTTTTAAAAATTATTCGAATATATTTAATGAATATTATAAAAATCAAAATACTTTTAAAAATAAAAAAGTTAATAAAATATTAAATAATATAAAAAATTTATCTAATACTACAAATAATATAATAGTAGATGATGTATATCCTATTAATAAAATACCTAAAAATTTTTTATTTATAAAAAATAATCCATTTATTATGAATATAATATTTGATTTAAAATTTTTAGAAAATTTTAACAGAGAACAATATTATAGACTAATCATATTATTAGAGTATTTTTTGAAATATTATTATAAAATAATAACAGAAGAATATGAATATGATAAAGTTATTTTAATGCTAATGGCTATTAGAAAAAATATTTTAAATTCGTTAATTGAACAAACTCATTCGGTACCAAAAGTTCTTAATTTACCAAATACTAATTATGATATTAATAATACTGATATTTACATAAATAATATACTAAAAAAAATTCAAGCATATACTTACAAAAAAATAAAAAATTTAGGAGATAAAAATAAAAATTTACCAATCTTATATAAATTACCAAAAGAATATAATTTATTTTTAGATAAATATCAATTTTACTAAAAATACTAACTAAATTTATAGGTTTAAAATACAAATTAATTAAATATCGTATAAATTAAATTTAAATGACTACAATATTCAAAGACAGTAATTTATTTTTTAATAATTTTTTAGACAGATATAATATATTATTAGATTATAATTATGATAAAATTCTTTCTATATATGAAAATATAAATGAAATAGATGATATAAATATTAATTATGGAGATTATAAAATATATTTTGATGTATTTACAAACTTTTTTTTTTTAAAAAGTAAAATTTATATTGTTTATTATATTATAATTCTATATTTAATTAATGAAAATTTGTTAAAAAATTTCTCTAGATATATTATATCAATATTTTCGAGATTTGATTATATCGAAAATAATTTAAAGATTATAGATATTACAAAAATGAAAAAAAATAATTTACTTATTCTAATAAAAAATATATTAAATAATGATACTGATAATGATAAAGATATTATAACTAAATTTTTTTTATTTATTTTATGTTTTCAAACATATTTCTAATTTATATAATTTTATTATAATTATATAAATTAGAAATGTCTAAAAAAATAAATAACTTATCATCAAAGAAAAAATATATTAATTTATTAGATGAAACTAATTGGAATAATTCAGTACATTTTAAAGAATTCAAAGAATTTAATGAATTAGATAATTTCCCAGAATTAAATTGGCTTGATAATATTAAAAATGAAATTAAAGAAAAAAAAATTATAAGTAATAAAAATAATAATATTTTTAACTCATTTGTATTATTGTTAATAATTATTGTAGTTTCTATAATTAATATTGGATAGTAGTTTTTGGATATAATTATAATATTAGAAATTAGTATCTTCTATCGCTTTTGATAATTCTATATTTTTAACATATAATTGTAATTCATTATATCCTCCAATAAATTTTTGTTCTATAAAAATCATAGGATATGTTTTGGCTTTATTTGTTAATAATTGAAGTTTATTGTAAATTTCATCAAATTCTACATTATCTACTAATTCACCAACATCAAATTTATAATATTCTATATTATTATTATTTAATAAATCATAACTTTTAGTACAATATTTACAACTTGGTTTAGAAAAGATTACTATAGTATTTGTCTCAATAAATTTTTCTATATTAATCATTTTATATAAATATATATAAATTTATATATTATTTTCAATTTTTTTTTTACTTTATAATTATATATATATATCTATTTTAATTCGTAAATAATTTATATAATATAAGTTATTAGAAGTAATTATAAAATAATAAATATAAATATAATTATAAATATAAATATGAGTAATAATATAGATTGGAAAGTTATTGACACATATTTTAGTAGTTTTAAATATTATATTTCAAAGCACCATTTAGAATCATATAATTATTTTGTTAAAAATAGTATACCATATATTATTAAAACACTTAATCCTTTTACTACACTTAAAAATGATCAAACTACTAATAATTTAAAACATGAAATTAATGTTTATATAGGAGGAAAATCTGGAGATAATATATATATAAATAAACCATTTATATATGATAATGAAGCTACTAGAGTTTTATTTCCGAATGAAGCTAGATTAAAAGATTATAATTATATATCAGAATTAGCTGTTGATATTTTAGTGGAGTTTATATATCATGATAAATTAGACAAAAAGGGAAATCCAGAAAAATGCGAAAAAATTTTTGAAAAAATTAAAATTGGATCTATTCCCATTATGTTACATTCTGATATATGTGTATTAAATAATCAAAAAAATAATGTTTTGCAAGAAATGGGTGAATGTCCTTTTGATCAAGGAGGTTACTTTATTATTAGTGGTAAAGAAAAAGTTCTATTATCACAAGAAAGAACTACTACTAATAGGTTATTCGTAACTAAATCAAAAGACGAAAAATATTCATTAGAAGCTGTTATTAGATGTACTTCTGATAAAAATAATTTATTTCCTAAAACTATTAATTTTGGTATTTTAAATGATAATGTTAGAATTAAATGTAATTCTATATACGAAAATGAAATATTTATTGATAAAACTGATGGTAAAGAAAAAAAAAGAAAAAGAAGTTGTAGAGCAAATGCTATTGTTCTAACATCACCAAATATTGATACTATTATACCATTATTTGTTATGTTTAGAGCACTTGGAATCGAAAGTGATAAAAGTATATTGGAACATATTGTCGGAAATATAGATGATATTAACAATTCTTCTTTATTAATATTTTTAAGACATTCTTTAATTGATGGAAGTATGTTTTATAAACAATCAGAATGTTTAGAATATTTATCACATTATACTAAATATTCTGATCCTGATTATATTAGATATATATTGACCAATGATTTTTTACCTAATGTTGGAACTGATTTTAAGTCAAAAGCTTTATTTCTCGGATATCTAGTTAAAAATTTAGTTAAAACTAAATTAGGTTTATTAAACGAATCGAATAGAGATAATTATATTCATAAAAGAATTGATTTATCTGGAAGATTACTTACTAATATATTTAGAGATTTTTACAATCAACTTAGAAATAATATTAGAGGTAATATTGATAGTATATATAATTATCAATCATTTGCAAATCATGGAGATATTAAAAATATTATTAATAATAATAATTTAAAAAAAATATTTGATCATGAATTTATTGAAAAAGGTATGATTAATTCTTTAAAAGGTCAATGGGGAGTTGAAAAAAAACCTGAGGACTCAGGAATACCACAAGATTTAGGTAGATTATCATATTTAGATTATGTATCACATGTTAGAAGAATTAATACACCTATGGATAGAGCGCTTAAATTAGTCGAACCACATAGATTATCTGCATCACAATTTGGTTATATGTGTCCTATGGAATCACCAGATGGTGCAAATATCGGATTACTTAAACATTTAGCATTATTATGTAATATATCTAAAGAAACAGATAAAACTATTATCGAAAATAAATTAATTGAATTAAATGTTATTCTTCTTAAACATATATATCCTACAGATATTAATAAATATTGTAAAGTATTTATTAATAATAATTGGTTTGGTGTTACTCATGCACCAGATGAAATTGTTAAAAATTTTAAAAAATATAGAGGAAGTGGAGAAATTAATTATGATATCTCTATTTCTTGGAATATTAAGGAAAATGAAATTAATATATTATGTGATGCTGGTAGATGTATCAGACCTTTATATAAAGTTAAAAAAAATAAGGTGTTAATTGATGATTATGACTTAACTAAACATACTACTTGGAATGATCTTATTATTGCACCTAATGGTAAAAATTTTATTGAATTTATTGACGTACAAGAAACTAATACTATTCTTATTGCTATGACGCGAGATAATTTAAATAATACTATTCAACCATATACACATTGTGAAATTCATCCATCTACTGCATTAAGTATTTATACTAATACCATCCCTTTTTGTAATAGAAATCAAGCCCCTCGTAATGTTTTCTCTGGACAACAAGGAAAACAATCTATTGGTGTTTATGCTACTAACTTTAATAGTAGAATTGACACAGCCAGTTATATTTTACATTATCCTCAAAAAGCTTTGGTTCATACTAGATATACTCGTTATAGTCATAATGATGAATTACCTAATGGTCAAAATGTTATTGTTGCTATTATGACTTATACTGGATATAATCAAGAAGATTCTATTATGATTAATAAAAATTCTATTGAAAGAGGTTTATTTAATATTACTTCATTTAAAGCTATTGTCGATGAAGAAACAGAAAATTTACAAACTGGTGAAAAAATTTTCTTTGCTAATCCTGTTAATATGAAAAAAAATGCTGTTAATATAGAATATAAATATGCTAATTGGGATACAATTGATGAACATGGAATGCCAAAAATTAATACATATGTCCATGAAGGAGATGTTATTCTTGGAAAAGTTAAAGTGGATTCTATTTTACAAGAAGATAATGATCCATTTAGTAGTAAAATAAAATTTGATGAATATAAAGATAAATCATTATTATCCAGTAAAATTTTATATGGAACTATTGATAAAGTTTTTGCTTATAAAAATAAAGACGGACAAAAGAAAGTTAAAATTAAGATACGTAAAATGAGACAACCAGTTTTAGGAGATAAATTGGCTTGTTATTCTGATGATACAGAATTATTAACAACCGATGGATGGATACTATTTAAAAATCTAACTAAAGAACATAAAGTTGCTACTTTAGTTAATAATAAATTAATTTATCAAAATCCTATTGAATTACAATCATATGATTTTTCTGGTAAAATGTATGAAGTTAATAGTAATCAAGTAAAACTCTTAGTTACTGATAATCATAGAATGTATGTTAGAACAAGAGCTAGTAATTATAAAATGGAAGAAGCTAAAAATATTTTTAATAAACTTAGACATTATAAAAAAAATTGTGATATTTGGGAACCAGATTTAACTAATGCTCCTACTGAACTTAAAATAGAAAATGGAATAATTACTAAATTTATTATACCTTCTTGCTTATATAACAAAAAACAATATCCATCTTTAGAATTAGATATTAATGCATGGTTAACATTTTATGGTATATGGTTAGCAGAAGGATGTTTTATTAGAGATTTCGGAATTAGTATAGCATCACATAAACAAAGAGTTAAAGATGAATTAGAAATTATCTCTACTATTATGCACTTTAATATTCATAAACATAAAGATAAAAAAAATGACGAAATTAAAAATGCTTGGGTATATTCTGATGAAAAACAATTAGTCAAATATATGCTACAATTTAGAAAAACAGCTCCTTTTAAATATATGCCTAAGTGGGTTTGGTATTTAAGTAGAGAACAATGTAAAGTATTAATTAATGGAATGATGTTAGGAGATGGACACACTATGGATAATGGTACAAGAAGATATGATACTTCAAGTGCACAATTAGCTGATGATTTTCAAAGATTATGTTTACATGCTGGATGGTCTTGTAATAAAATATTAAAATATGAAGCAGGACATAGTAGTAATAATACTGTAAATGATAAAGTTATTACATCAAATTATGATGCTTGGAGATTAACTATTATTGAATCACAAAATGAACCCATTGTTAATAAATATAGAAGTGATGGACATAAATTTGATAAATTAATTAATTATGCAGGAAAAGTATATTGCTGTACGGTTTCACAAGGAGAAGGTATTTTATATGTTAGGAGAAATTACTATCCAGTTTGGTCAGGTAATAGCCAGCACGGTCAGAAAGGGGTTTGTGGTTTAATTTTAAATCAAGAAGATATGCCATTTACTAAAGATGGTATTATTCCAGATATTATTATTAATCCTCATGCTATTCCTAGTCGTATGACTATTGCACATTTAGTTGAATCTGTATTATCCAAATTATGTTGTCTAGAAGGCTTTAATATTAATTCTACTGCTTTTGAAAATCATAATATTAATGGCTATTATGATATTTTAAGTAAGAAATTTGGATATGATAAATATGGTAATGAATTATTATATAATGGTTTCTCTGGACAACAAATTGAAAGTGAAATATTTATAGGTCCTACTTATTATTATAGAATAAAACATATGGTTCAAGATAAGATGAATTATAGAGACAAAGGACCCATTACTGCTATTTCTCATCAACCTGTTAAAGGAAGAGCTCATGAAGGTGCTTTAAGAATAGGGGAAATGGAGACAAATGCCCTATTAAGTCATGGTATTGCATCATTTACTAAAGAAAGTCTTATGGAACGCTCTGATAAAGAAAAATTTGGTATTGATGTTACAACAGGACATTTTGCCTATTATAATAAAAAACTAAATACTCTATTATCAACAGAAGACGAGAATAAAGATACTACAGATGATTATAGTTATGTTGAAACACCTTATGCTTTTAAACTTTTAACTCAAGAATTAGAAGGAATGGCTGTATCTTTAAAACTTATTACAGATCCTAAAGAAATAAATGATATAATTGAAAAAGAAGATGCTCCTGTTGATGATATGAATGAATCAGAAGCTGGTAGTGATAATGAACGTGATGATGATAATGATGATATTGATAGTTAAGACTAATTCATATTTTTACTTTTATAGAGATATAAGTAATGTTATATATAATAAAACTCTAAAATATAAAAATAAAATTTGAATTTATAATTTAATGAAGAGTATTAGATCTATATTTACCAAAACCATTTCATCTAATAGTATCACAGATCAAACATTTTTTTCCTTTATGTTTCATTTTGTATATAAAGAATACTATACATATTATTAAATTTTATTTTTATGAGTCTTATAATAAAAATATATTATTAAATTTTATTATTCTTCGATAAATATATCATATTTTTTTAAAATTTATAGTAAATTTGACAAAATTTGAAAACTATTTTTAAATATTTATATATATCAACAGGCCTGCATAATATACAATACCAGAATTCATCACGAGATGACTACCGTTAATCTTGATAATCAACAACTGTTTGTGGTAATATCAAGATTGATAACAGTTATTCAAAAATATGGTGGTATAGTATATGGTACTACAGTGAGAGATATGATAAGGAGAAGTCATGTTGTAGGATTGTTTGATATTTCTATGCCTAAACCAGGCGAAGAAGATGACTCTCTTTTTAATATGTTTGAATATGGAGATATTCAAATCAACTACAGATCAAGAGAGGATCTATATAAAGACGAGACATACAGACCTGATCTCTATGACAGATTTTTGATACCAGAGTGTATTAATTGCTTCTTTCCTAGAGAAAATATTGATACATTCAGTAATTACTTGGCTAACAATCCAGAATTGGTATCAAAGTTTATATATGATAAAGGGACAGATATTAATAATATATGGAGTATCAAATTTGAGATAACACCTCAGATTGGAGGATTTTTTACAGATATTATCAAAATTAGTACAAAGAATAAAATCGAGTTAAACATTTTGTATGGAGTAAATGGAATAAATAGTATTTCTCAACTAAGGAAAATAGATTTCTTTTGTGATGGTTTATATTTGACATCTGATAATAATTTGTGTCTTTTATCAAATACTGCCAAAGATTTGTCAGAACACCATTTTCTATCAAAAGAAATTCTCAAAGCAAATATTCTCAAAGATATATCTTTAAAGATAGCACGTATTTCAACATCTGCATCTTTAAATCATATTGATAATATGATTAAAAAAGGATGGACAATAATGATTTCTAATAATAAAATAACTATCGAACAAATTATGGTTTCACAAGAATCATTAGAATCTATTTGTCCAATTTGCATTGAGAATATTGATAAAGATGATATTATATATAGTAGAAGTTGTTGTAAATCTTCTATATTTCACTGGACATGTTGGAAAGATTTTTTGAAAAGTACACAAGAAAAATGTTGTCCTCTGTGTCGTTCTGATGTTACTTCAAATAATAGTGAAATATATTAGATTAATAAACTTAAAATATTAAATTAATTTTATATTTTTTTACTTTTTTGTTATAAAAAAAGAAAATTTGAAAGTCCTATATTAAAATTTATATATATCTCTATTATAATTTAGCAAGATAGAAAAATCATTATCTACAAGAATGACAAGACGCTCAAGCAGGCTTGCTACTTTTCCGACCCTTAATTGGGAAGATACAGTTGGAATTTTGAGTGATATCAATACCACTGAAGTTGATATATACAATCACTATACAAAGATTCGTAAATATCACAAAAATGATGAAACAAAGGTAAGTAAGTATATATTCGAGAATCATGACGATATTTTGAATATATTTTGTATGTATCATCAGACCAATATTAAATTTATGGCTTTGATTTGTAGTTTTATAGGATTAAAGGATGACAATGTTGTAGCATTTCTTGATAATATCCCAGAAGCTATTTTGAGCAGAATGGATATTAATCGTGCAAGTAATGGTATTAATACATGGTATAAACTCAGGACAGGATTAAGTATCTAAAGACAAAACAAAAAAGTATATATTGTATATTATATAGATATTGTAAATATTGTAAATATTGTATATTTTTTTATTATAAATTTAATAATTTTATTATATAAATATTAAAATATATGAGTACTTTTGAAGAATATTTAAATGACATGCGTATTAAATATAATGAAGTATTTAACAGTTTTAGTAATATAAAACATATAGAAAATTCAAAAAATAAAGCTATAATAAGAAAAAAGGAAATTTTAGAAGATAAAAAGGTTAAATTATATGAGAATAATGATAAAAGGAGAAATTTTATAGTTATAGAATTTTTTCTATTTTATATTTATAATTTTTCATATAATACTTTAAATCTAAAAGATATTTTTAATAAATCTGAAGATGATTTTGTACAGAATAATATATTTGTTAATGAAAATTACACTTGTATTAATCCAAATACTGATATACCACAAAGTTTGATTTTTACGTTTAATTTATCAGATCAACAATTAATAAATTTTCAAATATCAGAACAACCTCATATTAATATTATTTTAAATCAGACCCAAAATAAAAATTACAATATATTTTTCTTTCATTTTACAATTAAAAATGAGGAAAATAATAAAATATATGATAATTTATTTGGTAAAGATTTTTACTTAACTCTACCAAAAACTACTATTAAATATAATTTTGATAAATTCTTGAATAAATTTATAAATTTAAATAACTTAAAAATTTCAAAAACACAAATTTATAGAAATCAGTTATTTATTTTACTTTTAGAAAATTTGTTATACATATTTAAATATTTTTTAATAAATATTCAATCTCAAACTCAAACTCAAACTCAAACTCAAACTCAAACTCAAGTACAAACTCCAACTCAAGTACAAACACAAGCACAAGTACAAGCTCAAATTCAAAATCAGCCTCGAATACAAACACCTAGACAAATTCAAAGACTATCACAAAGTCAAACAAGAAATATTCAAAAAAATACTGAAGATATCGAATTCGAAAATAATAATAAATTACAATTACAAAAAAAATATCAAGAACTTCACAATAAAATTAATAAGCTAGAGTTATTACTTACTCGAACTCAAATAGGTAAAAGTGATTTAAATAAATTATTAAATAGTACAAAAATGTTACCAGACAGTGAATTAAATACATCACAAATTAGTCAAGATCAATTGCGTAAAAATATAATTAGATTACAAAATTATTTAAGTAAACTACAAAATATTAAAAAAAATGTTAATATTAAAGTTAAAAATATTAATAATACTAAATTTTTACAAAATACTATTGATAAACAAAAACAGTTTAAATTAAATACTTCTGTATTAAACGAATTTGTACTAAATAAAAGTAGAACACAACAAGAATATATTAGAGATCTTACTATAAAAGCTTCAACATATAGCAGAAAAGGTAATAATAATAAAGAATTTATTTTAGATTATCAAAAAAAAATATTTGAACTTATATTAAATTTTTGTAAAGATAACGATTTTGTACCTATTACCACTTTAATACTTAGACTTAAAATTAAATTATTAAGAAAAATTATTGATGTTAATATACTTGATTATATTGACACTTATAGAACAATTATGCAAAAAAAATCTAAAAATAAAAGCAATACTAGTAAAGATAGAAAAAGAAAAAATAAAGAACTAGAGGAAACAATATTAGAAAAAAAAAATGAATTATTAAGATATGTAGCAGAAATTAAAGAATATTTAGATTATTGTAATAAAGAATTATCTGATTTTATTAAAATTAGTACACATTATAATGAGAATGAAGAATATATTATTGATAAATCACTTGTTATTGATTTTAATAAATCTCTACCAAATATTACAACTTAGTATATCTCTTTTAATCTTATAAATTATCTAGATTTTCTATTCTCTAATATATATCATCGGAATAATAAATTTTTTTTATACCTGATTTAATTATATATTCAAAACAATTATTACACGGTTTAGAATTTCTAAAATTCTCATCATCAGTAATTCTAACAACATATAGTGTACATTCGTTAAATAGAAGTTTATTTTTTTTTCTTAGTCTTTTTAATTTTGATATAGTATTAAATTCAGCATGTTTAGTATAGATACATTGATTCCCTAATTCAGAGCAATTATATCCAGTAGAAATTATTCTACCTTTATGAACAATTACACAACCATGTTTATGAGTATGACTTGATTTTTGTGCTAATTTAGAAGCAGTAAATATAAAATCTTTATGTTTATTTGATATTTGTGTAAGATTTCTAACATAATAACTATTATCTAGTGTTTCAATCGGATAATCTGATTGATTTGGGTTAAATTCAATAGGATTACTCAAACTATATATCATATAAAAGATATATAATTTACAAAAACAAGTGCAAAGAAAACATCTTTAATATTTTCTTATTTAAATTATTTCGTCTCTTGAATATAAGTAATTAAAAAATAATATAATATATTCAAATTTTATAATAAACAGATATAATTAAGAAATAAATTTTTTGATAACAATAACTATTATTGAACCAACTATAGCTTTCATTAAAACATCAAAATAAGGAATATTTATAAATCCTAGATTATTTTCTATTAATGAATTGAATTTCGCATTTTGTAAAAGTAAAATAACTATTACAAGAGAAACTATTAATTTAAATTCTGATTGTAAAGTATTCCAAATATTAAATATAGACCAATTATTAGAAGAAACATTATTATCAGCTAGAAATTTATTAATTTCTTCTTGTGTTAATTTAGTATTTATATTTCCTTGTTGATTCATATGATTCATTTGATTATTCATTGCAAATTGTTGGTTTGCAAATTGTGTAGGATTCATTTGTGGCATTTGTTGTTGCATATTTATGGGGTTGTTATTATAAATAGGTTGGATATTATTATTTAAGGGTGCTTGTGTAAAATTTTCACTTCCACTATTTTGTTTTTCAATCTCTTCTAAAACTTGATTTATGCTTTGATCTTCGTCTGCTAGCTCCTCGATTGTATTATTAACAGGCAATTGTTGTATCGGTGTAGAGCGAGACATATTTGTTTAATAATTATATTAAATCATTAGGTTAATAAACGCTAATATTTATTTAAATTAAATTTTGGTCGTAAAATAATTCTACTATTTCTATAGTTTTTTCTGTATTATTTTGTATCCAATAATCTATCCAATATTTTAATTCTACTAGTCTGTCATTCCATTTATTTTTATTAGATATTTTTAGTAATCCTGTTGCTTTTGTAATACTCCAACAAGAAGCTATATTTTTATTATCTTTATCAAAATATTTATCTGGATTAAATCTTATAAATATCATTGGTTTATGATTGACATCTTGAGATAATTCCATTAATCGCCTATTATTACAAGAACAATCATAATTTTCATGCTGGTTCTCGTCAATCTCTATTATTAATACCTGATTTTCTAGATTTAATAGGACATCTGGGCGTCTTAAAGAAGTTCCTTCTCTAATTCTTTTATCAAAAACCCAATCATAATTAGGATAATTTGCTTTTATAAATTCTACTACTGATCTCTCTTTTGTTTTAATATTTCTTGCTAATGGTTTATCTGGAAACATAGAGGCATAACATCTTAAACAATATCCTTCATATTTAAGATTACGAATTTGTATTCCACAATTATTTAGACAAGTTTTATTATGTATATTTATCATATTATATAATTTATGTGTTAAACAATATAATGGAGTTTTTTCACCTTCATAATTATAACTTGAACGAGTTTTACAATCTTTAAAAATACAATTTTTATTTATAACATCAATCATATTATTTAATTGATGAATTGAACAATATAATCCTGTTTTTTTTCCTTCATAATTATAATTAGGTCGAGTTTTACAATCTTTAAAAATACAAGTTTTATGTTTAATATCTATCATATTATCTAATCTATGAATATCACAATATATACCCTTTTTTTCTCCTTCAAAATTATAACAAGGTTGTTTATCACAGTTTTCTTGTAAACATTTTTTATGCTTAATATCTATCATGTTGTCTAATCTATGAATATCACAATATATACCCTTTTTTTCTCCTTCAAAATTATAACAAGGTTGTTTTAAACATTCTTTATTTAAACAAGTTTTAGATACTACATTTATCATATCTTTTTCCATATGTGTTTTACAATATAATGCTTCAGTTTCTCCTTCAAAATTAAAACTAGGTTGTTTTAAGCATTCTTCATTTAAACAAGTTTTAGACAAAACATTTATCATACCTTTTTCCATATGTGTTTTACAATATAAAGGTTTCATATTACACCTGTTTTGAAATAAATGGGACATTTTTATAATAAATTCTTTAAATATAAAAAACTATATAAAGCTAATAATCAAATTATAAATTAACAATATGAATGTTATCAAAATAACTAATTTATTG
>JACCDX010774404.1_pt1 | contig 13079 bp, 12 predicted proteins | sample 7449681 | NCBI WGS metagenome assembly JACCDX01 (sample SAMN15323450, study PRJNA562643) | freshwater metagenome | isolation source: river surface water | place: USA:Blue River Watershed | collected 2017-08-18
ACGTTCACGCCAGCCACGTTCAGGCGGTTGGTGCTGCCCGTGACGGCGTTGGTCGGGTTGGTTTCAGCGTCGTAGTAGCCGGTGACCTTGGCCACGCCCAGGTCATAGCCCACGTACACCAGGGTGGCGTTGGCCTTCTGGTTGTTGGCGAGGGTGCCGTTGGCGTCCTTGATGTTGATGTGGCCCAGGCCAGCGCTCAGGGCGCCGTCCACGAACTTCACCGACAGGCCGAACTGCTTGCCCAGGTTGCTGCCGGCGGTTTCAGCGCCGGTGCCGGTGCTGTACTGCAGCACAGCGCTCAGGCCGCCCAGCTTCGGGGCGATGTAGGTGATGGCGTTGTCAACACGACGGTAGCCGTCGGCAGCGCGGGTGTTGGCGATGCGCAGGGTGTCGTACGGCTGCGGGCCGCTCGAGATGGCTTCACCCGCAATGTCGCCGATCGGGGTGGTTTGACGACCAATGCGCAGTTCACCGATGTTGGCGGCGGCCACGCCGACCCAGGCGGCACGGTCCCAGAACGCGCCAGTGGTGGTGTTGCCGGCAGTGCCCGTGTCAACACCCACGGCCGACTCCAGGTTGAAGTTGGCCTTCACGCCACCGCCAATGTCTTCCGTACCCTTCAGACCGAAGCGCGAGGTGTTGTAGCCACCCGAGGTCACGCGGGTCACCGACTTGTCACCCTTGACGTTCTCGAGGTTCACGTCGACCACACCGTACAGGGTGACCGACGATTGAGCGAAAGCAGCCGAAGTAGCGGCCAGTGCAGCCAGAGCCAGCAGAGTCTTTTTCATGGACTTCTCCAAAGTTGAGTCTAGTGTCGCCAGGGGTGGCTTGGCGGCGTCGGGCGCCTTCTGTCAAACGCACCCCCTGCCGGCGACACAGCGCATTGCAGCACTCTTTTCCGTGTCGTTTGATGACGTAGTTGTCATATTCACAGGTGCAAACGGATTATTGTTGCCACCGAGCAACGGCCTCGTGGGCCGCTCATAATCTGCCCATGAGCATCCAGACCGATGATTTCGACTTGGGCCCGGCGGGCGGATCCGGCCGTGGCCGCAGCACCAAAACCCGAGACAAATCAACCACTTGGGAATCTGCTCCGGGTTCTAATCTGGGCGATGAGCGGGTGGTGTCTGCCGGGGTGGGCTCGCCCCACGAAGATGCCTTGGAGCGGGCCCTGCGTCCGAAAGACCTGGACGAGTACATCGGTCAGGCCAAGGCCCGCGAGCAGTTGGAGATCTTCATCGGCGCGGCGCGCAAACGCGGCGAGGCGCTCGACCATGTGCTGCTCTTTGGCCCGCCCGGCCTGGGCAAGACGACGCTGAGCCACATCATCGCGACCGAGTTGGGCGTGAACCTGCGGCAGACCTCGGGCCCCGTGCTGGAAAAGCCCAAGGACCTGGCCGCCATCCTGACCAACCTGGAGCGGCACGATGTGCTGTTCATCGACGAGATCCACCGCCTGAGCCCGGTGGTGGAAGAGATCCTCTACCCCGCACTCGAGGACTACCAGATCGACATCATGATCGGCGAGGGCCCGGCCGCGCGCTCGATCAAGCTCGATCTGCAGCCGTTCACGCTGGTGGGCGCCACGACGCGCGCCGGCATGCTGACCAACCCGCTGCGCGACCGCTTCGGCATCGTGGCGCGGCTGGAGTTCTATTCGGCGGCCGAGCTGCAGCGCATCGTCACGCGCTCGGCGGGGCTGCTCAATGCCCCGATCGATGCCGATGGCGCGATGGAGGTGGCGCGGCGCTCGCGGGGCACGCCCCGCATCGCCAACCGGCTGCTGCGCCGGGTGCGCGACTACGCCGACGTGAAGGGCGATGGCCGCATCACCCGCGACATGGCCGACAAGGCCCTGGCCATGCTGGATGTGGATCCGCTGGGCTTTGACGTGATGGACCGCAAGCTGCTCGAAGCCATCATCCACCGCTTCGATGGCGGACCCGTGGGCCTGGACAACCTGGCGGCGGCCATCGGCGAAGAGCGCGAGACCATCGAGGACGTGATCGAGCCCTACCTGATCCAGCAAGGCTTCTTGCAGCGCACACCGCGCGGGCGGGTGGCCACGGCGTCGGCATTCAGGCACCTGGGGCTGTTGCCGCCGTCGTCGCAAGACCTGCTGAGCGGGGCCTGAGCGGCGCCTCAGCGGCGGCGCAGCAGGTGCACGAACTCTTCCTGGCCACCCGGGTTCTGGGTGCGCTGCTCGACCAGGTCGTTGCCGGTCTGGCGCGAAAACGCCTGGAAGTCGCGCACCGAGCCCGGATCGGTGGCCAGCACCTGCAGCACTTCACCGCTTTGCATGTCGGACAAGGCCTTCTTGGCCTTGAGGATGGGCAGCGGGCACATCAGGCCGCGCGCGTCGAGCTCTTTGTGGATCTGCATGGGAATCGCCTTCAGGGGAGACCAGATCGATCAGGCCGGAAACACACCGGTAGAGAGGTAGCGGTCGCCGCGGTCGCACACGATGAACACGATGGTGGCGTGGGTGACCTGCATCGACAACTGCAGGGCCGCCCAGCACGCGCCAGCGGCCGAGATGCCGCAGAAGAGGCCTTCTTCGCGGGCCAGGCGGCGGGCCATGTCTTCGGCATCGGACTGGCTGACGTAGACGAGCTCATCCACGCAGCTGGGATCGTAAATCTTGGGCAGGTAGGCCTCGGGCCACTTGCGGATGCCGGGGATGCGCGAGCCGTCTTGCGGTTGCGCGCCGATGATGCGCACGCCAGCGTTTTGCGACTTGAGGTAGCGCGACACGCCGGTGATGGTGCCGGTGGTGCCCATGGCGCTCACGAAGTGGGTGACGCGGCCTTGCGTGTCGGCCCAGATCTCGGGGCCGGTGGTGTCGAAGTGCACGGCCGGGTTGTCGGGGTTGGCAAACTGGTCGAGCACCACGCCCTTGCCTTCGCGCACCATCTGGTCGGCGAGGTCGCGGGCGTGCTCCATGCCGCCGCTCTTGGGCGTGAGGATGAGCTCGGCGCCGTAGGCCTTCATGGTCTGGGCGCGCTCGATGGAGAGGTCCTCCGGCATGATCAGCACCATGCGGTAGCCCTTGATGGCGGCGGCCATGGCCAAGGCGATGCCGGTGTTGCCCGAGGTGGCCTCAATCAGCGTGTCGCCGGGCTTGATCTGGCCGCGCTCTTCGGCCCGGCGGATCATGTTGATGGCCGGACGGTCCTTGACCGAGCCTGCGGGGTTGTTGCCTTCGAGCTTGGCCAGGATGACGTTGCCGCGCGCATCGGCGTCGGCACCGGGCAGGCGTTGGAGGCGCACCAGCGGCGTCTTGCCGATGGCGTCTTCGAGCGTGGGATAGGTCATGGTGTGCATTGTCGCAGGCTCGCCGGTGGCCCAGCATCGCACGCTGGTATCCCCAGGCCATGCGGCAGCGTGCGTGGTGAGGGGCACACGGGCTGGATCAAAGAGGGAATGCGCTTGCAGGCAGCGGATGCAGCTGTGGCATCGCTGGTGCCCCGGGCCAGACTCGAACTGGCACACCTTGCGGCGGGGGATTTTGAATCCCCTGCGTCTACCGATTTCGCCACCGGGGCAACGGTGAACAGGGCGCAAAGGATAGCACAGGCGCACGGCAATCTCGGGGGTGCTCACATCACCGGAAAAGACGTCGCATTTCAGTCAATTGTCCGGCAAAGCCAGCAGGGGCGCTGGATGTGTCGAGGTGGACACGAGCGCACACCAAGGCGCTACACGCGCTTCGAAGAATGGGCCGCACCGCAGACCGCTTCACGGGCGTGAGGGGGCGCGGTTGACCCAACCGGAAAGGACTTCACCATGACCACCATCTCCAGCGGCATGTCGTCAACAGGCGGCGTGCAATGGGGCGCACCGCCCCGGCCACCGAAGGGTGCAGGCGGGCCGGGCGGCCCAGAGGGCGCGCAAGGCGCCCAGGGCAGCGGCGAAGGGCCGCCGTCGCTGTCAGACCTGTTTGCCCAGATCGACACCGACAGCGATGGCAGCTTGAGCGCGACGGAGTTGAAGTCTGCGCTGGAGAGCCAGGGCAGCGGCAGCTCGACAGCGGCCAGCAGCGAAGCCGCCAGCAGCGAGGCGAGCGCCAACAGCATGTCGGGCTTCGGGATGGACACCCAGGGCTTTGCCGGGATGATGGGCGGCATGCCGCCACCGCCTCCGCCGCCGGCGCAAGGTGGGTCGTCGTCCAGCGACGATCAGGCGCAGCAAGACCTGTTCAGCGCCATCGACAGCAATGGCGACGGCGGGCTGAGCCAGGACGAGGTCAAGGGCTTCGAAGAGAAGATGCGCGCCTTGTTCGAGCAGATGCAGCAAATGGGCGCGGGGGGCACGGGCAGCGCCAGCTCGGGCGCTGGCGCAGGCACCATGTCCGGCACCACGTCTGGCACCAGCGCGGTCAGCCTCTTGGCCTGAGCCGGGCGGGTCACCTTGAGGGCCAGCCGTCCTCAGTGGCAGGCTGGCCAGCGGTGGCTCACCTGCGCGGGGCGCCCCGGCAGGTGCAGCGTGGCGGTGGCCGGGGGCGTTTGGGCCACGATGCAGCCCCGGCGCATCACCATCAACCGCGTGGCGCGCAGGCGGATGGCCTCGATGGGGTCGGCCGCCTGCAGCAGCACCAGATCGGCCCAGCAACCGGGCTGCAGGCCGTGCCCCTCCAGCCCCAAGATGGCGGCCGGGGTGGTGGTGACCGCCTCGAAGCACTGGCGCATGGCCTGCTGGCTGGTCATCTGCGCGACGTGCAAGCCCATGTGGGCCACCTCCAGCATGTCGCCGCTGCCCAGGCTGTACCAGGGGTCCATCACGCAGTCATGGCCAAAGGCCACAGGCACGCCAGCGGCGAGCAGCTCGGGCACGCGGGTCATGCCGCGGCGCTTGGGGTAGGTGTCGTGGCGACCTTGCAGGGTGATGTTGATCAGCGGATTGGCGATGGCGGCCACACCGGCTTCGTGCATCAGCGGCAAGAGCTTGCTGACGTAGTAGTTGTCCATGCTGTGCATGGAGGTGAGGTGGGAGCCGGCCACCCTGCCCTGCAGGCCCAGGCGCTGGGCTTCGCAGGCCAGGGTTTCGATGTGGCGCGACAGCGGGTCGTCGGATTCGTCGCAATGCATGTCGACACGCAGGCCGCGCTGGGCGGCCTCTTCGCACAGGATGCGCACCGAGCTGGCGCCATCGGCCATGGTGCGCTCGAAATGCGGGATGCCACCGACCACATCGACGCCCATGTCGAGGGCGCGGCGCAACTGTGCGAGTGCACCCGGGCTGCGCAGCACGCCATCTTGCGGGAAGGCCACGAGTTGAAGGTCAAGGTAAGGCTTGATGCGCTCGCGCACATGCAGCAGGGCTTCCACCGCCAGCAAGCGCGGATCGCACACATCGACATGGGTGCGGATGGCCAGCAGGCCCTTGGCCACGGCCCAATCGCAGTAAGCCAGGGCGCGCTCGACCAGCGCCTCTTGCGTGAGTTGGGGCTTGAGCTCACCCCACAAGGCGATGCCTTCGAGCAAGGTGCCCGATTGGTTGACGCGCGGCAAGCCGTGGCTGAGCGTGGCGTCCATGTGGAAGTGGGCGTCCACAAACGGGGCGCTGACCAACTGGCCTGCGGCGTCGATCTCTTGCGCAGCCTGGGCCGGACAGGCCGGCTCGACCACGGCAATGCGATCGCCCTGGATGCCGATGTCGACATCGCGGCGCCCATCGGGCAGGTTGCAGTGGCGCAGGATGAGGTCGAGCATGGCGGGCGTCACTCGGTGCCGAAGATGCGGTCGCCCGCGTCGCCCAGCCCTGGCACGATGTAGCCGTGCTCGTTGAGGTGGCTGTCGAGCGCTGCCGTGATCACGGGCACATCGGGGTGGTGCTGGCGCATGTTCTGCACGCCTTCGGGCGCGGCCAGCAGGCAGATGAGCTTGATCTGCGGGCAGCCCACTTCCTTGAGCCGGTCGATGGCGGCCACGGCCGAGTTGCCGGTGGCCAGCATGGGGTCGACCACGATCACCTGCCGCTCGGTGATGTCCGAAGGCACCTTGAAGTAGTACTCGACGGGCTCGAGGGTGTCAGGGTCGCGGTAGAGGCCGATGTGGCCCACGCGGGCCAGTGGCAGCAGCGCCAACATGCCGTCGAGCATGCCGTTGCCCGCCCGCAAGATGGACACCAGGCACAGCTTCTTGCCGCTGATGACCGGCGAGGGCATGGTGGTGATCGGGGTCTGGATGGTCTGCAGCTCGGTGGGCAGGTCGCGCGTGGCCTCGTAGATCAGCATCTGGCTGACCTCGCGCAGCAGGTTGCGGAAGCTGTCGGTGTTGGTCTCTGCCGAGCGCAGCCAGGTCAGCTTGTGCTGCACGAGCGGATGGTCCACGACGGTGAGGTTGGGGAAATCTGCGGTCATGGTGAGCCTCCAGGCAGGTCAGGGGTCAAGGGGAGTCTAGAACACGGTGCCATCGCTGACGAGGTGCACGGGCGGCCCGCCACCCTGCCGCTTGGCGCGGGCGATCTGGCGGCCAGCCGCCCAGGTGCCGCCTTCGAGCACACGGGCCAAGGGAAAGGCCTCGGCGCTCAGGCCCAGGTCTTGGCGCACCACCTCGGCCACCAGATCGAGCGCGGCCACGGTCAGCGCTCGCCATTCGACGATGGGCTCGGCGTCCGGCGTCCAGCGGGCGGTGTGGAAGCTGCGGTCGCGCGCCTGCAGCAATCCGAGGTCGAGCAGCAGGCCACCGTTGCGGTACTCGGGCAGGCCGGTCAGCTCATCGAGGCCCACCACCTGCAGGCCGGCGTCTTCGAGCGGCTCCAGCAGCGAGTAGGTCATCCACTGGCTGAGCTTGTGGAAGGGCAGCCAGCCCAAGGGGGCGTCAGGGTGAGGCCAGCAATCGCCCAGGGGCACGCCGTGCAACTGGTGTCGCCCTGGCCAGATCTGCCCCAGCGTCTGCAGCAGCAGCGCGAGCACGGTGGCGGCGGGCACGCGCCCAGAAGGCGACATGCGGATCAGCGTGTCGACCAGGTGCCCAGGGCGCAGCACGTCGGGGGCATCCGGGCGACCATAGATGCCCGGATGGGCGCGCAAGGCCAGGGCCAGTTGGCGCAGCAGGTTGGCGCGGCCGTCCAGGCCCACCAGTGGGTTGTCGTCGGCCACCTGGAAGGCCAGGCCCAAGTCGGCCGTCTGCACGCGTTCCAGGCCGATGGCGTCGGCGCGCAAGGGCTCGTGCGGGTCCGACGACAGGCCGCCCGCGGCCCACCAACGCAGGCTGGCCACGCCCAAGCCTTCGGAGCGCTCCAGCAACTGGCTGGTGGCCGCATCGGTGTAGCGCCAGGCGGGGCCAGCGCCGGCGTCCAGCAGCACGCTGACCACGGCCAGGTCCACGCGGGCCCGTGCCCGCTGCAAGCGGTGGTGGGCGCCATCGAGGCCATGCTCGTGGCTCAACGCGGCCCAGCGGTCTGCCCCGCCGGCTTCGAAGTGGCGCCAGCGGGCGTGATAAGGCACGTTCAGCGCGGGGTAGCGCTCGCGGATCACACCACCCACATAGGCGCCGACCAGGTCGATGCGCTCGGGGTGCCAGGTGAAGTGCCGTGCCTGGCCCGCCTGGGCCCGCGCCAAGATGGCCTGGCTGTGCTGGCGCACCGCCTGCGCAGTCAGCAAGGCCGCAGGATTCAGCGCAAGGGCGGCCACATCGCTCAAGGTGCTGGCCATGCTCACTCCTGCAGGCCGCGGCCCTTGACCACGGCCAACTCGCTCGGGTCGGGGGTGTAGGTCGAGAAGTAGCCCGCGGCCTTCTTGGCGTCCATCTCCACCTGGGCATCGGCGGGGATCAGCTCGTCGGGGATGGGCACGCGCTCGACCACCTCGATGCCCGCCTCCACCAGGGCCTCGTGCTTCATGTTGCTCATCGAGGCCCAGCGGTCGATGCGGGTGATGCCCAGCCAATGGAAGACATCGGGCATGAGCTGCTGGAAGCGCATGTCTTGCACGCCGGCCACGCACTCGGTGCGTGCGAAGTAGGTCTCGGCACGGTCGCCGCCCGTCTGGCGCTTTCGCGCGTTGTAGACCAGGAACTTGGTGACCTCGCCCAGGGCTCTGCCCTCCTTGCGGTTGTAGACCACCAGGCCCACGCCACCTTGCTGTGCCATCTCGATGCAGACCTCGATGCCATGGGCCAGGTAGGGTCGGCAGGTGCAGATGTCGGAGCCGAACACATCGGAGCCATTGCACTCGTCGTGCAAGCGGCAGGCGATGCGGGTCTCGGGCTGCCCCAACTTGGCGACGTCACCAAAAAAGTAAAGCGTCATGCCCCCGATCGGTGGCAAAAACACCTTGAGGTCAGGCCGCGTGACCAGCTCGGGGAACATGCCCGCCGTTTGCTCGAACAGGCTGCGGCGCAGCGCGCTTTCTTTCACACCAAAGCGCTCGGCCAACCCGGGCAGGTACCAGACCGGATCGATCGCGGCCTTGGTGACCTTGACATCGCCATTGGCCTGCAGGATGTCGCCATCGGGTTGCAGCCGACCCGCCGCCATGGCCGCCACCAACTCAGGCATGTTGATGTGGGCCTTGGTGATGGCGATGGTGGGCCGGATGTCGGTGCCGGCGGCGAGTTGCGGCGCGAAGGCGCTGGCCACCAGGTGCCCCCAGGGATCGAGCGACACGATCTTGCGCGCATCGGCCCATTGCGGGTGCGGACCGATGGCCTCGGCCGGCGCGGTGTTGGTCAGGTCGGGCTTGTGGTCGCGCGAGAGCTGGCCCGCCGCCACCGCCAGCGCCCGGTACACCGAGTAGGCGCCGGCATGGGTGCCGATCACGTTGCGTGCAGAAGGGTTGACCACGCTGGCCACCAGCGGGCCGCGCTCGTGCGCCGTGGCCGCGCCCCACTGCACGCTGCCAGGCGCCGAGCCTGCCTTGCGGCCGGGGTGTGAAGTGAGGACGATGTGGCCTGACATGCGCGGGTCTCCTTCGGTGCGGCCTGGCGATGACCAGGGCCCTGGATGCACCCAAGCGAGGAGCGTGCCAAGGCGCGCCTGGTGGCGTGATCGAAGCCCGCATCCGCGCAACAAGCCCCCATTGGGCTTGCACTTTTCAAGACGCTGACACACGGCACCGCCGGTGTCGGCCCTATGATGTGTGCGTCTTGTGTCACGCCTGCCCCTGAAGGCCGCGCATCCATGCCCCCCATGCCCCCGATCACCCAAGCCCTGTTGCTGGTCAACGTGGCCGTGTTCTGCATTGACTCGTTCTTGAGCCACAAGCTCTCGATGTGGTTCGCCCTGTGGCCGCTGCAGTCGGGCCTGTTCTTCCCCTGGCAACTGCTGAGCTACGCCTTCTTGCATGGCGGCTTCGAGCACCTGTTCTTCAACATGCTGGGCCTGTGGATGTTCGGCAGCGAGCTCGAACGCATCTGGGGCCAGAAGCGCTACATGCACTTCATGGCCGCCTCGGCCCTGGCCGGTGGCCTCACACAGATGGTGATGTCTCAGGTGTTTGGCTGGATGAGCCCGACCGTGGGCGCATCAGGCGCCTTGTATGGCCTGCTGCTGGCCTACGGGATGATGTTCCCCAACCGCACCATCATGCCGCTGATCCCACCCATCCCCATGAAGGCCAAGGTGTACGTGGCCATCTTCGGCGGGCTGGAGTTGCTGCTGGGCGTGATGGGCAGCGGATCGGGCGTGGCGCACTTCGCCCACCTCGGCGGCATGCTGGGCGGCTGGCTGATGATGCGCTACTGGCGCGGCCAGCCCCCGTTCGGTGCCCGTGGTGGTCAACGCCGCCGTTGATCGCCCCGAGCGGGTGCACGCGACGACACCGCGATGCCTGCCATCACCATCAGCAAGGCCACTGGGTGATACCAGCGTGGCGGCTGCCCGAGGAACACCGCCGACCACAATGCGGCGAACAAAGGTGTGAGGTTGCCAAAGAAGGCCGCCAACGTGGGGCCCACCTTGGCCACCGCCTGCCCCCAGAAGCGATAAGCCAAGATCGAAGGCCCCACGGCGATGAACAGCATGGCCGCCCAAGCTGAGGCCGTGTGGGGCCACAGGCCCTGCCAGGCTTTGTTGGCTCCGGCGGGCGCGGTCTGCGCCACCCAGGCGAACTCCACGCCCGTGCAGGCCCCGGCCCAGATCAAACCAAACAACACCTGCACCTGCAAGAAGGCGGCCCAGTCCCAATCGGGGCGCTGATCACCCTGCATGGTGGCCGGCGGGTTAGCCAACTGCCAGCTGTAGATCGCCCACAGGAGGCTGGCCAGCACCATCAGGGCATCGCCCGGGGCGGCCCGCAGGTGCAACAGGTGCGACCACTGGCCTTGCGCGATGACCAGCACCACGCCGGCCACCGACAACATCGCCCCCAGGCCCTGGCGCAGGTGGATGGGCTGACCATGGCCGATGCGGCCCACCAGCATCATCCACACCGGCACGCTGGCACCGATCAGGGTCACGCTCATGGGCGACGAGGTTTGCAGCGCCAGGTACTGCAGCGCGTTGTAGCTGCCCACGCCCAGCAGGCCCAGCACAAACAGGTGCGCGGCCCGGCTGCGGATGGCGCCGCGCTCACGCCACAGGCCACGGCTGAGCGGCCACAGGATCAGCGCCACGATCACCCAGCGCAGGCCGTTCATGGCCACGGGAGACATCTGCCCCACCATCCAGCGCCCGACCACGGCGTTGCCGGCCCACAGCATGGGCGGTGCGAGCAAGGCCAACAGGGTGCGCCAGTTGAGCAGTTCGGGGGGCATTCAGGGTGACGTCAGGGTGCGGAGGCGAGAGCCTACCGCAACACCCCGCGCCACCAGCCGGTGCAAGAAGACCACACCCGACGGGGCGTGTCGCGCCAGGTGACCGGCACAGTGGGATCCGGCAGGTCGAGCACCAGGTCGATGGTGACCGCGCCAGGGTCACGCCCCAGGTGCACCCAAGGCCTCAGCGGCGTTTCCGCCAGCGGCAAGGTCAGCACCGAAGGCGCCCATTCCAGTTCGCTGGGGGAAGAGGTGTCATGGTGTGCTGCTGGCATGAGGCCCCCTGGGGATGTCATGCCGCGACCATAAGCGGTCCTATTTCACAAACCCATGCGGGGGAACCCCCTTGCCGGGCTCATGCGATTCAGCTTTGGATGCGGTCCAAGGCGTGCTTGAGGGTGTTCACCGTGCGGTCCACGTTGTGCAGCTTTTCCAAGCCAAACAGGCCCACGCGGAAGCTGCGGAATTCGACCGGCTCATCGCACTGCAGCGGCACGCCGGCGGCGGTCTGCAGGCCCAGGGCCAAGAATTTCTTGCTGTTGTGCACGTCCACATCAGTGGTGTGGCTCACCACCACACCCGGCGCCTGAAAACCCTCGGCGGCCACGCTGGGGTAGCCATGGGCCACGATGAGCGCGCGCACCTGGCGACCCAGTTCGATCTGCTCTTGGCGGACCTTCTCGAAGCCATAGGCCTCGGTCTCGGCCATGGCATCGCGCAGGCGCAGCAGGGCATCGGTGGGCATGGTCGAGTGGTAGGCATGGCCGCCGCCCTCATACGTTTCCATGATCTGCAGCCACTTCTTGAGGTCCATCGCGAAGGTGGTGCTTTGCGTGGCCTCGATGGCCTGGCGAGCCCGCTCGCTGAGCATCACCATGGCACAGCACGGCGAGCTGCTCCAGCCCTTTTGCGGCGCGCTGATGAGGATGTCGACGCCCGTGGCCGCCATGTCGACCCACATCGCGCCCGAGGCGATGCAGTCCAGCACAAACAAGCCGCCCACGGCATGCACGGCATCGGCCACGGCCTTGAGGTAGTCGTCCGGCAGGATCATGCCGGCGGCGGTCTCCACATGCGGCGCGAACACCACGGCCGGCTTCTCGCGGGCGATGGCGGCCTGAACTTCGGCGATGGGCGCGGGGGCCCAGGCGGCTTGCGGACCCTCACCGACTCGACGGGCTTTGAGCACCGTGTGGCTGCGCGGGATGCGGCCCATGTCGAAGATCTGCGTCCAGCGGTAGCTGAACCAGCCGTTGCGGATCACCAGCACATGCTGGTCTTGCGCGAACTGGCGCGCCACCGATTCCATGCCGAAGGTGCCGCTGCCCGGCACGAGCACGGCCGAATGGGCTTTGTACACGCGCTTGAGCATGGCCGAGATGTCGCACATCACGCCCTGGAAGCGCTTGGACATGTGGTTGAGCGCGCGGTCGGTGTAGACGACCGAGAACTCAAGCAGGCCATCGGGATCGATGTCGGGAAGCAGGCCGGGCATGGTGACGCTGGTGTTTTTGTGGTTGGAAAACCAGCGTAGCACAGGCACTTGACACCCATGTCAGGTGACTTCACGGAGGGCACACGCGCAGAGCCCCCCGGCCGCCGTCAAGGCCGGCTCAAGGTGTAGCGGAGCGTGACCTCGAGCGGACCGGCCAGCATCTTGCTGACCGTTGCACGGAAGTATTGCCACTGCTCTGCTGACCATGCGCTCATGGGCTGCTCGGCCACCACCACAGAGGCCGCACTCATCGGGACGGTGCGTGCCTGAGCCAAGTAGCCCGACTCGGGGAACACCGAGACGAGGCTGTTCGCCATCAGTTTGCCGCTCTGGCAGTTGATCCAACCCACTTGGGACACGATGTGCAAGCGTGCTGTGGGCGCAGCGGGGCCGCGCCCATACACCCCTACACCGCCAAAGCCTTGGTTAGAGCCTTGGGCGGCAAAGAATGCCAGACCACCTGCACCCATGCCGGCGTACGCCGATGCCCCGCCTGTGCCTTCCGTGAGGTGGTCACCGATCTGGGCTTCGCCAATCACCAGCAGCGTGTCCACGCCACGCGCTGCGCAATAGGATTGGGCCACCGCCTCGATGGCCGCCCAGTTGCCACCGGCCGACGGCCGGGCGCCATTGAGTGCCAGGAAGCCTGAAGGTGCCTCGTCCACCTCCACCGCGTTCAAGTTCAACTTGAGCAAGGTCTTGCGCGCGGCCTCGGCAAACTGCCGGTCCAAGCCCCAATCGGCAATCTCGCGGGCCTCTTGCGCATTGTTGAACACCGTCATGCCGGTGTAAGCACGGTAGAACTTGCCGCCGGCCACCGACACCACGGCCACTTTGTCGATGGTCGTGGCGGCCGGCAACCGGGCGTCCACCCTGCCAGC
>JACCDX010983137.1_pt1 | contig 13079 bp, 18 predicted proteins | sample 7449681 | NCBI WGS metagenome assembly JACCDX01 (sample SAMN15323450, study PRJNA562643) | freshwater metagenome | isolation source: river surface water | place: USA:Blue River Watershed | collected 2017-08-18
GAGGCGTCCAGGACGATGCGGCCAATGGACTTGGTCGGCTCGTCGGCGTAGCGGCGCATCGTGCCGGGCACATAGCCACGGCCCTTCTCGACCTTGATCTGCATGCCCAGCTTGGCGCCTTGCGACAGGTGGGCGATGACGTGATCAGGGTTGATGATCTCGACGTCGTGCGGGGTCTGGATGTCAGCGGCCGTGACCGGGCCTTCGCCATCCTTGCGCAGCGACAGGGTGACCTCGTCACGGTTGTGGAGCTTGAAGACCACGCCCTTGAGGTTCAGCAGGATCGAGACGACGTCTTCCTGGACACCGTCGATCGAGGAGTACTCGTGAAGCACACCGGCGATGGTGACTTCAGTTGCCGCATACCCGACCATCGAGGACAGCAGCACGCGACGCAGGGCGTTGCCCAGGGTGTGGCCGTAGCCGCGCTCGAACGGCTCGAGCGTCACCTTGGCACGGTTGGTGCCAAGCTGTTCCACGTTGATGGATTTGGGTTTCAGCAAGTTGGTTTGCATGCAGGACTTCCTCTCAATACCCCCGGCTCGTTACACCGGTAAGGCTGGTGAAGCGCCCGGCCAGGATGCCTCCCGGCCAGGAACGAAAAACGAAGGCGCGAATGACCGCGGGTGACCGCGGATTAGCGCGAGTACAGTTCGACGATCAGCGATTCGTTGATGTCGGAACCGAATTCGTCGCGGTCGGGAACCTTCTTGAAGGTGCCTTCGGCCTTGTCGGCGTTGACTTCCACCCAGGCGGGCATGCCGACTTGGGCGGCCAGTTGCAGGGCCTCGACCACGCGGTTCTGCTTCTTGGACTTCTCGCGCACGGCGATGACGTCACCGGCCTTGACCAGGTAGGAGGGGATGTTCACCGGCTGGCCGTTGACCGTGATGGCCTTGTGCGACACCAGCTGGCGGGCTTCCGCGCGGGTGGAGCCGAAGCCCATGCGATAGACGACGTTGTCCAGGCGGGATTCCAGCAGCGACAGCAGGTTGGAGCCGGAGTTGCCCTTGCGGCGCGACGCCTCGGCGAAGTAGCGGCGGAATTGCTTTTCCAGCACGCCGTACATGCGCTTGACCTTCTGCTTCTCGCGCAGCTGCAGGCCGAAATCAGAGGTGCGCTGGCCCGAGGTGCGGCCGTGCTGGCCGGGCTTGGAGTCGAACTTGGCCTTGTCGCTGATGGAACGGCGGGCGCTCTTCAGGAACAGGTCGGTGCCTTCACGGCGGGAGAGTTTGGCCTTGGGGCCGAGGTAACGTGCCACTTTGCTTTTCCTTTAATTGACTGCCGCGGCCAGATGCCGCGGGAGCCGGCCACCCGTGAAGGGGTGCCGGCGGTGGGCTTGGGTTGTCGAACCTTCAATTGTATCCGACTGCGCAAAAAAGGCCCAACGGGGCCCTTTTGGCGGCCTCCGGTTGCGCCCGCAACTGGAGGCAGCGATACCGCTTAGATGCGGCGGCGCTTCTGCGGACGGCAGCCGTTGTGGGGCACCGGGGTCACGTCAGCGATGGACGTGATGCGGATGCCCAGGGCAGCCAGGGCGCGAACGGAAGACTCGCGACCCGGGCCGGGGCCCTTGATCTCGACGTCCAGGTTCTTGATGCCCTGGTCGATGGCAGCGCGGCCAGCCACTTCGGACGCGACCTGCGCGGCGAAGGGGGTGGACTTGCGCGAGCCCTTGAAGCCCTGGCCACCGGAGGAGGCCCAGGACAGGGCGTTGCCCTGGCGGTCGGTGATCGTGATGATCGTGTTGTTGAAGGAGGCGTGAACGTGGGCGATGCCGTCCGAGACGTTCTTGCGGACCTTCTTGCGCACGCGCTGGGCGGCGTTGCTGGCGGGAGACTTGGCCATGTGTTATCTCTTTCCCGATTATTTCTTCAGAGCCTGGGCAGCCTTGCGCGGGCCCTTGCGGGTACGGGCGTTGGTGCGGGTGCGCTGACCGCGCATCGGCAGGCCGCGGCGGTGACGGAAACCACGGTAGCAGCCGATGTCCATCAGGCGCTTGATGTTCATCGTGGTTTCACGACGCAGGTCGCCTTCGATGGTGATCAGGTTGATCTGGTCGCGGATCTTTTCCAGATCGGCGTCCGTCAGGTCCTTCACCTTCTTGGAGTACTCGATGCCGCAAGCCTCGCAGATCTTGCGGGCGCGGGTGCGACCGATACCGAAGATGGAGGTCAGGCCGATCTCGGTGTGCTTGTGCGGCGGAATGTTGATGCCAGCAATACGTGCCATGTGCGTCTTTCCTGAAACTCTTAAATCAGCCCTGGCGCTGCTTGTGGCGCGGATCGGTGCAGATCACGCGGACAACGCCCTTGCGGCGGATGATCTTGCAGTTGCGGCAGATCTTCTTGACGGAAGCCGAAACTCTCATGTGGTTTTCTCCTAAATTCCTAGAGCGCCGGGGCGCATGTTCATCAGCCGCCGGCCGAAGTCTTGAAGTTGGCCTTCTTCAGCAACGATTCATACTGCTGGGACATCAGGTAGTTCTGCACCTGGGCCATGAAGTCCATGGTGACGACCACGATGATCAGCAGTGAAGTCCCACCGAAGTAGAACGGCACGTTGTAGCGAAGGATCAGGAACTCCGGCAGCAGGCACACGAGGGTGATGTACACCGCTCCAGCCAGCGTCAGGCGAACCAGGATCTTGTCGATGTAGCGGGCCGTCTGGTCGCCGGGACGAATGCCCGGGATGAAGGCGCCGCTCTTCTTCAGGTTGTCGGCCGTTTCCCTGCTGTTGAACACCAGTGCGGTGTAGAAGAAGCAGAAGAAGACGATGGCCGCAGCATACAGCATCACGTAGATGGGCTGGCCGGGCGACAGGCTGGCAGCGATGTCGCGCAGCCAGGTCATGGAGTCACCGGTGGAGAACCAGCCCACCGCCGTCGCCGGCAGCAGGATGATGGACGAGGCGAAGATCGGGGGGATCACGCCCGCCATGTTCAGCTTCAGGGGCAGGTGCGACGACTGGCCGCCGTACACCTTGTTGCCGACCTGTCGCCGCGCATAGTTGACCAGGATCTTGCGCTGGCCGCGTTCCACGAAGACCACGAACCAGGTCACCACGGCCACCAGGACCACGATGAACAGGGCCACGAGGACGTTCATGGCGCCGGTGCGCACCAGCTCGAGCAGGCCGCCGATCGCGTTGGGCAAGCCCGCCGCAATGCTGGCGAAGATCAGGATCGAGATGCCGTTGCCCAGCCCGCGCTCGGTGATCTGCTCGCCCAGCCACATGAGGAACATGGTGCCCGCGGTGAGCGTGACCATGGTCGTCAGGCGGAAGCCCATGCCCGGGTTGATCACCAGGCCGGCGGAGCCTTCCAGGGCGATGGCGATGGACATCGACTGGAACAGCGCCAGGGCCAGGGTGCCATAGCGGGTGTACTGCGTGATCTTGCGACGGCCGGCCTCGCCTTCCTTCTTGAGCTGCTCGAACGTCGGGACGACGTAGGTGAGCAACTGCATGATGATGGAAGCCGAGATGTACGGCATGATCCCGAGGGCGAAGACCGCGAAGCGCGACAGGGCGCCACCCGAGAACATGTTGAACAGGCTCAGGATGCCGCCTTGCTGTTGCTGGAACAGCGCGGTCAGCTGCGCAGGATCGATGCCCGGCACGGGAATGTGCGCACCGATGCGGTACACCACCAGCGCGAGCAGCAGGAAGACCAGCCGGCGACGCAGGTCGCCGAACTTGCCGGTCTTCGCAATCTGGGCAGCGTTAGTGGCCACGTGGGATTACCTTCGTCAGAACCTGTCGGGTCACTCGGCGAGGCTGCCGCCGGCAGCTTCGATCGCGGCCTTGGCGCCAGCGGTGGCGCCGATGCCGGTCAGCTTGACGGCGCGCTTGAGCTCGCCGGTCTTGACGACCTTGACGACCTTGGCCAGCTCGGGAACGAGGCCGGCGGCCTTGAGGGCCAGCAGGTCGACGGCATCCGCACCCAGCGCGTCCAGCTGCGAGAGGGTGATCTCGGCGTTGAACTTCAGCAGGTGGGACTTGAAGCCGCGCTTGGGCAGACGGCGCTGCAGGGGCATCTGGCCGCCTTCGAAGCCGACCTTGTGGTAGCCGCCCGAACGCGATTTCTGACCCTTGTGGCCACGACCGGCGGTCTTGCCCAGGCCGGAACCGATACCACGGCCGACGCGGCGCTTGGCGTGCTTGGCGCCCGCTGCGGGCTTGATGTCATTGAGTTGCATCGTGTGCCTTCCCTACCTGTCAGATGACCTGGACCAGGTAGCTGATCTTGTTGATCATGCCGCGCACTGCAGGGGTGTCCTCCAGCTCGCTGACGCTGTTCAGCTTGCGCAGGCCCAGGCCGCGCACGGTGGCGCGGTGGTCGGCCTTGGTGCCGATGGGGCTGCGAACCAGCTTGATCTTGACGGTTTGCTTGTTTGCCATGTCAGTACTCCGGTCAGGCGGCGAAGATGTCTTCGACCGACTTGCCGCGCTTGGCTGCCACTTCCGAAGCGGTCGTGCAGTTCTTCAGCGCATCGAAGGTGGCGCGGACCATGTTGTAGGGGTTCGACGAACCATGGCTCTTGGCCACGATGTCGGTGATGCCCATGACTTCGAACACGGCGCGCATCGGGCCGCCGGCGATGATGCCGGTACCCTTGGGGGCCGGGGCCATCATGACGCGGGCGGCACCATGGTGACCGGACACGCTGTGATGGATGGTGCCGTTCTTCAGCGACACCTTGGTCATGTTGCGGCGGGCCTCTTCCATGGCCTTTTGAACCGCAGCCGGCACTTCTTTCGACTTGCCCTTGCCCATGCCCACGCGGCCGTCACCGTCGCCAACCACCGTCAGAGCGGCGAAACCGAGGATACGGCCGCCCTTCACGACTTTGGTCACGCGGTTGACCGCGATCATTTTTTCCCGCAGGCCGTCTTCCGGACCGTCACCCTGGGGCTTACCTTGGAACTTTGCCATCTTGTGTATCCGTGTCCGTTAGAACTGCAGGCCAGCTTCGCGGGCGGCATCGGCCAGCGCCTTGACGCGGCCGTGGTAGGCGAAACCAGAACGGTCGAAAGCCACCTTCTCGACGCCGGCGGCCTTGGCCTTCTCGGCGATCAGCTTGCCGATCGTGGCGGCGGCGGCAACGTTGCTGCCGGAACCGGTGAGCGACTTGCGCACATCGGCCTGGGCGGTGTTGGCCGCAGCCAGGACCTTGCTGCCGTCTTCGGAGATGACAGCGGCGTAGATGTGCAGGTTGGTGCGAGTGACGGTCAGACGCGCGACGCCTTGCTGGGCAATGCGGATGCGGGTCTGGCGGGCGCGGCGAAGGCGCTGCTCTTTCTTGGTCAACATCGTGCTGCCCCTTACTTCTTCTTGGTCTCTTTGATCGTGATCTTCTCGTCCACATAGCGGATGCCCTTGCCCTTGTAGGGCTCGGGAGGACGAACTTCACGGATCTTGGCGGCAACCTGGCCGACGGCCTGGCGGTCAGCACCCTTGATCACGATTTCCGTGGGCGTGGGGGTGGCGACGGTGATGCCGGCGGGCATGTCGATGTTCACGGGGTGCGAGTAACCGACGGCGAGGTTCAGCTTGGCGCCCTGGGCAGCGGCCTTGTAGCCCACGCCCACCAGCGACAGCTTCTTCTCGAAGCCCTGGGTCACGCCGACGACCATGTTGTTCACCAGCTGACGCACGGTGCCGCTCATGGCGTTGGCTTCACGCGATTCGTTGATCGGGGTGAAGGACAGCTTGCCGTCCTTGCTCTCGACCTTGACCAGGCCGGTCAGCGCCAGGGAGAGCGCGCCGCCCTTGCCCTTGACATTGACCTGGTCCTGCTTGACTTCAACGGTGACGCCATCGGGGATGGCGACCGGCATTTTTCCGACTCGGGACATTTCTAGTTCCTTCCCTTTAGGCGACGTAGCACAGGACTTCGCCGCCGACGCCGTTGGCGCGCGCCTTGCGATCGGTCATCACGCCCTGGGGGGTGGTGACGATGGCGATGCCCAGGCCGTTCTGGACCTGGGGGATCGCGTCGCGGCCCTTGTAGACACGCAGGCCGGGACGGCTGACGCGCTCGATGCGCTCGATGACCGGGCGACCGGCGTAGTACTTCAGCGAGATTTCCAGCTCGCTCTTGCCGGCTTCGGTCTTGACCTGGAAGCCGTCGATGTAACCCTCGTCCTTCAGGACCTGGGCGATCGCGACCTTCACCTTGGAGGAGGGCACGCTCACCGAAGCCTTGGACACCATCTGCGCGTTGCGGATGCGGGTCAGCAGGTCGGCAATGGGATCACTCATGCTCATTTTCTATCTCTCCTGCTTACCAGCTGGCCTTGATCACGCCGGGGATGTCGCCTGCAAAGGCCATCTCGCGGATCTTGTTACGGGCCAGACCGAACTGGCGGAAGGTGCCACGCGGACGACCGGTGATTTCGCAGCGGTTGCGCTGACGGGTCGGGTTCGCGTTGCGGGGCAGTTTTTGCAGAGCCAGGCGGGCGGCAGCGCGCTCTTCTTCGCTCTTGCTCACATCGCTGGCGGCGGCCTTCAGTTCGGCATGCTTGGCAGCGAACTTGGCAACCAGTTTCTCTCGCTTGAGCTCGCGCTCGATCAAAGCTTTCTTAGCCACGATGTACCCTTAGTTCTTGAACGGGAAACGGAAGCCGGCGAGGAGCGCCTTGCACTCGTCGTCAGTCTTGGCCGTGGTCGTGATGCTGATGTTCAGGCCACGCAGCGCATCCACCTTGTCGTACTCGATCTCGGGGAAGATGATCTGTTCCTTGACGCCGATGTTGTAGTTGCCACGGCCATCGAAGGAGCGGCCGGAGATACCACGGAAGTCACGCACTCGGGGCAGGGCCACGGTGACGAAACGGTCCAGGAATTCGTACATGCGCGCGCCACGCAGGGTGACCATGGCGCCGATGGCCTGGCCTTCGCGGATCTTGAAGCCGGCGATGGCCTTCTTGGCCTTGGTGACGACGGGCTTCTGGCCGGCGATCTTGGTCAGGTCGCCCACGGCGTTGTCCATGACCTTCTTGTCGGCGACGGCTTCCGAGACACCCATGTTCAGGGTGATCTTGGTGATGCGCGGCACCTCCATCGGGGACTTGTAGCCGAACTTGGCGGTCAGCTCGGGGACCACCTTGTCGAGGTAATGCTGCTTGAAACGCGTCATGGTCATGCCACCTTGATTTCTTCGCCGGAGGACTTGAACACGCGCACGCGCTTGTCGCCCTCGACCTTGATGCCCACGCGATCGGCCTTGCCGGTGGCGGGGTTGAAGATCGCCACGTTGGACTGGTGGATCGGCATGGTCTTTTCGACGATGCCGCCCGTGGTGCCCTTCATGGGGTTCGGCTTGGTGTGCTTCTTCACCAGGTTGATGCCCTCGACCACCAGATGGGAGTCGTCGGCACGCAGGGTGACCTTGCCACGCTTGCCCTTGTCACGGCCCGCGAGGACGATGACCTCGTCGCCTTTGCGAATCTTGTTCATGTCTTCCTCTTACAGGACTTCAGGGGCCAGGGACACGATCTTCATGAACTTCTCGGTACGCAGTTCACGCGTCACGGGGCCGAAGATGCGGGTGCCGATGGGCTCCAGCTTGTTGTTGAGCAGAACGGCGGCATTGCCGTCGAACTTGACCAGGGAGCCGTCGCCACGGCGGATGCCCTTGGCAGTGCGGACGACCACAGCGCTGTAGATCTCGCCCTTCTTGACGCGACCACGCGGAGCGGCTTCCTTGACGGTCACCTTGATGATGTCGCCCACGCTGGCGTAGCGACGCTTGGAGCCACCGAGCACCTTGATGCACAGGACGGACTTCGCGCCCGTGTTGTCGGCGACTTCGAGCCGGGATTCAGTTTGGATCATTTCAAAATATTCCCAACTTGTACCCAGCGCGCGGGATGCCCGCCGGGTCAGTCTTGGGCCTGTCGTCACCGCCGGCAAGCCCAGGAATCATTCCGGGGCGCCACCTGCAGATCCGCATAGGCAGAAGCTCGCCAAAAAAGAGGCGAGCCCGCAATTATGACTCAATCGCTGCGGATGTCAACACCCTGATGAGATCGGGCCGCGGCAGGCCCCGAAAGGAACCGGCGCCCTCCCCGGGCCCACCCCCGCCTGGCCCGGGGCGGCGCCGCTAGACTCGCCGGATGACCGATACCTCCCCTTCTTTCCAGCAGCCCCTGGCCTTCATCGGCGGGGGCAACATGGCCAGCGCGATCATCGGCGGGCTGATCCAGCAAGGACTGCCGGCCTCGGCGATCGAGGTGGTGGAGCCCTTCGAACCGGCCCGGGCAGCCCTGCGCCACCGATTCGGCATCGAAGCCCAGGCCGCGGCCGGGCCCGCCCTCGCCAGGGCGCAACTGGTGGTGTGGGCGGTGAAGCCGCAAACGTTCAAGCAGGCTGCAGTCGAAGTGCGCACCCACATCGACAACGCCCTGCACCTGAGCGTGGCGGCCGGCATCCGCTCGGACAGCATCGCCGGCTGGCTGGGGACCGAGCGCGTGGTGCGCTCCATGCCCAACACCCCCGCCCTGGTGGGCCAAGGGATGACCGCGCTGTTCGCCCGCGCCGCCGTGACCGGGGCCGACCGGGCCCGGGTGGAGCAGGTGATCCGGCCGACCGGCGAGTCCCTGTGGGTGCAGGACGAGCCGCAGCTGGACGCGGTGACGGCGCTGTCAGGGTCGGGTCCGGCCTATGTCTTCCTGTTCCTGGAGGCAATGATCGAAGCCGGGACCCAGATGGGGCTGGCTTCCGACCAGGCCAAGCAACTGGCCATTGCCACCTTCGCCGGGTCCGCACGGCTGGCCCGCGACTCCGAGGAGCCACCGGCCGTGCTGCGGGAACGCGTGACCTCCAAGGGCGGCACCACCTACGCCGCCCTGACCTCGATGCAGGCGGACCAGGTGCCGCAGGCCTTCATCAAGGCCATGCATGCGGCCTGCGCCCGGGCGAAGGAACTGGGCGACGAGTTCGGGAAGGCCTGACGGCCTCCTCTCCTTTCAGTGGAGGGCGTAGCCGGCGACGACGCCGGCGAAGACCGTGAAGCCGAGCCAGTGGTTCAGGCGGAAGGCCTTGAAGCAGCCCTCCCGCGTGCGGCCACGGATCAGGGTGTAGTGCCAGGCGGCCTGGCCGGCGGCCACAGCCAGCGCCAGGACCAGGGGTGCGGTGGCGATGCGCCCCCACAGCACGCCCCCCCAGACGGCCAGGAAGGCGGCGTAGCAGGCCATGATGACCGGCACGTCCGCCCGGCCCAGGGTGATGGCCGAGGTCTTCATGCCGATCTTCAGGTCGTCGTCACGGTCGACCATGGCGTACTCGGTGTCGTAGGCCAGGACCCAGAAGAGGTTGCCCAGGAGGAGGACCCACGCCAGCGGCGGGACCTGCGACTGGACGGCGGCAAAGGCCATGGGGATGCCGAAGCTGAAGGCCACGCCCAGGACCGCCTGCGGCATGGAGACGTAGCGCTTGGCATACGGGTAGGCGATGGACACCGCCAGCGCCGCGAACGACCAGGCGATGGTGGCCGTGTTGGTGGTGAGGACCAGCAGGAAGGCGGCGAAGGCCAGCACGGCACCGACCGCCAGGGCCTCGCGCGGGCTGACCTGGCCCGAGGTGACCGGGCGGGCCGCGGTGCGCTTGACGTGGCGGTCGAAGTCGCGGTCGGCCACATCGTTCACGCAGCAGCCGGCGCTGCGCATGAGGATGGTGCCCAGGATGAAGACCACAACGAGGTGCCAGCCCGGGAAGCCCCCGGCCGCGACCCACAGGCCGCCTAGGGACGGCCACAGCAGGAGCAGCCAGCCGGCCGGACGGTTCCAGCGGATCAGGTCCAGCCACAGGCGCCAGCGGGACGCCGGGGGAAGGGGTGCAGCCTGGGACGTCACATCAGCCTTCGAGCAGGGAACGCAGCATCCAGGCAGTCTGCTCGTGCAGGGTGAGGCGCTGGGTCAGCAGGTCGGCCGTGGGCTCGTCGTTGGCCTGGTCGGCCAGGGGGAACAGCTCGCGGGCAGTGCGGGCGACGGCTTCGTGGCCCTTGACCAGGATGCGCACCATCTCCATGGCGGCCGGTGGCGTTTCGGGCACGTCGGGCAGCGAGGTGAGGTCGCTGAACTGGGCGTAGGCGCCTGGGGCGGGGTAGCCCAGGGAGCGGATGCGCTCGGCGATCGGGTCCACCGCAGTCCACAGCTCGGTGTACTGCTCCATGAACATGCCGTGCAGGGAAGTGAACAGCGGGCCCTTGACGTTCCAGTGGAAGTTGTGGGTGGTGAGGTAGAGGGTGAAGGTGTCGGCCAGCAGGCGCGACAGGCCCTGGGCGATGGACGCGCGGTCCTGCTCGCTGATGCCGATGTTGATGGCGGGGACGGTGGTGCTCATGCTCACTCCTTGAATGGGGTTCAGGCCCGGGATGCACTGACTTTACGCGGGGGCCGTCACGCCGGGCAATCAGGCAAAGGCTATGCCGTCAATCGCTTGACGCCGGTCAATTCGCAGGCATAGACCGCGTTGCGCAACGCGGCAATGGCCTCGTAGCGGGTGAAGCTGCGCCGCCAGGCCAGCACGACCCGGCGGGTGGGCGGCTCGCCCTCGAAAGGGATGTACTTGACGAAGGCGGCATCGTCCTTGCGGCGGCGGGTGCGCGTTTCCATCGCGTCCTTGGGGATGGACAGGCGAGGCACGACGGTGATGCCCATGCCGGCAGCGACCATGTGCTTGATGGTTTCCAGCGAGGAACCCTCGAAGCTCTTGCGGATGCCTTCGGCATCGCTGGAGAAGCGGGCGAACTCGGGGCAGACCTCCAGGACATGGTCGCGGAAGCAGTGGCCGGTGCCCAGGAGCAGCATGGTCTCGCGCTTGAGTTCCTGCGCGTTGATGGCCTGGCGCTCGGCCAGCGGGTGGGTGCTGGGGACGGCGACGAGGAAGGGCTCGTCGTACAGGGGCGCGACGGCCAGGCCGGTGTCGGGGAAGGGCTCGGCCATGATGGCGCAGTCGATCTCGCCGGTGCGCAGCATCTCCAGCAGGCGGGCGGTGAAGTTCTCCTGCAGCATCAACGGCATCTGGGGCGTGCGGTCGATGGCCTGGCGCACCAGGTCGGGCAGCAGGTAGGGACCGATGGTGTAGATGACGCCGAGCTTGAGGGGGCCGGACAGCGGGTCCTTGCCGCGCTTGGCGATTTCCTTGATGGCGGCGGCCTGCTCCAGGACGCTCTGGGCCTGGCGAACGATCTCCTCGCCCAGGGGCGTGACGGAGACCTCGTTGGCGCTGCGCTCGAAGAGCTTGACCTCGAGCTCGTCCTCCAGCTTCTTGATGGCGACGGAGAGCGTGGGCTGGGAGACGAAGCAGGCCTCGGCCGCCTTGCCGAAATGCTTCTCGCGGGCGACGGCGACGATGTACTTCAGTTCCGTGAGGGTCATGGGCAGTTCGTTCCAACGGGCACGCTAGGCCTTGAGGTATTCGGATTTTCCACCCAACCAGCGCGAAACGTGCCGGTCGGCGAGGCCGCGGTGGCGATCGAGCATGGCGGGGGCCAGGGCACGCACGGCCTCCAGCAGGTGGCGGTCGGTCTCCAGGTCGGCGAAGCGAAGCAGCGGCGCGCCGGACTGGCGCGCACCCAGGAACTCGCCGGGACCGCGGATCTCCAGGTCGCGGCGGGCGATCTCGAAGCCGTCGTTGGTTTCGGCCATGGCCTTCAGGCGGGCGCGGGCCGTCTCGCCCAGGCGGCCGTTCTCGCCCGGGGAGTAGAGAAGCACGCAGGCCGAGGCGGCGGCGCCGCGGCCCACGCGGCCGCGCAGCTGGTGCAGCTGCGACAGGCCGAAACGCTCGGCGTGCTCGATGACCATGAGGGAGGCATTGGGGACATCGACGCCGACCTCGATGACGGTGGTGGAGACGAGGACCCCCATCTGGCCGGCCTCGAAGAGAGCCATGACGGCCTTCTTCTCGGCGACCGGCATGCGCGAATGCAGCAGGCCCACCAGGACACCGGGCAAGGATTCGGACAGGGCCTGGTGGGTGGCGGTGGCGTTGGTGAGGTCCAGCGCCTCGCTCTCCTCGATGAGGGGACAGACCCAGTAGACCTGGCGACCCTCGTCCAGTTGCGCGCGGATCCGCTCGATGACCTGGTCCCGCCGGCTGTCGGCAATGACCTTGGTGACGATGGGCGTGCGGCCGGGGGGCAGCTCGTCGATGGTGGAGACGTCCAGGTCCGCGTAGTAGCTCATGGCGAGCGTGCGCGGGATGGGCGTGGCGGACATCATCAGGAGGTGCGGCTCCTGGTCGTCCGCCTGGAGCTTGTCGCGCAGGGCCAGGCGCTGGGCGACCCCGAAGCGGTGCTGTTCGTCGATGATGGCGAGCGCCAGGTTCTTGAACTGCACCTGGTCCTGGATGACGGCGTGGGTGCCAACGACGAGCGCCGCCTCGCCACTGGCGATGTGCTCGAGCATCTGCGTGCGCTCCTTCTTCTTCTGGCTGCCCGTGAGCCAGGCCACTCGCTTTCCCCGCGGGGCGAGCAGGGGCTCCAGCCAGCCAATGAGCTTGCGGAAATGCTGCTCGGCGAGGATCTCGGTGGGCGCCATGAGGGCGCATTGCCAGCCGGCGTCGATGGCGATGGCGGCGGACAGGGCGGCGACCACCGTCTTGCCGGAGCCGACATCGCCCTGGAGCAGGCGGTGCATGGGCACGGGCCGGGCAAGGTCGCGGGCGATTTCCTCACAGACGCGGCGCTGGGCGTTCGTGAGCTGGAACGGCAGGACCGCCAGCAGCTGTTCATGCAGGCCACCGGGGATGGCCGACAGCTGCGGCGCGCGCAGGGCATCGCGCTCGCGCTTGCTTTGCAGCTGCGACAGCTGCTGCGCCAGCAGTTCCTCGGCCTTCAGGCGCTGCCAGGCGGGGTGGCTGCGGTCCTCGAGGGCGGCCATCGAGACGTCCGGGCGGGGGTGGTGCAGGAAGTCCAGGGCCTCGCGCAGGCCCCAGCCCGCGGCCAGGCCGATGCGCTCGGCGAAGCCGGGAGGCAGGGTCTCGGACAGGTCCGCCCGCCCCAGGCCGCCCAGGACGGCCTTGCGCAGGTAGGCCTGGGGGAGCGCCGCGACCGTGGGGTAGACGGGGGTGA
>JACCDX010152271.1_pt1 | contig 13078 bp, 8 predicted proteins | sample 7449681 | NCBI WGS metagenome assembly JACCDX01 (sample SAMN15323450, study PRJNA562643) | freshwater metagenome | isolation source: river surface water | place: USA:Blue River Watershed | collected 2017-08-18
ACAACCCACAATTTCTGGCATGTGGTTTAAATCAGTTCAATACGGAATTCGTTTGGATGATGGCTTGATCGACTACGATCAAATGGAAGCTCTGGCTCGTGAACATAAACCAAAATTAATTGTTGCGGGAATTTCTTCTTATCCACGCATCGTTGATTGGAGCCGTTTCAAAAAAGTTGCCGATGCCATTGGTGCTTTATTGATGGTTGACCTGGCTCACGTTGCTGGTTTGGTTGCTGCAGGAATTTATCCAACTCCAGTTGGTGTTGCTGACATTGTAACTTCTACCACTCACAAAACTCTTCGCGGCCCACGTGGTGGCGTGATTTTGACCAATAACGAAGAGCTAGCGAAAAAAATTAATTCTGCAGTTTTCCCTGGATTACAAGGTGGACCTTTGATGCATGTAATTGCTGGTAAAGCAGTTGCTTTCGCTGAAGCTTTGCGTCCTGAATTTAAAGTTTATGCCAAACAAATCGTCGCTAATGCCAAAGTTTTATCCGAAGTTTTGGTTAAACGTGGATTGAAAATCACCACTGGTGGAACTGATTGTCACTTGATGGTTGTTGATTTGACACCACTTGAAACTTTAACTGGCAAAGAAGCTGAAAAAGTTTTGGAACGTGCTGGCTTAACTTGTAACAAAAATGCAATTCCAAACGATCCACGCTCTCCTTTCGTAACTTCTGGTTTACGTTTTGGAACTGCTGCTGGAACCACTCGTGGCTTTAAAGAGAAAGAATTTGAAAGAATCGGCCACATGATCTGTGACGTTTTGGAAGGATTTGTTAAAAATGGCGAAGAAGGCAATGCTGCTTTCGAAGCAAAAGTAAAAGAAGAAGTCGCAGCTCTTTGTAAGCAATTCCCGATTTATTAAATTTTGAAATTCAACTAACACTGGACCCCGTCATGCGACGGGGTGACAATTGGGGTGGGTTTTGTACCCTACTCTTATTTGTCACCCCGTCGCATTATTTGTCACCCCGTCACATTATTTGTCACCCCGTCGCATGACGGGGTCCAGTTTTTAAATACCTTCCCAAAAAAATGGAAATTTCCAACCCCAAACTCCGCATCAAACATCACAACGAAATACGTATTGTACGTGATCATCCGTGGATTTTTTCCAATGAAATTGAAAATTTTGCTGAATTAAAAACTCTTGAAAAAGGCACTATTGTTGATGTTGAAATCAAAAAAGGTGAAACCTTCGCAACTGCTTATTTCAATCCTCAAAGCTTAATCGCTGCGCGAATTCTTTCCCGTAAAGCTGGCGAAAAAATTGATGCAGAATTTTTTGAAAAAAGGATTCTCGCCGCTAAATTTTTACGCGAGAAATTTTTCGACAAACCATTTTATAGATTAATTCACTCCGAAGCTGATTTCTTACCCGGCCTTGTAGTTGATCGTTTCGACAATGTTTTGTCTTGCCAAGTTTCAACCGCCGGAATGGAAAAACTTACGCCATTTTTAACCGCTGCTTTGGAAAAAATATTTCCTGATGCTGCAATAATTTTTAGAAATGACGTTGATTCCAGAAAATTCGAAGGCTTAGAACTTTACGTTAAAACCGCTAAAGGCGAAGTTGCTGACGAGATTTCTGTCGAAGAAAATAATCTAAAATTTTTAGCTGACGTAAAATCTGGACAAAAAACTGGTTGGTTTTTCGATCAAAGAATTAATCGCGATTTCATCGGCTCTTTGGCCAAAGATTGCGACGTGCTTGACGCCTTTTGTTACGCTGGTGGTTTTGGGTTGAACGCACTAAAAAATGGCGCGAAATCTGTCACTTTTATCGATTCTTCCGAAAGTGCTTTAAGCCATTTGCGCAAAAATATTGCGCTGAATAATTTTACCCAAAATTGCGAAATTATTTGCGACAAAGTTGTTGAAGCTTTGGACAATCCTGAATTTCAAAAAAAGCAATTCGACATTATCGTTCTTGATCCGCCAGCTTTCGTAAAATCGAAAAAAGATTTTGCGGTTGGTTTAAAAGCTTACGAAAAATTAGTTCGACTTTCGACAAAATTGCTGAAGAAAAATGGCATTTTGATGTTGGCTTCTTGCTCGCACAATGCTTCTTTGGCTGATTTGCTTGCAGCTGCAAATGACGGACTGCGTAAGTCTGATCGCAAAGCAAGATTAATTCGAACTTTCGGCGCTGGCTTTGACCATCCGGTGAATCCGGCTTTGAAAGAAAGTGAGTATTTGAAGTCGATTACGTTTTTGGTGGAATAAAAACTCGGTTAAAAAAACCTCCTTTTCAAAAGGAGGTGTCATGCCATTTGGCGTGACGGAGGATTTACGTGAGTTACTGGTAGTTTATTTAAAGAGACTGCCCGTAACTCGCGTAAATCCTCCGGCGCTTTCGCGCCACCTCCTTTTTCAAAGGAGGTTTTAAAACTATTAATTTAAGAAATGAAAATCCTCGTTACCGGCGCTTTAGGCCAAATTGGTTCTGAACTTACTGCAGCTCTTAAAAAAATTTACGGTGAAAAAAATATCGTGACTTCCGATGTAAAAATCGAAGCACCATCAGAAGAATTTTTGCCTTACGAAACTCTTAACGTACTGGATAAACCGCGCCTTTCTGAGATCGTAAAAAAACACAATATCACCGTAATTTATCATCTTGCCGCCATTCTTTCTGCCGCTGGTGAAAAAAATCCTAACTTATGTTGGGATGTTAATATGACAGGACTTCATAATGTTTTAGAAGTTGCTCGCGAATTAAATGTTAAACAAATTGTTTGCCCAAGTTCAATCGCAGTTTTCGGCCCAGAAACGCCTCGCGACAATACTCCGCAAGAAACTGTGATCTTACCAAAAACTATGTATGGCCTGACCAAAGCTGCAGGTGAGCTGCTTTGCGAATATTACGTTGCGAAATTTGGAATTGATGTGAGAGGAATTCGTTATCCGGGATTGATTAGCTACAAAACTCTTCCGGGTGGCGGAACCACTGATTACGCGGTGGAAATTTTCTACGAAGCTTTAAAGAAAAAATCTTATACTTGCTTCCTTTCAGCCGACACAACTTTGCCGATGATGTATATGCCAGATGCCATTCGTGGCACAATTCAACTGGCTGAAACTGATTTCTCAAAATTAAAAAATCACAGCAATTTTAACTTCGCCGGCATCAGCTTTTCTTGCTCAGAACTTGCCGCCGAAATCACCAAACATATTCCAGATTTTAAGATTGATTACGCTCCCGATTTCCGCCAAAAAATTGCTGATTCTTGGCCACGTTCAATCGACGATTCTGCATCTCGTCAACAATGGGGTTGGAAAGTGGAATATGATTTAGCAAAAATGACTGCAGATATGATTGAGAATTTGCGTCAGAAGCTCAGTTAATATACCGTTGTTCTACTATTTCCATGCTGATTCTCTCCTCTAACTAATTTATAATAGGGTTTTGGAGTCATTGATATTGATGGTTTTGTCAGTGATGACAATTCTTTAATATCAACTTTTTTTCCTTTTTCATAAACATTATGCGCCACTTGTTTAAATTCTTCTGAAACCACAAGTCTTGAACCTTTAAATTGATCATCAGTCAAATTAACTCCTCTTGGTAATACACAGTCTTCAAAATTGCAGTTCACAAATTTTATCTTTCTAAAACTCGTGACACTCATCTTGCTAAAATCTACAGCGATAAATTTGCATGCTCTAAAGTTAGAATTGGCCATATCGATATCATTAAAGATACCACTGCCTTTAACTTTGTTGGTTCCATCATAATTTTTTTCTACCCGACTTTCATCAAATGTCCCTTTTGCAAAGGTCGCAGCATAATATTTACTGCCATCTTTTGCGGCACTAAATTGTGCCTGATATTTTGATTCTGAAGTGCCAAGCTTAATTGTAAAATCACTCAGATTAACCTGGCTAGAAAATCCAGCTAGTCTTTCAGAAATAGTTTTTTCACGCACCACAATTGGCTTAGTTCTTACTTCAGAAGTAGCATATGTTTGCACCACTGAAGCTCGAGAAACTCGATTTGATGGTCTGTGTAGAGAAGATTCATTATGCGTAGTTAATCTTGCTGATCTATCTGATGTATTTCTAATTGAAGTTAAACCATTACCATTAGAATTTTGTACAGAAGACTCTAATCTAGATATCTTATCCTTTAAACTTTGTATTTCTTGATTTGCAAGCAACAGAGCTTCGCGACTTACCATAGAAGATTTTTCTGCATTTTCTCTCTCCATTCTCTGTAATTTTTCTCTTAAAACTTCGAGTTCACTGGTATTATTAACAGCTGAAGCTTCTTTAAGCCTATCTTGTAAAGCTTTTTTATCGGCCTCTAATTCTCTTAATTTTCTTATTAAAGTGGCATTACTTCCAAAAGATCGATCAGTTTTATCTATTCCTGGAGTATGTCTCTTAACCAAGATCAAAACTTCTCTCGGTAATCTATCACCAGAAAGTCCTAGATAAGAATAAGGTTCATATTCTGCTTTATAATCTAAGTATGCAGTCTCGCTTTCCTCTTCGTCAAGTTCACTATTTTCTAAGAATTGAGATTTGGCTTTATCCATAACAGCTTTGGATTTTTTTTCTAACTCTGCACATTCAACAGAAGCTCTTGATTTAGAATCGAGTAATTTTTTTAACGATGAGGATTTTCTTTCATAATCACCTCCTGAATTCTCTTCTAGTTTTTGAGAAAATTCCGCTCTATTTCCCGAAACTATTTCGAAGACTGCTCCAGTAATAACCTCATCACATCCAGGAATTACTCCTAATGGTCTTTTAGCTGTTAAGCAATTTATTAATGGATCGGGATATTCTAAGGTTTCACCTATATGTTCAGCACATTGAGCAAAAAATTCTTCTACTTTTAATTGTCCTGTAACAAGTTTTTGTGTGACACTATTAAGTGAATTAGCCAATACCCCTGGGCTATTTCTATCCAATGTCTCATAACCATGATAAATTGTTGGAACAATCTTTTTAGCAGAAGATACAACAGGGATACGACTCTTAATCAATTCTATGCATTTTGTTATAAAATCTTCATCCAACGTTAGCCTCTGTGAAGAATATTTTATCTGCGTTCTTATCTGTAATTGCCTAATTTCGTCTTCTTCTAAACCATCAGTAAATGAATATTTATAATTAAAGACTTTGATCTCGTCTTCATAAGATTTTGTCCCCTGTTTAATTGAAGATTCAAATACTGAGATAATTTTTTTAAGATCATTTAAAAACTCTGCGACATTCTTTACTTCCTGAGTTTGCAGCTCTTCTTCACATCGTATTATTAACAAATCTACATAAGACTTCTTTATGTCCTCCACTTTAAAAAATGGCTTAAATAATAATTCATAAAATTTGCTATTGTCTGGATTCAACGAACTTTCTATTTGATTTAAAGAAAATTTTTCTCTTTCCGCATCTGTTCTTTCTTTAAACTTTTCAACAATCTTATTTTTTACTTCTTCACTCAATCCTAATTCCTCAACTGTAACTCCCTGAGAAACGAGAGATCTTGTAGCTGAAAGGTAAGATTTATTAAATTCTTCATAGAGCTCAACATCAGCAGAGGTAATTTTTGGCGATTTGATATATTCGTAAGCATTATTTTCTTTTAGCGCTATATATCGAAAACTCTGATCGTAAAGATCACGAAATTGCTGTGAAGATAAGATTCTTATCATCGAATTTAGATCTTCTTCCAAAAGTGGCTTTGGTAAATTTCTTACTGAAATTACAAATTCTATCATCGATTTTTTGACAGGATCTTGTTCTTCTGCTTCAGGTGCAGAAGATGTCGTAACTCGTTCTTCTTCGTACTTTTTCCAAATTTCTTTTAGTTTTGATTTAAATTCTTTTTCTGAAGTTAATGAAGCTAAAATTTCTATCTTTGCATCCTCTTCAAAATTACCAGCAGGGACTATGTCCTCAGTTTGTAACTTTTGAAATACCGCACCATATTGTAGCATTTTCTTCATCTTCGCATATCTATCAAAATCAGCTTTATTTGCTGCTTCAGGAAGTCTATATCCAGATTCATCACCCAAATCTTCATCAGCTGAAGCTCTTGCAAAACTATTTATTACGACCATTTCTGTTCGTATTCTAGGCTTTAATTTCGGAAGTTTGGTTGAACTATCAACGCTATAAAAATAACCTAGTTCAACTTGTTCACCTTTTATAAATCTAAGCAAATTTTCTTTCTTTGGAAAGATATCTATGGCATTGCTCTCATTTACGTGGGCAACAAAAGCTTCTATTTTTGCAATGTTTTCTTCATCAATAATCTCATTTCTTTTATCTAGCAAAAGTTCCAGTTTGTTCTCAGCATTAATCGTAAAAAACTGATCAAAATTTTCTTCTGTTAATTCACCAACAAAAAGATCTTTTACTTTTTCATATTCTTCAGCAGATCTTTGCGCCACATGATTTCGGTCATCAATAACTTTTTTTACTTGAACAAAACATTCTCTTTCTTGATCTGACAAAACAATTTCTACCGGCTTTCCTTTTAAAGCCGTGATTAATGAACTTTCACCATCAGCAATTGATGCTTGATGAGTTACATTTACGTGATCAACAAAATCTTCTATTTTTTGAACTTTTTCTGGCAGTGCTTTGGGTGTTAACTCTTCTTCATTTATGGTAATGGAGACAACTCCATCTTGACGTTTTATTTGGAAAATTTTTAAAAACACATCTTGATCACTATCTCCAAATTCTTTGTATTTTGTGATTTTTTCTAAAATATCATTTTTAAATTTATCTTTATTAGCGTCAGAAATTAAAGCTCTCCATACCTGACCTATTTGTATCGTACCTATCGATTCGAAGTCTCTTTTGACAGAACCAGATATTATAGTCTGATACTTAGAAATTTCCTCGTTAAGAATAATAATCTCATCAGCCTTAGACCATCCAACAAGATCTGCAGCAACCATTTCCTCTTTCTTACACAGCAAAAATTCTAACTTATTATCAACAGTGATTGTAAAAAATTGATCAAAAATTTCTTCTGTTAATTCACCACCAAAAACATCTTTTACTTTTTCATATTCTACATCAGCAGCACATGCAGCACTTACGCTGCCATCGATAATATTTTGCAAACCTTCTAAACCTGAACCTTGCGAAATTTCCTTCAATTTGGCATTGTCTTTAACAACTTTAGGAAATTGCAGATCCAGAGCATAAAGATTGTCAGGAACTATTTTCCGTCTTCTGTTATTTACTTGATCTATTTCTTCTTGAGATTTTCTGATTTGCTCATCTAAAGAATTAAGATCTATATCTCCTCTGGCTATTTCGCTAAAATCTAAACCAAGATGATCAACAACAAATTCTGATTCCAAACCTTTTGCAACTCGATCGATAAGAAAACTTGCACGATCAGACTTTGTTGGATTAGAAGTTTGTACACTTCTTAAAGTCGAATTAGCATCAATCAAATTTTGTATTTTTTGTGAAAGCTTCTCTTTTTCCCCTGCTGGCGTTTTTGGCTTAGAAGTAAACAATCGTGACGAGCTAGATTTTGCATCTTCTTCTGCTTTTCTTTTTGCTTCAATTTGCTTTTCTATTTCCGCTTCTATTGCAGCTAATCCCGCGGCATTAATTTTGTAATTTGCAGGCATCACTTCTTCAGCTTCAGCTGGAGTAAGATCTAAAAAGCTTTTTAATTTTTCATATAATGATTGAGGATTATTTTCATCTCCGTCTTCAAAAAATGATTCCGAAGATGGAAAAGCAGAGCACAATTTACGTTTTTTCTCATTTTCTCCATCTCCACCGTCTATTTCTGCTTCCCTATATTTAGCAACGTATTCGGCAAAATTTTCTTTTCTTTGTTTTCTATATGCGATTTTTTGCATTTCTTCTACACCCGCAGTCTGACTTGCATTAACTGGCACGTTAGGTCTTGGCGATGTAGCTACTGCCTTCTTTTCTTGTTCTTTCTGTTCTTGTTCTTCTTCTAATTCTATCGCAAATTCTTTGAATTTTTCTAACTCCTCAGTCGAAGCATTCATTCGCAGAATACCTTCCAAAATTTTCGATTTTTCAAGCAATCCTTTCGCATCAGGAAGTCTTTTTCCTAGATCTCTAAGGGCTTTAACCCTTACGTATTCTTGCAAATCTCTTTTTAGAATATTGGTATAGGTGACTAAATCAATAATTGCCATTTCTGAGATGTAATAAATTAATTTTGGTGATCGCATAAAAAAACGGGACGGCTTTAAAGCACGTCCCGTTTATTTCGAACTAGTCTTAAATAAAAATCAACTATTCAACAATCTCATATCCAGCAAAGAAGAACGCGATTTCGTTTTTCGCGTTTTCTAAACTGTCTGAACCGTGAACGGAATTGGCTTCGATTGAAAGAGCGAACTCTTTGCGGATGGTTCCGGCGTCAGCATTGGCAGGGTTTGTAGCGCCCATGATTTCGCGGTTTTTCAAAACTGCATTTTCGCCTTTAAGAACTTGAACAACAACTGGTCCAGAAGTCATAAATTTTACAAGGTCGTTGTAAAAAGGACGAGCTTTGTGAACCGCGTAGAATTCTCCAGCCATTGCATCTGAAAGTTGCATTCTTTTTTGAGCAACAATTTTAAGGCCTGCATCTTCGAATTTGGCGTTGATTTTGCCAGTAAGGTTTCTGTCAGTCGCATCAGGTTTGATGATCGACAATGTCATTTCTGTAGTCATATTTTTGTAAATAATTAATTGAAAAGGTAAAAATTTTCGGGGCGCGCAAAGTAGGAAGCTAAAGCTTTTTGTCAAGAAAGACTTACCTTGCATTTGAATCCTTCCGGACTAATTTTTTCTCATCATAATTTCATTTTCAAAATCGACATGTCAAAAAATCAACTTACTCTCGAAGATCTATTCGCAACGATCCAAGACAAAATTGCTCGCAAAGAAAAAAATTCCTACTCTTACGAATTAGCGCAAAAAGGGGTTGAAAAAATTACTCGAAAAATTGGTGAAGAAGCCATTGAAGTTGTTATCGCTGCGTTTATTAATGACAGAAAATCTAGCAAAAAAACTCGTGACGAATTAATTGGTGAAGTTTGCGATTTATTCTATCACAGCTTGGTTTTATTGGCGGCACAAGATATTGAATATTCTGAGATTTTGAAAGAGTTGAATAAAAGAAATAGTAAGAAAAAGTAAAAAACTGGACCCCGTCATGCGACGGGGTGACAATTTAGAGAGAAGGAGTGAAAATTTAGAGAGACGTAGTAACAATTTAGAGAGAAGGAGTAACAATTTAGAGAGACGTAGTAACAATGTAGAGAGAAGGAGTAACAATGTTGAGAGTGTTACTGCAATACCTCCACACTTGTCACCCCGTCGCATGACGGGGTCTACAAAACAACAACAAATTTTTAATAATGAATTCCGTAACCATCACCGATTCAGCATTATCGCGCATCCACGAGATTCAGCAAAAAGAATCTAACCACGAAAAATTCTTAAGAATTTCAATCTCAGGTGGTGGATGCAGCGGATTTCAATATATCTTCGAACTAGATGATAAAAGCCTTGATGGCGATATTAAACTTGCTGAGGCAAATTCAAAAATCTTAGCAATTACTGATGAAACTTCTTTACCATTTTTAAACGGCGCTGAAATTGAATTCGTAAAAGAGCTCGGCGCTTCTTATTTTAAAGTTAATAATCCTAATGCCAAAGCCAGTTGCGGCTGTGGCAGTTCATTTTCAGTTTAAGTTTTGTGAAATCTTTCCAAGAAATTATTTTTACGCTGCAACAATTTTGGGCCGCTCAAGGCTGTGCAGTTTTGCAACCAGTCGATATTGAAGTTGGCGCCGGCACACTTCATCCTGCAACTGTTCTTCGTGCTTTGGGACCAAAACCATGGAAAGTTGCTTATGTTCAACCATCGCGCCGCCCTACAGACGCAAGATACGCACAAAATCCTAATCGCTTAAGTCATTATTACCAATTCCAAGTTTTACTAAAACCAGCGCCAAAAAATATTAAAGATCTTTATCTGCAAAGCCTTGATTTGATTGGTCTTGATACCAAAAACAACGATGTACGTTTTGTGGAAGACGACTGGGAAAATCCTTCTGTCGGCGCTTCGGGCTTGGGCTGGGAAGTTTGGTTCAACGGTATGGAAGTTTCACAATTTACTTATATGCAACAAGTTGGCGGCATTGAATGCGAAGTGGTTGCTGGCGAAATTACTTACGGTTTGGAACGCATCGCCATGCATATTCAAGGCGTTGATTCAATTTTTGATCTTAATTGGAACGGACTTGAAGGTGCGGACAAAATTTCTTACGGCGATGTTTTTAAACAAAGCGAAATCGAGAATTCAGCATTTATTTTAGAATATTCCAACACTGAAAATCTTTTCCGTAATTTTATCGAAAGCAAAGAGCAGTCACAGATTTTGGCTGAAAAAAATCTGCCTATTCCAGCTTACGAACAAGCTTTAAAAGCGAGTCACATTTTAAATTTACTTGATGCCAGAGGCGCAATTTCGGTTAACGAAAGAGCTTCTTACATCGGCCAAATTCGTGGATTGGTGAAAGCCAGTTGCGAGTTAGTTTTATCAAACAATTCATAAAAAAATATGATAAATTTCATCGATCAGTTCCATCATTTAGGCTTAATCACTGCACTTCTATGCGTGTTTTATGCTTACAAGAAACTTCCGATTCCATTTTATATCGCCACTCTGGCGCTTTATTTTTCGACACAATCACTCAATTTATTTTTCTGGATTGCTTTCACCGCAATCGCTGCAATCCTTGCTATTCCAGTGATCCGCAGAAATCTTCTTACTAAACATTTAATCGTTCTAATCACTAAACTTGGTCTTCTACCAAAAATTTCTGAAACCGAAAAAATCGCCCTCACCTCTGGAAACGTCTGGGTTGATGGTCAATTGTTTTCTGGACGTCCTGACTTCAAATGGATCTTCGCACAAAAATATCCAAAACTAACCACCGAAGAACAAAGTTATTTAGACAACGAAGTTGAAGAAGTTTGTCGCATCTGTTCTGATTATGAAGTTCAACGCTTACGTGACTTACCAGAAAATGTCTGGAAATTTTTACGCGAGAAAAAATTCTTCGGAATCATCATTCCAAAAGAATTCGGCGGACTTGGTTTTTCTGCTTATGCTCACAGCTGCATCATCCAAAAACTTTCTTCACGTTCAGTTCCGCTAGCAATCACTGCCATGGTTCCCAACTCGTTAGGACCCGCGGAATTGTTAATGCATTACGGCACACAAGCGCAACGCGATCATTATTTACCGCGTTTGGCCGACGGTCGTGATTTACCTTGCTTCGCGCTTACTGAACCTACAGCTGGTTCTGACGCCACTTCAATTATTTCCAACGGTGTTTTGTTTAAAGATTCCAATGGCGAAATTAAAATTCGTTTAAACTGGAACAAACGCTACATCACTTTAGGAGCTTACGCCACCGTGATCGGCATGGCTTTTCAACTTCGTGATCCAGAAAAATTACTTTCACAAAACGAAGATATCGGCATCACTTGTGCTTTAATTCCAAACACTACAGCCGGCGTTATTCAAGGCCGCAGACATGATCCACTTTCAACTCCATTCGTAAATTCTCCGCTTAACGGTAAAGATGTTGTAATCGGTTTAGATGCGGTTATCGGCGCTGAAGCTGGACTTGGCAAAGGCTGGAAAATGTTGATGGAATGTTTAGCCGCTGGTCGCGGAATTTCACTTCCTTCAACTTCTGCCGGCGGATCAAAATTAGTCGCACGCGCTGTCAGTGCTTACTCGGCAATTCGTCAACAATTCGGCACTTCAGTTGGAAAATTTGAAGGTGTTGAAGAAGTTTTAGCTCGCATCGCTTCACGCACTTATTCGCTGGATGCCATGCGCGCCTTTACTGCTGGCTCGATTGATTCTGGTTCAAAACCTGCAGTAATCACCGCAATTGCTAAATATCATGGCACTGAAATGTTCCGCCAAAATATTAATGACGGTATGGATGTCATGGGCGGACGCGGCATCATTCGTGGCCCGCGCAACGTTTTGGCTAATGCTTATTTTTCAACTCCAATTTCAATCACAGTTGAAGGTGCCAATATTATGACTCGCAGTTTGATCCATTTCGGACAAGGTGCGATCATGTGTCATCCTTACGCTTACAAAGAAATTGAAGCTTTAGAAAAAAATGATTTGAAAGCTTTTGACCAAGTTTTCTATTCCCACGTTCATCATTTAATCAGCAATTTCGTGCGCTCGATCTTGTTGTCTTTATCTCGTGGTTATTTCAGAAAACCGTTCAAACGTGGTGTAATTGCAAAATATGAAAGAAAAATTGCTTGGGTGTCAGCAACTTTTGCTTTGCTTGCCGACATTGCAATGGCGCGTTTTGGTGGCAATTTAAAACGTAAAGAAAAAATCAACGGACGTTTCGGAGACGTGCTTTCTGCAATGTATATCGCTACTTCAACTTTGAAAAAATTTGACGATAACGGTCGTAAAAAAGACGAAGAAGTTTTGGTTGAACATGCAATTAAAGAACAACTTTGCAAAGCTCAGCATGCCATTGAAGGTCTTTATCAAAATCTTTTCGATCGCAACGTAAAATGGTTAATATTTCCTTTTGCAATGTGGGCGAGATTCAATGCTTTCACATGTCCAAGTGATGATATTTTAGATCACAAAGTTGTGAAAAATTTCATTAAAAATGGCGAATTCCGCGATTCGCTAACTGATGGAATTTACGTTTCGAAAGATCCGCAAGACAATTTGGGAAGAATTGAAAATGCTTTGATGTTGCAAGAAAAAGCTCAAGAGGCGTCAGATAAAATTAAAGCAGCGATGAAAGATAAAACCTTACCACGCGGTCGTGTAGAAGATTCTGCTCAAGCTGCAAAAGAAAAATCTGTGATTACTTCTGAAGAATTCAACATGCTTCGCGACGCTCAGGAAGCGGTTTTGGATGCGATGCAGGTTGATGAATATTCATTGGAAGAATATAAGAAAATTTAACTATCCGAGTTGGCGTGGACCCCGTCATGCGACGGGGTGACAAATTAAGATTTTCTTTTGTCACCCCGTCGCATGACG
>JACCDX010023541.1_pt1 | contig 13077 bp, 8 predicted proteins | sample 7449681 | NCBI WGS metagenome assembly JACCDX01 (sample SAMN15323450, study PRJNA562643) | freshwater metagenome | isolation source: river surface water | place: USA:Blue River Watershed | collected 2017-08-18
CGTAGTGGCGGACGAGCCCGTCGGGGTGACGCGCCCGCAGGAAGGGGAGCGCGAAGCCCGCGAGGTCCTGGAAGTCCGTCACGCGGTCCGCGATCGCGCCCGTGAGGGCCAGCCGGTAGCCGCAGGCTGCCGGCGTGAGCTTCGGCCAGAGGAAGCCCGGCGTGTCGAGCAGGGTGAGCTCAGCGTTCACGGCGATCCGCTGTTGCATCTGCGTCACCGCGGGCTTGTTGCCGGTCTTGGCGATGGTGCGCGCCGCGAGCGTGTTGATGAGCGTCGACTTGCCCACGTTGGGGATGCCCAGGATGAGCGCCATCATCGGACGGGCCTGGATGGGCCCGACGAGCGACCGCGCCAGCCGCACGATCCCGTCCCGCGCGCCCGGCTGCCGCTGGTGGTGGATGAGGGCACGGCTGTTCGCCGGCACGGAGAGGCTCGCCAACCAGGCCTCTGTCGTGGCGGGGTCGGCCATGTCGGCCTTGTTGAGCACCCGGATGCAGGGCTTCTCGCCGCGGAGGTCGTCCACGAGCGGGTTCTGGCTCGAGAACGGGATCCGCGCGTCGAGCACCTCGATCAGGAGGTCGACGTCCGGAAGCACGCGCCGGATGTCCCGGCGCGCGCTGGCCATGTGGCCGGGGAACCAGTGGATGGGCATCAGGCGAAGAAGTCGTTGCCCTTGTCGTCGACCACGACAAAGGCTGGGAAGTCCTCGACCTCGATCTTCCACACGGCTTCCATGCCGAGCTCGGGCATGTCGAGCACCTCGACCTTGCGGATGTTGTCGCGCGCCAGGATGGCGGCCGGACCGCCGATGCTGCCGAGGTAGAAACCGCCGTGCTTCTTGCAGGCCTCGGTCACGGCCTTGCTCCGGTTGCCCTTCGCGATCATGACGTGGCTGCCGCCTGCGGCCTGGAACGCGTCCACGTAGGCGTCCATGCGTCCCGCGGTGGTCGGGCCGAAGCTTCCGCTCGCGTAGCCCTCGGGCGTCTTGGCAGGGCCGGCGTAGTAGACGGGGTGCCGCTTGAAATACTCCGGGAGCGGCTCGCCGCGGTCGAGGCGCTCCTTGAGCTTGGCGTGGGCGATGTCACGCGCCACGATCATCGTGCCCGACAGCGAGAGCCGCGTCTTGATGGGGAAGTTCGTCAGCGTGGCGCGGATGGCGTCCATCGGCTGGCTGAGGTCGATACGGACGACGTCGCCTGAGAGATCGGCCTCGTTGGGCTCGGGCAGGAAGCGCGCCGGGTTGGTCTCGAGCGCTTCGAGGAACACGCCGTCGGGCGTGATCTTGCCGAGCGCCTGGCGGTCCGCCGAGCAGCTGACGCCGATGCCGACGGGGCAGCTCGCGCCGTGACGAGGCAGTCGGATGACGCGCACGTCGTGGCAGAAGTACTTGCCGCCGAACTGCGCACCGATACCGAGCTTGCGTGTGATGTCCAGCACCTGGGCCTCGAGCTCGAGGTCGCGCACGGCGTGGCCGAGGTTCCCGCCGCGGGTCGGGAGCCCGTCGAGGTAGCGCGCGCTGGCGAGCTTCACCGTCTTGAGCGTCATCTCGGCGCTGGTGCCGCCGATCACGATGGCGAGGTGGTACGGCGGGCACGCGGCCGTGCCGAGCGACTTGATCTTCGCCTCGAGGAAGGGGAGCAGCGTCTTCGGGTTCAGGAGCGCCTTCGTCTCCTGGAACAGGAAGGTCTTGTTCGCGCTGCCGCCGCCCTTCGTCATGAAAAGGAACTTGTAGGCGTCGCCGCCCGTCGCGTAGAGCTCGACCTGCGCGGGGAGGTTGCTGCCGGTGTTGACCTCCTCGTAGGTGTCGACCGGCGAGAGCTGGCTGTAGCGGAGGTTGGTCTCGGTGTAGGTCGTGAAGATCCCCCGGCTGATGGCCTCCTCGTCGTCCCCGATGGTGAGCACGTCCTGGCCCTTCTTGCCGACCACGATGGCGGTGCCGGTGTCCTGGCAGCTCGGGAGCACCATGCCGGCGCTCACGTTCGCGTTCTGGAGCAGCTGGCGCGCCACGAAGCGGTCGTTGCCGCTCGCCTCGTCGTCCTCGAGGATGTTGCGCAGCTGTTGGAGGTGCCCCGGCCGGAAGAGGTGCGACACGTCGCGGATGGCGGCCGCGGTCAGCGCGGTGAGCACGCCCGGCTCGATGACCGTGATGCGGCGGTCGCGGAAGGTGTCGGTCGTCACGCCGGGGAGGTCGAGCTTCCGGTAGGGCGTGGTGTCCTTGGTGAGCGGGAACATCTCGGAGAAGGCGAACGCGGGCATGGGGGCTCCGTGGAGGCGCGCGATCTAACGCGCTCGCCAACGCAGGAGCGGGCCTTCCTCGGCGCGCGTCCAGCCGGGGAGGGCCGTGTCGATGCAGGTCGTCACGACGGCGGGTTGGCGCCCGGCGCGCTCGACCTCGAGGACGACCTCCGGGACCCCGGCGGCGCGCAGCGTCGGTCCCGCGTCCGCGGGCGCGTTCGGCGGTGCGGGGCTTGCGCAGCGCGCGAGCGTGGCGAGCGGGCCGTCGCCCTTCCAGCGCAGCACCTCGGCGGGTGCGGCGCGCGGATCGTCGAGGTCGGAGAGGCCCTGCAGCAGAGGTCGCCCGTGGTGGAGCTGGTCGAGCAGGTCGCTCCGGTCCTCACGAAGCGCCGTTCCGCCGAGCGGGAGCACCAGGACGGGCGTTCCTGGTGGGCTCGCCAGGGCGCGCGCCACAGGGGACGGCTCCGTCGGGAGCACGGGGATCGGCAGGCTCGGCGAGAGCACGGCGGCTTCGAGCGTCAGGCCGGCGACCACGGCGAGGGCCGCGCGGCGGTCCCCTACGGCCCCGGCGGCGAGAACGCCCAGGGCGAGGGTGGCCCACACCGCCTGGAGCTCCGGGGTTCGGATCATCGCCACGTCCTGCAGGCGCGCGAGCACCCCCCAGGGGAGCAGCGGGCGCACCGCGCCCAGCGGGAGAACGGGGCCCAGCGCCAGGACGAGGCCCACCCCGCCGGCGACGATGAGCGCGCGCGTGGCGGGGCTCGGGGCCGTGTGTGCGCGCGTGTGCCGTACCACGGTGACGACCGCCGCCGCGACGAGCACCGGCCGGGCGAGGGTGTGCGTCACCACGCCGTCCGTGGCGAGCGCGTCGCTCACCTGCCAGGCGCCGGGGAGGAGCCCTGCGTGGACGCCGACGAGGCCCTCGCGGGCGTGCATCCACCACGCGAGGGGGAAGCCCACCACGGCAAGGAGCCCGAGCGCGAGCGGCGGGAACACGTCGGTGTCTTTGCGTCCCTCGGCGCCCATGGCGGCCGTCAGGTACGCGATCATCGGGAGCAACAGCACCGGCGCGGCGAGCGTGAGCAGGCCGGCGCACGCACCCGCCCCGAGGAGCCTCGTCCGCGTGCGTCGCTCGAGCGCGTCGTGCAGCAGGAGCAGCGCCCACGGCAGCAGCATCAGCGCGACGCGCGCCGGGCTGTCCCCGGTGGCGGTGACCTGCAGGAGCGCGGCGCCCGTGCTCCACGAGGCCGTCAGGACGAGGGCCCCGCTGACGCGCTCGAGGTGACGGAGCCCGAGCGTGAAGGCGCCGAGCGCGCCGAGCGCCGCGCAGGCGAGCGAGGCGGCCCAGGGTGCATGGTCGCCCAGCGGCGCGAACAGCGACTCCCACAGGGCGTGGACGGGGAACCCGTGCGTCGTGAGCCGGTCGGTGCGCGAGGGGACGGCGGTCGTGGCGTCCGCGAGGAACGCGTACGCGTCCTTCGTCGCCGGGAGCCTCGCCAGCAGGCGCCACGCCGGGGCGACGGACGCATCGCCGGGGAGGTTTCCGGGGATGAGTCCGCTCGGGACGAGCGGGGCGATGCCGAGCAGGATCGCGGCGAGCGCCCCCGCGCGGGTGGATGTGCCTACGGGCAGGTGCGCTTCGCCCGGCGAAGGGAAGCGTCCAGCTCGGCGCGGATCGGGTCGGACGGCGACGCGCCGAGCGCGGCGCAGTAGTCGCCGACCGCTGCGTTCAGGTCGCCGAGGCGCTCGTTGGCGTAGCCGCGTCCGTGGAACGCGGGCGAACCCCCGCCGAGGGTGATGGCCTGAGAGAAGAGGTCTTTCGCGCGCGGGAAGTCGCCAAGTTCGACAGCGCTCCAGCCTTCCTTCACGGTCGCGCCGGGGCCGCGCGGTCGCGGTGTCGTCGCCGGGCGTGCCGACGCTGTCGCCGTCGAGGCGGGCGTCGCGCCCGGGGCGGCGACCGGTGGAACCGGCTTTGGCGCGGGCGCCGTCGCGCTCGGGGGCGGTGCGGCCGGCTTCGGCGCTTCAGGCGTCGCCGTGGGGGAGACGCTGGCGGTGGTGGGCTCTGGCGTGGCCACCGCGGGCTTGTTCGCTTCCGTGGGCGGGGTTGCCGGGGGCGTGTCCGTCGCCGCGGGAACCTCGGCGGGAGGGACGGGCGCTTCAGCGGTCGGCTCGGGCGTCGTCGCGGTGGGCGCTGGCGCCTCGGCGCCGCGCATGGCGAACACGGCGACCACGGCGAGGACGACCCCACCCGCCGCCACCTTCCCCCAGGGCAGGTCGGCCGGCTGCGGCGGCGGCGCGCTCCACACGTCCTCGATGGGCGCGGGTTCGGGCACGGCGACGGTGACCTCGCGGCTGTTGGCGAGGTCGGCGTCGATGGGGGACGCGGCGGGCGCCGGCACCTCGTCGTGGACGATCGTCCGCGCGGGAGTGCGGATCATCGCGGGAGGAGGCGCGGGGACGTCCTGCTCGTGGGTGTCTTCGCGGGGCAGCGCGGCCACGGCGCCTGCGAGCAGCTCCGCCAGCGGGACGGGCGTCGCGCGCGCGCGCGCGGCGGCCGCCGCGAGGGCCTCCTCGTCCACGACGCCGATGGTCGTGGGACGATCCTCGTCGAGCGCCTCGGCGGGGGCGAGCGCCGCCAAGGGCGCGCGCTCATCGGTGAAGGCGTCGTCCTCGAAGAACCCGACGGTGGGATCCAGGAACGTCGCGGGAGGCTCCTGCACCGCCGGAGATTCGGGTTCCAGCGGCGCGAGGTCGTCCGGCGGGGCGAACGCTACGGCGGGGCCATCGTTGGCCATGTCGGGCGCAGGGTGGGTGTCGGCGGGCGGCGTCTCGGGTGCGGGCGCGTCCACGGCGCTGGGGCCGAGCGCGATGCGACCCTCGCGCACGGCGGCTAGGACGCGGGCCGCTTCGAAGAACGGCAGCAGCTCGCTGCGGCTGTGGAGGGTGACCTGGCGACCATCGGCGGTGACCCCCGTGTCCTCCGGGAGCACGCGCCCCTCGAGGCACCACGCGTGCAGCAGGGCGGGCGAACCCACCCGCCAGTCATCCTCGCCGGCCACGACGCGTACGATGGTGTCGTCCTGCGGATGCGGCGCGGCTGTGGTCTCGGGTGGCACCGACGGTGCGGTTGGCGGGGGCACGCTCGCCGTGGGTGCGACGACGGCGGGCGTCGCCGTGACGAACATGTCCGCCGTGACCGAGAACGCGTGGGCGCACTCCGTGCAGCGGAAGCGCAGGGCGCGCCCCGACGCCGACGTGGGCATGTCCACATCGTGGCGCGCGGCGCACTTCGGGCACGCGAGCACCATGTCAGCCGCCTCCCATCAGCGCCTTCACGGCACCGGCGTCCGGCGGGTTCGTGGCGAGGTACTTCTGGTAGTGGCCGTTCGCGCCTGCAGCGTCGCCCTCGGCGCGGGAGATGTCGCCGAGGAGCTTCCAGGCCTTGGCTTGTCTGCCCGTGGCGGCCTTGAGGAGCGGCCCCTGCGCGCCCCCGGTGTCGCCGGCGCGCATGAGCGCCTCGCCGAGCTTGAGCTGAAGGGCGGCGTTGCGCCCGTCGAGCGCGGCAGCCTTGCCATAGGCTTGCGCCGCCATGCTCCAGTCCCCGCTGCGGGCGGCGTCGTCACCGACCGCGAGGTGGTCGTTCGCCGTGGACGCCGTCGCCTTGGGGGCGGGCTTCGGGGCGATGGGCACAGACCCGTCAGGAACGCCCGGCGGCGTTCCGGCGCCGCGGTTGATGGGCGTGAGCTCCATCGGGTCGGGGGCGCTCGTCACGGGGGCGGCGGGACCGCTCTTGAGCTGCGCGTCGATCTCGCCCTTCACCTTGTCGCGAAGTTCCTTGCCGACGTCGGCCTTCGGCGCCGCGACCGCCGCGGGAGCGGGCGGCGCGGGGGGCGTGACGACCTCCGCGGGGCGCGTGAACCACCAGCCCGCGGCGATCACCACGACCGCGGCCGCGATGGCCATGCCCATGAGCGGCGACGTGCCCGTGCCGGCCGGTCCGCGTGCGGGACCGCGCCCCTTGGGACGCGGTCCGCCCTGCTTCGCGAAGGGGTCGCTGAACTTCGGCCCCTTGACGTCGTCGTCCTCGGCGGCGAGCGCCGCAGCCGCGGCCGCGGCGAGATCGTCCTCATTGGCCGGCTTCGGCGTCGCCGTGGGGGGCGGGGCCGGCGGGACGTAACTCTCCTCCAGCTCCGCGTAGGTGTCGAGGAAGAAGGTGTCGAGATCGCCGATCTCGCCAATCTGGCGCCAGTTCTTGCCGTCGTAGGAGATGACGTCCTGCGGGGTGACGCGCCCCTCGGAGATGTACTTGCGGAGGGTCTTGATGTCGGAGAAGTCGTAGATGAGACCGATGCGGACCTTGACCTTCCAGGCCACCACGCCGACCTTGCGGAAGTCGAGGAGCTGCGCCTGGGCGGCGACGTCGCCGCGCGAGGCGCGGATCTCGGTCGGCTCAGGCGCTCCGAGCTCGACGCCGATCTCGGCCGCGGCGGGCTTGGGCGCTGGCGTGGGCTTCGGGAAGGCCATCGTGGCGTCCTCGGCCACCTCGGCCGGACGCACCACGAACACGTGCTTGCATTTCGGGCACGTGATCTTCGCACCCTTGGCGCCGACCTTGGCGTCATCGAGCTTGTAGCGGGACTGGCACGCTTCGCAGGAGACGATCACGGAGAAGCTCCCTCAGGACAGCAGGATCTCGAGACAGGCACTGGCGGCGAACACGGTCCGGGGACCGTGCTGACGGAAGTGTATCGTCAAGCGCGGGTTGGCGGGGATGCCCTCGCGCTTCTGGATGGTTCCGATGCCGAGCTGCGGGTGGAGAACCTCGCGGCCCGGCGTCAACTCCGCGAGGGAATCCGGCACCATCGTGCGCATTCCCTCGGGGCGGGGGGGGCTGGCGACAGGCGGTGTCGGTCGCGGCGCGGCCACACCGTAGGGCGTCGGCGCGGGCACGCGGGGAGGTAGGGGCGCACGCGGTGGCGTGCTCGGCGCGGCGGGCATCGTGCGCACGGGTGCCCGGGGCGGCGCTGCGGGGAAGCCCCCGAAGCGTGTCGTCGTTCCTCCCGGGGGACTCGCGCCGCGCGGCGCCGGGCCGTCGAACACCTCGGGCGGGATCTCCTTGAGGAAGCGCGAGGCGAGCGTCGGCTCCCAGAACCCGCCAGGGCCACGGCGACGCTGCGGCCACAGGAGCGTCAAGCGCTCCCGGGCGCGGGTCACGGCGACGTAGGCCAGGCGGCGCTCCTCCTCGATCTCCTCCTCCAGCTCCGCGCGCGCGTGCGGAAAGCACTTCTCTGCCATTCCAACCACGAACACGACCGGGTATTCCAAGCCCTTCGCGAGGTGCGCGGTGAGGAGCGTCACGGCGCCCTGGCCCTCGTCGGGCAGGTCGTCCGCCTGGGCCGAGAGCGACACGCGGTCGAGGAAGGCACGGAGCCGGTCGATTGGCGACAGCGCGTTGCCGTCCTCGTCTTCCTCGTCGGAGGCTGCGCGGGAGAGCTCCTGAAGGTTCTCGATGCGGGCCTTGGCCTCGTCCGTCGCCTCGGCCTCAAGCTCGGCGAGGTAGCCCGTGTCCTTCGCGATGGTCTGGACGAGGGCGCCGGGTTGCTCGAGGAGCGCGAGCTGCTCGAAGCGATCCATCATGAGCGAGAACGCGGCGAGGGCGTTCCCGGTGCGCCCGCCACCACGGCCGAGGGTGCGCGCTGCGGTGCGGAGCGGCACACCCGCGCGCGCGGCCTCGTCCAGGATGGACTGGACGGCCTTCTCGCCGAGCCCGCGCGTCGGGACGTTGATCACCCGCAGAAACGCGACGTCGTCGCTCGGGTTGAGCACGAGCTTCAGGTACGAGAGCAGGTCGCGGACCTCGCGGCGCTCGTAGAACTTCTTTCCGCCCACGAGCACGTGCGGGATGCGCGAGGCGACCAGCGCCTGCTCGATGGGACGCGACTGCGCGTTGGTACGGTAGATGACCGCGAAGTCCGAGGGCTTGCGCACGCGCAGCATGCGCCCGATCTCGCCGGCGACGTAGGCGGCCTCCTCCAGCTCGTCGCCGAGCGGGACGTAGCGGAGCCCCTCGCCCTCTCCCTCGGAGGTCCAGAGCGTCTTGTCCTTGCGGTTCTGGTTGCGCTTCACGAGCGCGGAGGCAGCCTGCAGGATCTTGCCGGTCGAACGGTAGTTCTGCTCGAGGCGCACCACCGTGGCCTGCGGGAAGTCCTTCTCGAAGTCGAGGATGTTCCGGATGTCGGCGCCGCGAAAGCTGTAGATCGACTGGTCGTCGTCGCCGACCACGGCGAGGTTCGGCTCGCGGGAGGACAGCAGCCGGACGAGCTTGTACTGCGCGGGGTTGGTGTCCTGGTACTCGTCGACCATGACGTAGCGCCAGCGATCCTGCCAGCGCGCCAGGATGTCGGGGTGGTGCTCCCACAGTTCGACAACCTTGTTGACGAGATCGTTGAAGTCCAGCGCGTTCGCCACCTTGAGGCGGTCGGTGAACGCACGGAACACCTCGGGCAGCTTGTCGGCGCGGGGGCCACCCTTGGAGGGATCCTCGAAGGCGTTCTTCGCGCGGTCGATCTGCTGCCGGTAGTAGGTCGGCGGGTGGCGCTTCGGGTCGATCTTCAGGTCGGCGAGGATCTGCTTGAGGACGCGGCCCTGGTCGTCGTCGTCGTAGATGACGAAGTTCTTGCTGTACCCGAGCGGCTCGATGTCGCGACGCAGGATGCGCACGCAGGTGCTGTGGAAGGTGCTGACCCACACTTCCTTCGCGGCCTCGCCGACCAGCTGCGCCACGCGCTCCTTCATCTCGCCGGCGGCCTTGTTCGTGAAGGTCACGGCGAGGATGTTCCAGGGTCGCACGCCCTGCTCGAGCAAGTAGCCGACGCGGCGGGTCAGGACGCGAGTCTTGCCCGAGCCTGCCCCCGCCAGGATGAGGAGCGGGCCGTGGATCGTCTCCGCGGCGCGGCGCTGCTCGGGGTTGAGCCCGTCGAGCAGCGCGCTCACGACGGGTCCTTGGCGCGGGACGCCTTCGTGGCGTCGGCGCGCTCCTTCGCGCGGGCCCGAAGCCGCGGGGCGAGCCCCTCGCGGGTGACCTGCTTGCCGCGCGCGATGGCGACGGACTCGGCGGGGACGTCCTCCGTCACGGTGCTTCCGGCGCCGATGAGCGCGTTCTCGCCCACGGTGACAGGCGCCACCAGGGCGGTGTTGCTCCCGATGAAGGCGCCCGCGCCGATCACGGTGCGGTGCTTGCCGAAGCCGTCGTAGTTGCAGGTGATCGTGCCCGCCCCGACGTTCGCCTTGGCGCCCACCTCGGCATCGCCCAGGTAGGTGAGGTGGTTGGCCTTGGCGCCCGCGTGCAGCGTCGTGTTCTTGACCTCGACGAAGTTGCCGACGTGGCTGCCCTCCTCGAGCACGGCCCCCGGGCGCAGCCGCGCGAAGGGACCTGCCTGCGCGCCCGCGCGCACGATGGCCCCGGTGGCGACGGACTGCGCGTGCAGGATGGCGCCCGCCTCGATCGTGGATTCGTGGATGACGCAGTGCGGGCCGACGTCGCCATGGACCGTGCTGTCCCGGACGACGCTGCCGGGGCCGATGTTCCCGCCGACGGTGCTCGCGCCGGTGAGCACCGCACCGAGGCCGACGCTCGCATCGGGCAACAGGGTGACGCCGACATCGACCTGCGCGCCGTCGAGGTCCATGAAGTCCACGCCGGAGAGCGCCCAGGCGCGGTTCACGCGGCGGCGCAGGATCACCCGGGCCTCCGCCAGCGCCGCGCGATCGTTGACGCCCATGAAGTCAGCGGCCTGGAAGCCGCCGCACATCTGGGCGCCCTCACCGACGAGGTCGGTCAGGTAGAGCTCACCCTTGGGCGGGTGAGGCTGCAGGTCGGGGAGCCTCGCGCGGAGAAAGCGCGCGTCGAAGACGTAGGCGCCGCTGTTGACCTCGCGGATCGCGGCCCGCTCCGGCGTGCACTCGCCCTGCTCGACGATGCGGACGCCCTCGGGCCCGCGCACGATGCGCCCATAGCCCGTCGGGTCGTCCACCTCGAAGCTCGCCACGGTGACGGGCACGCCCTGAGGCTGCGCGTGGGCGCGCAGCAGCCGCGCGAACACCTCCGCCGTGACGAGCGGCGTGTCTCCCGCCGTGACGAGGACCTGCCCGTCCTCAGGCAGCAGGTCGAGGGCGCTTCGAAGGGCGTGGCCCGTGCCCAGGGGCTCGGACTGGCGCGCGAAGCGGCAGCCGGGCAGGGCCGCCATCACGGCCTCGGCCTGGTGGTTCACCACCACGACGACCTCGCAGCCCGCGGCGCGCAGCGCCTCGACGACCCAGCCCACCATGGGCCGGCCGAGGAGCGGGTGGAGGACCTTGGCGAGCGGCGAGCGCATGCGCGTGCCGAGGCCAGCGGCGAGCACGACGGCGACGGGGGCGGTGGGCATCCGTCGTTTCTATCCCGCGGGTGCGTGAGGCGTAGGACGATTCCTGACCGCGACGGCGATCAGTCCAGCGCCATCACCGGCACCGCGGCGAGGTGGTCGAGCGCCTCGTCGAGCGCGATGGAGAGGTTCGCGTTCGTGCGGTCCGTGACGAGCGGCGTCGTCTTGCCGCGTCCGTACGCACGGGCGCGCAGCACCTCGCGACCCTTCTCGTCGGCCACGATGACGCTGAGCTTCACGACGGGCCGGCGGAAGAAGAGCCACTCCGGATCCTCGGTCACGGTCACGACCGTGAAGAGGTACGCCTCGGGGCTCGCGCCGGTGTCGAGCTTCGCGGCGACCTTCTCGAGGGTGCCTCCGCGGAAGAGCGTGTCGCCCGCGACGCGCATCGCGGCGCCGTCAGGATCGACCCACACGCCCGAGAGCACGCTCAGGGCGTTGGCGGCCTCTCCCCAGTCCAATTTCTGCAGCGACTTCGCGCGGTCCGCGTCCGCGGCGATCGTGAAGCCCTGCTTGGCGAGCCACGGCGAGAGCTTGCCGCGCACCGTGGCGCCGAACTCGTCCACCTGGAGGTTGCCGGCCGCGGCGGCCACCATCGTGGCCACGCCGGGGTTCTGGGCGGCCTCCTGACGCGTCTCCACGAGTCCCGACACCATCAGCGCCGGCGTCGTCTGCGTCATGGGCACGTCCGGCGCGCGCCAAGCCTTCGTGGACATGCACGCGACGAGGGAGAGCAGGGGAAGAAGATGCGCGGCCATGGGAGACTCCGGGGGCGAGGGGATACCGGGAGCCCTCGAGCGGAACGACGGGCACCGGTTCGTGGCGAGCCTACACGTTCGTCGTGACGCTCCGCAACGAGCGCCCTTCCGTTCGTCCACGCGCCGCGATAGCCGACGCGCCTCGGAGGAACGCATGCGCTACCGTGTCACCCTGCTCAAGGGCGATGGCATCGGCCCGGAAGTCACCGGCGCCACCTGCCGCATCCTGGCCGCTGCTGGCGCGCCGATCGACTGGGAAGAGGCGCCCGCGGGTGCCGAGGCCATGGCCCGCTTCGGCGAGCCGATGCCCCAGGTCACGCTCGACAGCATCCGCAAGAACCGCCTCGGCCTGAAGGGGCCGCTCGAGACGCCGAAGGGCAAGGGCTTCCGGAGCGCGAACGTCGCGCTCCGCCAGGCGCTCGACCTCTTCGTGGGCCTTCGTCCGGTGCGCTCGCTCCCGAACGTCCCGGGCGCCTTCCCGGGCGTCGATCTCGTCCTGTTCCGCGAGAACACCGAGGACCTCTACGCGGGCATCGAGCACGAGGTGACGCCGGGTACGGTCGTCTCCCTCAAGACCTCGACGGTCGGCGCCGGTGAGCGCATCTCCCGCTGGGCCTTCGAGTACATGCGCTACCGCGGCCGCCGCACCATTCACTGCTGCCACAAGGCGCCGGTCAACCCGCGCGCCGACGGCGCCTTCCTCGACGCGTTCCGGCGCATCGGCGGCGAGTACCCCTACATCGAGCAGAAGGACATGGGCGTCGACACGCTCTCGCTCCTGCTCCCGATGGATCCGTCCAAGTTTGACGTGCTCCTCCTGCAGAACCTCTCCGGCGACATCATGTCCGACCTCTGCGCGGGCCTCGCCGGCGGCCTCGGCGTCGTCCCGGGCGCGAACATCGGCAGCCGCGCCGCGGTGTTCGAGGCGGTCCACGGCACCGCGCCGGACATCGCCGGTCAGGGCAAGGCGAACCCCCTCGCCGTGCTGCTCAGCGGTCTGATGCTGCTCGAGTACGTGGGCGAGTGGAAGATCGCCCAGCGCGTCGAGCGCGCGGTGTGGGACGTCCTCGAGAAGGGCGAGCATCTCACCGGCGACCTCGGCGGCAAGGCCTCCACCGACCAGTTCACCAACGCCATCATCGACCGCCTCTGAGGAGCACGACATGCCGCACGACGTCACCCTCATCCCCGGAAGCGGTGTCGGCCCCCAGATCGCGGAGGTCGCCAAGGACGTGCTCGCGCACGCCGGCGTCGACATCGCCTGGGACGTCCAGACCTGCGAGAACGGCGACATCTCGGGCGCGGTCGCGTCCATCAAGCGTACGGGCGTCGCGCTCAAGGGCGCTCTCTCTGCGCCCATCCGCGTCGGCAAGCTCCCGCCGAGCCTCGAGCTTCGCAAGGAGCTCGGCGTGGACACGATCCTCCGCCACGTGAAGCACATCCCGGGCCTCCCGGCGCGCGCTCCCGGAACGGACATCGTCGTCATCCGCGAGGCGTCCGAGGACATCTACAGCGGGTTCGAGCACCAGAGCACCGAGGGTGTCTTCGAGAGCGTCAAGGTGACGACGCGCGGCGCCTGCGAGCGCATCACCAAGTTCGCCTTCGACTACGCCAAGGCCAACGGCCGCGGCCGCGTCACGACGGTGCACAAGGCCAACATC
>JACCDX011047834.1_pt1 | contig 13076 bp, 10 predicted proteins | sample 7449681 | NCBI WGS metagenome assembly JACCDX01 (sample SAMN15323450, study PRJNA562643) | freshwater metagenome | isolation source: river surface water | place: USA:Blue River Watershed | collected 2017-08-18
CCTGAAGCTGAAGGACGGCGGCGTGGCCCGGCCGGCCGCCCCATGCGAAAAAGCCCCACGCATCGCTGCGCGGGGCTTTTTTTTGAGCACCACCGGGCAGCACGGCCGCCCGGCGCCAGGTCACTTGATCAGACCGAAGGTCAGGATCGAGAAGATGGGCTTGAGGATGAGGTTCCACTCGGCCTTGAGGATGCCGGTGACCAGGTTGGTGATCGGGTCTGCACCGCCGCTGACCTGGGCGATTTCGGTGGCATTGAGCTTGCGCATGGTGTGTCCTGCTTGTTCAAAGGGTTGTGTGACGGGTGGCCGCCGCCTGGGGCCGCGACCGCTGCACACCCTACAGGCGTGGCGCACACCACACCACCTGGGCAACCCATTCTGGTTAAGTCATCTGACAGTCCTGTCCTTCACTTCCCACCGATTGCAGCGAGCCACACATGGAAACCACCCGCCGTTACGCCGGCGCGACAGCCGAAGCCCGCAAGGCTGAACGCTATGAACGCCTGCTGGATGCCGCCTTCGATGTCTACGGCCGCGATGGCGTCCGGAAAACCACGATGCGCATCGTCTGCGCCCAGGCCCGCCTGACCGAGCGCTACTTCTACGAGCACTTCAACTCGCTCGACGAGGTGTTCGTGGCCGTCCACCAGCGTGCGTCCACCCAAGTCGGCCTGGCCGTGATGACCGCATCGCAGGCCTGCCAGGGCACCCCTGCCGAGCGGACGCGGGCCGGCTTGCGGGCATTTTTCGAATTCATCAAAACCGATCGCCGGCGCGGCCAAATATTATTATTGGATGCCGCCGCCCAGGGCATGACTTTGCCCAATCATTTGAATCAGCAATTGACCCTGTTTGCCAAAGTGGTGAGCGCACGGATTCAAAACCAATACCCGGATGTTGGCGAGCGGGCCATACCGGAATTGATCGTGGGTGGCATCACCGGACTGATCATCCATGCCGCAACCATGTGGATGCAACGGGACTTCGACTGGAGCGTCGAGGCCATGGTGGACCACACCGCCTACGCCTGGGGAGGCCTGCACCAGTGGTTGCAAGGCCAGCAGGCGATGGCCACCCAAGCCCGCGATGCCATGCCCTGAATGGCATGGTGTCCATGGCGCGTCCACCGCGCCACGATGGGATGCGCAGGCCACGCCCTGGGCAGAACGAGAACACCGACCCATTTTGTTGTGTCGCCATGCCCCGCCCAACGCCATCCGGCCGGCGTTATATTTGTAACGGGCAGCCAGCAACACCGCATGCAAGCCACCAGGACACCGGGTATATATATATTCACCCGACATTCACCTGCCAAAACAAATATAACCATGAATGGTTAATCCCCTGGCGCGCGGCCCGCAATCCCAAGAAAACCCTAGGTTTCCATACACCCCTGGATGTTTGGTCGCAAAACGTTCCTGTTTGGTGGTGGATTCAGTGTTTTCCATCCCCTTCATTTGGATGTTTTTGAACACCTCCAGTGAAAACCTCATTGTCTGAACTCGACAGCGGCGGAGAGACTTGGTGAACGCGATCGCTAGAGCCGACGCAAGTACTGATCACGGTGATCAGCTCACTCTCTCCACCTCTTGAGGAAAGACAGATGAAAAACGCCCAAAATCGTCTGACCGTGCTGGCCGCTTCGGTTGCCGCCCTGGCCATGTCCATGAGCATGTCGGCCACCGCCGCCACCCAAGGCCCTGCAGACAACAGCTTCTACGACGCTCCCGCCGCGATGCCTGAAGGCGCTCCCGGCACGCTGGTGAGCTTCCGCAGCACCAAGGTGAACCTGGGTGCCGGCACCACCGCCCACAACGCCTGGAACGTCACCTACAAGTCGACCGACTCGCTGGACGTTGAAAACATCGTTTCGGGTACCGTGATCGTCCCGACCGCTGCTTGGTCTGGTTCGGGCGCGCGTCCGGTGATCGTGTACGCCGTCGGCACCCACGGCCTGGGCAACCAGTGCGCCCCGTCGCGCCAAATGGCCGCCGGCACCGACTACGAAGCCAACAACATCAACGCCGCGCTGGCCAAGGGCTACGCTGTGCTGGTGTCCGACTACGAAGGCTACCTGAACGGTGGTCTGCCGACCTACCTGGCTGGCAAGTCGCAAGCCCACGCTGTGCTGGACATCGTCCGCGCTGCCAAGCAACTGAATGGCGCTGGCATCACCGCCTCGTCGAAGGTCGGCGTGTGGGGCTTCTCGCAAGGCGGCCAAACCTCGGCCTGGGCTGCTGAGATCCAAAAGACGTACGCTCCTGAACTGAGCATCGCCGGTTTCGCCGCTGGTGGCATCCCCGCTGACTTCATCAAGGCCGCCTACTTCCTGGACGGCTCGTTCGGCGCCGCCTTCCTGGCCTCGGGCGTGTCGGGCCTGAAGACCCAATACCCCGAAGACCTGCCCGTCGACCTGATCGCTTCGGACGACGGCCTGGCCGCTCTGGAAAAGCTGCAAGGTCAGTGCGTGTTCGAAGCCCTGCTCGACCTGCAAAACAAGAGCCTGTCGGCCTTCACCAAGAACGCTTTCGGTCTGGACCAGATCCTGAAGGTGGGCGGCGTGAAGCAAGTGATGGTTGAACAGAACCTGGGCACCACCACCCCGACCGCTCCGATGTACCTGTTCCACGGTCAGGCTGACGAGTTCATCGACATCTCGCAGACCACCACCCTGAAGAACACCTACTGCGCCACCAACAAGCAAGTCAAGTTCGACCTGTACCCCTCTGAGCACATCGTGACGATGACTCAAGGTGCCGGCCCGGCCCTGGCCTGGATGGCCGACCGCTTCAACGGCGTGGCTGCTCCGAACAACTGCTCGATCACCACCGTGCCGGCCACGACTTCGGCCACCACCAAGGGCGGCGACCTGATCGTCAACCTCGACAAGTGGAGCCTGGCTGCCAAGATCCGCCTGAAGACCCTGGCCCAAGACGTGATCCTGCCGGACACCTCGACCCTGAGCGTCGTGTCGAACATCTCGAAGAACTCGATGACCGGCACCATGAACGTGCCTGAGTTCAAGTCGCGTGTCTCGATCATCGGCATCAACGCCCAAGTCGGCATCCGCGTGACCCCGGTGGACAAGGTCGTCGGCCAAAGCTCGCTGGACGCCGCTGGTCAGCTGACCATCACCGGCACCGCCAAGACCGACATCACCGTGACCTCGGTGTGGGGCGTGCCCTTCGGCGAGTGCAAGACCGTGACCCCGGTGATCTTCCCCCTGAACTACAAGGGTTCGGTGGGCGACCTGGGCGCCGGCAAGGTGACCTTCTCGGGCACCACCACCTTCCCGCAGATCAAGGGTTGCTTCATCTCGGGCATCATCTCGGCCATGATGTCGGGCTCGGGCAACACCTTCAACTTCACGATCGCCCCCCCCGCTCCCAAGAGCACCTACTGATCTGAAGTTCGCTGATGCGAAACCGGGTTACCCTGCGGGGTGACCCCCTACAGGGCCCTTCGGGGCCCTTTCTTTTCCCCGCGCTCGAAGGTGTGATGCGATGACGATCATGAGAGACAAGCCTGGCTTCAACTGGCTGCCTGTGGCGGCCGGCGTCTTGGTGGTGGCAGGCGGGCTGGGTTACTGGTGGACCAGCCAGGGCCCGGCCTCTGAGGGCAACGCGGCTGCTGTGGCCGCCGCATCGCAGCCCGCCTCTCCCGTGAGCGAGTACGAAGCGCTGATGAACAAGCCGGTGAGTCCGCCCGCCTCAGACCTGCCCGAAGCCCCCCCCACGGCCGAGCAGGTGGCCGAGGCCCACAAGGTGGCGGCCGAGCAAGAACAGGTGGCGCAGAAGCTGACGCAGCCCGACGTGTGGAAACCCCTGACGGGTGGCATCAAGGACAAGCCGGAGTACGTCTCGCCCATGGAGTGGCAGATGCTCAAGGGGGTGGCTGAGCGCCACCCTGATCCCCAGGCCGAGTTGCTGCGCCTGACCAACTTCCTGCGCTACAACAAGCTGCTGGAGAAGTGGCAAGACCTGCCCAAGGGCAGCGACCCGGCCCTGCGCCAGGCCCTGGCCGAGCAGCTCAGCAGCGAGCTGCCCACCCGCGTGGCCAATGGCGAGGTCGATGCCAAGGACGCCCTGCAGCAAGGCACAAGCATGCTGCGCGACGCCTACCCGACGGACGCCAAGGCCCGCAAGAAAGCTGAGCAGGCCCTGGCCGCCCAAATCCAGAAGGCGACACAAGCGCCATGACGGCTGGCATGACGGCTGGCTGACCCACCCACAACAAAGGGGCCCCTTGGGGCCCCTGTTGCTTTCCGCTGGCCCAGCACGCCAGCCAGGGCGTCGGTCAAGCCGCCCAGTGGCGCTGCATGAAGGCCGCCTGGCGGGCCAGGGCCTCGTCCGAGCTCTGCATCAAGCCGGCATGGGCCTGGAAGACGTGCCAGCGCTTGAGGTAGACCTCGGTCTCGGCGTGCACGCCCGCCGCCTTGGCGGCCTCGTGGAACCACATGGTGTTGATGTAGAGCACCTCATCATCGCCCACCTGGGTCAGCGTCGGCGGGATGCCGGTGAGGTCTTGCGCCATCGGGTCGGCCAGCGGGTGGTCGTGCGGCACCTTCAGGGCCTTGGCCACCACCTCGCCCCAACCCAGGCGGATCATGGGGTCGCGGTGCATGCGCTCGACGTGGCTGTTGTCGGCAGGCGGGTGCAGGCTGAACGCGGGCGACATCATCACCAGCGCGGCCGGCAGGCCCAGCCCTTCGCGGCGTGCGGCAATGGCCGTCATCAGCGTGAGGTTGCCCCCGGCCGAATCGCCCGCGATGGCGATGCGATCCGGCGTGTAGCCCTCGGCCAGCAGCTGGCGGTAGCAGCGCACGCAGTCGTCGAGCTGTGCGGGAAAGATGTGCTCGGGCGCCAGGCGGTAGTGCGGCACCAGCACCTGCGCACCCGTCAGCGCCGCCAGGCGCCGCGTGATGCTGCGGTGGGTGCGCGGGCTGCCTGCCACGAAGGCGCCCCCGTGCAGGTACAGGATGGCGTGACGCGGCTGCGCTTTGGCCGCCTGGGCCGACTTGGGCGTCACGCGCTCGACCGGGATGTGGTCGATGCGGTCGGCCTTGACCTGGGCGCGGCCGTCTTGCGGCATGGCCAGCGAGCCGTTGTGCAAGGCCATGCGCTGCACAGCGAACGGCCAGGGCGGTCCCAGGAAAGGCTTGAGCGTGACCAGCAGCGCCCCGCGCATGACGGCCGCCGTGATGCGCTCACGCAGGCCGGTGCCCGGCGGGTAGTGGCGCAATTCACCCTGGCCCGGGGCGCGGGCGGCGGGGCGGGACGAGGCGGGGGCTGCAGCGCTCATGGACTTCCTTCAAGGGGTGCAGTCAACAGGGAAGAAGGCAACGGCCGGGCTCAACCCAGCATGTCGCGCTTGGCGAAGGCGGTGACCAGCGGCTGGTACCACGAGCCCAGCACGCGCACGAGCTTGTCGAGGAACTTGGCGTCCAGGCCGACCAGCACGCGGCGCTGGTTGCCTTCCACCGCACGCAGGATCTGCAGCGCGGCGCTCTCGGCCGAGGTGAAGTTCAGCAGCTTGTCGAACTTGGCGCGGGCCTGCTCGGCATTGCCAGTCGCCTTCTCGATGCTGTGGTCCATGCGCGCATCCTTGGCGATGTTGGTGCGGATGCCGCCCGGGTGCACGCAGGTGATGCTGACGCCGCACTGCTCGATGTCGAGCTCTTGGCGCAGCGCTTCGGTGAAGCCACGCACGGCGAACTTGCTGGCGTTGTAGGTGCCTTGCGTGGGCACCGACAGCAGGCCAAACAGGCTGGAGGTGTTGATGATGTGGCCTTCGCCGGCCTTCTTGAGGTGCGGCAGGAAGGCCTGGCAGCCCCACACCACGCCCCAGAAGTTGATGCCCATGATCCACTCGAAGTCCTTCGGGGCCACGGTCTCGGCGAAGGCACCCAGGGCCACGCCGGCGTTGTTGAAGATCAGGTTGACCTTGCCGTGGTCACGCACCACCTGGTCGGCCCAGGCGAAGACCTCGTCACGGCTGGCCACGTTCACCTTGGTGGTGGTGACCTTCACACCCAGCTTGCCGGCCATGGCAGCGGTTTCGGCCAGGCCTTTTTCGTTCACGTCGCTCAGGGCGAGGTGGCAGCCACGGCGGGCCAGTTCGAGGGCCAGGGTGCGGCCCATGCCGGATGCGGCGCCGGTGATGGCGGCCACCTTGTTCTTGAAGTTCTTCATGTCCACGTAGCTCCGATGTGGCCTGCCGGCCTGGTGAGAGGCGTCAAGCCAAAGGTCGCGAGCGTACAGCGCCAACCCCAGGCCCGAGGGTCTCGATCATGAGTCAAGATGTCGCCCGCGCACCCGCACTCGCTTTCCCCACCCCCAGTCGGGCGGCGAAAAGCACGCAAGCGCCCCCGCAAGCACCACAACAGGCTCGACAATGTCGGGCGCCGCTGCAGCGGCCCTTGCGCAGTTCTGACAACAAGTTATTTCAAATGGTATCTGACAATGCCCGTTTCCAGAAACCGGGTTAACCCTGCGGCCACCCCCGGCAGCGGCACGGCAGGCGCGGGCCGCCGCTATGGCGGCGTCGATTCGCAGGAGCGCCAACGTCAGCGCAAGGACAAGCTCGTCGAGGCCGCCCTGATCGTGTTCGGTCAGCAGGGCTATCACCACAGCACGGTGCGCGACGTTTGCAAGCAGGCCCAGCTCACCTCGCGCTACTTCTACGAGTCGTTCGACGGCATGAAGGCGCTGTTTCGCGAGGTGTACAACCAGGTCAACCGCGAGCTGATGCAGCGCACCATCGTGGCCCTGGCCGCCTGTCAGCCCGAGCCCGACTTGCTGGCCGAGGCCGCCCTGCGCGCCTTCTTGCAGTACATCGGCGAAGACCCGCTGCGCGCCCGCATGGCCCTGGTCGACGCGCTGAGCATCGACCAGGAGGTGAGCGGCCTGGTCGAGAAGGCCTCGGAAGACTTTGCCCAGCTGCTGGCCAGCTTCATGCAGCAGCTGTTTCCGCGCCTGGAAGAAACCGGCCTGAACATCACCATCTTGTCGATGGGGCTGGTGGGCGCCAACATCCGCGTGGCCACCCAGTGGGTCAACGACCGTTGCAAGACGCCACAAGAGACGGTGCTGCGCAACCTGCTGTCGCTGTTCCAGGCCGCATCGGCCCACGCCCGGCGCCTGCATGACGCGCTGCCGGCCGCGCCCACCGCACGGGGCTGATGCCCTGCGTGGACGCCACGATGGACATGAGGCGCCACCGACTTTGACCCTTGGCGCCAAGGGTCACATCTTGCGGGTCGGGATGTCAGACGGGTAGGCGTTTCGCCGGGGTGTGTTCAGGTCATGAACGGATTACGATTCTTTGCAACGGAGTGAAGCTCCGACACAAGGGTCTCCCTTCACCCTCTCTGCCCTCCCCTGGCATGCCGCACCAGATTGCCCCCTCCATTCCGCCTGCGGCGGAAATGACGCCCGCCGGCGTGGCCCCCGCCCCGTTGCGTGGCCTGCTGTCGCCCCCCGTGCCTTTGAGCATGGCGCGGCTGGTGGCCCTGGTGTGCGAACAGCGTGGGGTGAGCAAGGCCGAGTTGCTGGCCTCGGCCAAGTTGCCGTCCGGCTTGCTCGACCGCGACCACGGCGAGGTCTACGGCACCGAGTTCTCGGCGCTGTGCCTGACCGCCCTCAAGCTCACGAAAGACCCCTGCCTGGGCATCGAGCTGGGCCTGAACCTGCCGCCCACGATGCTGGGCACCCTGGGCCACGCCCTGCTGACCGCCGGCTCGCTGACCGATGCCGTCGAGTTGGCCGTGACCTACTGGCGCCTCAATGGCCGCTACTTCGAGGTGGCCATGCAGCGCAGCGAGCGCGACCTGCGCATCCGCGCGATTGAACGCATGCCGCTGGGCCCGCTGCGCCGTTTCGCGGTCGAAAGCATGATGACGGCCTGGATCCACGCTGGCCGCCACCTCACCAGCGGCACGCCCACCCCGGCGGGTGTGCTGCTGCGTTTCAGCTTGCCGTACGACCCGGCCTTCGAGCGTTACGCCAGCCGCTTGCCAGCCGTGCACTATGGCTGTGACATCGACGAGCTGGTGCTGCCCGTCAACACGCTGACGGCCTCGCTGCCGATGGGCCACCCTGAGGCCGCCCGCCAGGCGCGCGCAGCCTGCGACGAAGCCCTCAACCGCCTGTCCGAGCAGTCGGGCAACTTCGTGCAGCAGGTGGCCGATGCGCTGGCGCTGACCACCGAGGGCTACCCGACGATGGCCCAGGTGGCCCAACGCCTGGGCATCACGGCGCGCACGCTGGCGCGCCACCTCGACCGCCATGGCCTGACCTTCCGCCAGGTGCTCGACGAACGCCGCCACCAGGAGGCCTGTGCCATGCTGCGCGAAAACCGCCACGCGGTGGAAGACATCGCCGCCCGCCTGGGCTACAGCGACCCGGCCAACTTCACCCGGGCCTTTCGCCGCTGGGCCGGTTGCACGCCCTCGCAGTTCCGTGAGCAGGCGATCTTGGGGCAGCAAGCCGCCTGAGGTCCAGACAGCCCCTTGGGCCTGCGCGCCCCGAGCCTGACAGCCCGCCACCGCGCGGGCTTTTTTGCTCGCGCACTCGGCGCGCAACCCTCTGGCGCGAGGTCAAAAAAAAGGGGCCGACGTGTGTCGGCCCCTGTCCCCGCCTTGGCCTGAGCTTCAGCGGGGCGTGGAGAGGATCGGCAGATCAGTTGTCCAGCGTGCCATCACCCTTGCGGCTGATGCCCATGCGGGTGCCGTTGCCCGGAGGCGCGCAGGTGAAGGTGATGGGCGAGCTGTTGGCGCTGCCCAGCGACAGCAGGCCACTCAACGTCACGGCCGCGTCACTGGCGCGGTCAGACACGAAGGTCTTGCTCAAGCGTTGGTAGACCCAGCCCCGCGACTTGCCGCCGACCACACCCTTGGCCACCAGTTCGCACTCGGGGCGCGGGCTGGTGACTTCGGCGCGGCTGACCAGCAGGTTCAGGCGGGCTTGCACGTCAGACTGGCTGGCGTTGCTGGCGCTGACCGTCAACTGCTGACCCACGATGGGGTCGTAGTTGGCGGGCGAAGCCAGCAAGAACTTCTCGAGGTTCATGCGGCTGGTCGGCCCCACCGGCTGGAACACCAAGGCGTCCAGGAAGGTGTTGATCGAGCCTTGCACGCCGTCCAGCGAGTAGCCGAAGCCACGGATCTGCGGCCCCACCTGCGGGTAGCTGGGGTGGTTGCGACCGAAGAAGCCCACCTTGGTGTAGACGCCACGCACCGGCGCGATCTTGAAGTTCTCCGAAATGGTGGGACCTTCGTAGGTCATGCGGCCGTCTGTGCCATAAAGGCCCTTGGCGGCGTCAATCGTGTGGCAACCGTTACAGGTGGCGATGTTGTCGGCGTTGTTCTTGAAGTAGAAGTCCGAACCGGCCTGCTGCTCGGCGTTGAGCGAGTTGTCGAGGTTGCGCACCGGGTTGGGCGGCGGCTCGATGGCCAGCGCGAAGTCGGCAAACGCCGTCATCTCGGCATCGGTCGGCTCGCCTTCGCGACCCAGCAGCCCCGGGAACGCGACACGGAAGTCCTTGAAGGCGCGCTGCTCGATGGTCGTGCCCGACGACACACCCTGGCGGTCACCACGCCAGTGCATCGGACCGTGGTTGGTCATGCCCTGGAAGGTCTGCGTGGTCATCGGCCCCTTCATGGGGTGGAAGTTCAGCGTGGTGCGCAGGAAGAACGGCGTGGACGGGTTGTACGGGTTGTTGTTCTTTTCAGAGACACCATCCGGGTTGCCCAAGTCCCAGGCCAGGTCATCCTTGTCGCCGAAGATGTGGCAGCCACCGCACGACGAATCGCCACGGCTCGACGAGAACTGCGCGTCGTACAGGAACTTGCGCCCCTTGACCACCACAGCAGGCTCGGGGTTGGTCATGGTGACGTGCGCCGACTCGGTGAAGGTGTTGAGGTTCACCACCGACAGGCCGTTGTCCAGGCGGGTGGTGACGAAGGCGCGGCCACGGGCCGCATCCAACACCACACCGGTGGGCAAGCCGCCCGAGACGGTCAGTTGCTGCGCTGCCGACGGCGTGAAGCTGTCGTTCTCAAGGGCGGCCGTGTCGTAGCGGGCGATCTTGTTGCCACCCATGGCGGCCAGGTACAGCGTCTTGCCGTCCGGGGTCACGGCCATTTCAAGGGGCGTGGCGACCGCAGCAGCCTTCTCGGCGGCCGTGCCCAGGCCCTTGCCGTAGCTGGTGATGTGCTTGTTGAGGTGACGCGGAGCAACGTTGCCGTTGCCGTCGATCACGGTGATGCGGCTGAGCGCGAAGAAGCCATTGACCGAGTCGGCGATGGTGGCCGGGCCTTCGAAGCGGTGCACGTTGCGCGCTTCGGTGTTCGAGACGTACACCTTGCCGTTGACCGGGTTGGCGACCATGTTGTAGAGCGTCGTGCCCACGCCAGAGACCTTGTTGGTCACAGCAGGCGTCGCGGCATTGGCGTCGATGGTGAAGACGTCGTAGTCAGGCAGATCGATCTTGACGTTGTCGTTCCAGGTCTTGGGGGCCACGCCATTGCGGGCATCGCCACCGTCCACCCAGTCGCCATTGGCGTTCTTCTGCACGATCAGGCCCGACGAGGGGGCCTTGGAGCCGCTGACGGTGGCCGTCGGGGTGGGCTTGGCCAGGGGCGAGCTCGGGCCGCCCATCAGCACGGTGGACTTGTTGCCCGAGTGGAAGATGGCGGCGTACACCTTGCTGCCGTCGGCGCTGCGGGCCAGGGCGCGCGGCGAGTCGCCGAACATGTTCACGATGGTGACGGGCTTGCCACCGGCTTGGGCACCCGGGTTGTTGGCATCGAACACCCACACGTCGGCACGACCCAAGCCCGGGGTGGACAGCGAGTCGTTGAACGTGGTGTTTTGACCGCGGTGGGCGGCCGTCACGAAGGCGTAGCGGTTGTTGGGGCCGGCAAACACGATGTCACCCGGCTCGTCACCCGTCCACAGCGTGTTGACCACTCGGGCGGGCGAGCTGCTCACGTCAACGATGCTGATGCTGTCCGACAGGTGGTTGACCACCCACAGCTGGCCGTTGGGCGCGATGTTGACGGCCACGGGCTGCATGCCCACGGGGATCGATTCTTTGAGCACCGGGGTGGCGCCGCTGACGTCAAACACCTCGACGCGGGCGTCGGGCGAGTTGACGACGTACAGCTTGCTGCCATCGGCCGACAGGGCCATGGGGCGGCTGTGGCCGGTTTCGAAGTGGGTGTACTTGCCAATGGCCGGGGCGTTGCCCGTGCCGATCGGGCCGGTGCCGCCGCCCTTGGTGCCGCTGACCACGACCGCATTGACGGTGTAGGTGGCGCTGCTGAACAAGGCGTTGGCGCGGAAGCGGATGGAGACGTTGGCGTTCTCGGCCGAGGCCGGCAGCGAGAACTTGGCGTGACCGGTGGCGGTGTCGCGGGTGGACTCGAGGCGCACGAAAGCACCGCCGTTGACCGAGTACTCGAACACCCCACCGTCGGCCATGGTCATGCCCTTGGTGCTGCGGTCGAACTCGACGGTGATGCCCGTGTAGCCGCTGGTGTTGATGGCCTTCGAGGTGATGGCGCCGTCAGCGGTGAAGGTGGAGCCCGTCAGGACGGCACCGTTGCTGCCGGTGGCGACTTTGCCGACCGAGGTGAAATCACCCAGGCCCGAGCCGAAGTTTTGTTGAAGCAGGTTGACGCTCTGGGCGTGAGCGCCGCAGGCCAGCAGACAGGCCCCGAGGACCGTGCTTGCTTGCCGCAGGCGGAAAGAGGTACGCATGTTGAACTCTCCAAACCGTGTGTATTGATGTGGACCAAACCGAAAATAGCTGGGCCGCAGTATGGGAAGCCCCCTCGCGCGACGTGAGGGGCAAGCCTGCCAAGGCCCTGTCATTTCCTGACATTGCCGGGATACTCCCCGTGTGATCGCGCGCCATCTCACGACGACGGGGGGCCGAGGCGCGCCACAATGTTCGCGGCCGGCGCTCGTCCGAGCGGAGAGGCTGCCGGCCCCGATGTGCCACGTTGTTTGTGAGGATTCGACTGATGAAACGCCGTGAATTTGGCCGCCTGATGACCGCACTGGCGGCCCTGCCTGGCCTGACGCTCTCAGGCACCGCCCAGGCCGCCGCCAGGTCTGGCGGGCCCGCCAACCGCACCGCCGTGGTGGGCGACCGCAACCAGGCCACGATCGACGAGATCCAGACCTTCATGGGTGGCGATGCCGTGCGCGTGGGCATCGTGCTCTACCCCAGCGTGTTCGCGCTGGATGTGGTCAACCTGGTGACCGTGTTCCAGGCGCTGGGCGGCTCGTTCATCCACCTGATCGCCAAGGACAAGAACCCGGTGGGCAACGACCCCTCGGACATGCCCACGGTGGTGCCCCTGCAACCCACCGACACCTTCGCCGATGCGCCCAAAGACCTGGATGTGCTGATCCTGCCGGGCACCTTGCCGGGCAAGTACGGCCTGATGGAGGACAAGGAGCTGATCGCCTACGTGCAGGAGACGGCCAAGACCTCGAAGATCGTGGCCAGCGTGGGCACGGGCGCGCTGATCATGGCCAGCGCGGGCCTGCTGTACAAGCGCCGCGCCACCACCTTCTGGCCGTTCAAGCCCATGCTCGCCGAGCTGGGCACGACCGTGGTGAACCAGCGCGTGGTGGTGGACGGCAACCGCGTGACGGCCGCCGGTGCCACGGCCTCGATGGACCTGGGCCTCAAGCTCATCGAGCTGGTGCGCAACCCCTCACAGTCTCAGCTGGTGCAGCTCTACCTGGAGTACGACCCGTCGAGCGCGGCCAAGGGCGGCTCGCCCGAGCGCGCGCAGGCCAATGTGTCGTCGTTCATGTCGGCGATGTACAGCGACACGCTCAAGGAAGGCCGTGATGTGGCCAAGCGTGTGGCCGCGGGGCTCAAGGCCGGCAGCGGCAAGTGATCACCGGCGCGTGATCTCCGGCACCTGATCACTTGAGCGTGGCGCCCAGGGCGTCGCGCACGCTCACGGTGATCGGGATGCCCTGCCCCACGCTTTGCGTGACGGTACAAAACGACTCGAACTGATCGAGCACCCGATCGAGGTGCGCGAGCGCGGC
>JACCDX010034995.1_pt1 | contig 13074 bp, 10 predicted proteins | sample 7449681 | NCBI WGS metagenome assembly JACCDX01 (sample SAMN15323450, study PRJNA562643) | freshwater metagenome | isolation source: river surface water | place: USA:Blue River Watershed | collected 2017-08-18
CCACTTAAATGCCTTTAGAGAAGCCTTTGCTAAAACCATTCGTGAGTTTTATAAGAAAGATTTTGATTTGGCCGATATCCGCGCGAGTATCATTGCCGCGGTTAGTATAAGGGTGCAAGAACCTGTTTTTGAAAGTCAAACAAAAACTAAATTAGGATCGCAAAATGTGGCAGATGGCGGCCCTAGTATGAAGAATTTTATCACTGAATTTTTAGCAAAAGAATTAGATAACTTTTTACATAGAAATCCAGCTGTCGCAGATGCATTAAAGAAAAGAATCGAGCAAAACGAACGTGAGCGAAAAGAACTAGCAGGGATCAAGAAATTAGCAAATGAGCGCGCTAAGAAAGCGAATTTGCACAATAAGAAATTAAGAGATTGCAGGGTGCATCTAAACGATGAATTACCATCTAAGAATAAAGAAATCTTTATTTCAACACAGCAAAATAGTACCCTATTTATAACGGAGGGAGATTCTGCAAGTGGTAGTATTACTAAATCTAGAAATGTAGATACGCAAGCTGTTTTTAGTTTAAGAGGTAAGCCTTTAAATGCTTTTGGGTTAACAAAGAAAGTAGTATACGAAAACGAAGAGTTTAACTTATTGCAACATGCTTTAAATATTGAAGACGGTTTAGATGGTTTAAGATATAACAATATTGTAATTGCCACCGATGCCGATGTGGATGGTATGCACATTCGATTATTGATGCTCACATTCTTTTTACAGTTCTTCCCAGACTTAGTAAAAAGAGGACATGTATTTGTTTTAGAAACACCATTATTCCGTGTTAGAAATAAACAAAAGACCATTTATTGCTATGATGAATCAGAAAAACAAAAAGCAATCGAAGAATTAGGCAATAAACCTGAAATCACACGATTCAAAGGATTGGGTGAGATTAGTCCCGAAGAGTTTGGCAAATTTATCAATGCTGATATTAAATTGGCACCAGTTATTTTAGAACAAGGGGATCATATTCAACATTTGTTGGAATATTATATGGGAAAGAATACCCCAGAAAGACAGGAGTTTATTATCAATAATTTAAAAGTTGAACTAGACAAAGCAAATGATACACATAGTATTTAATACCGCAGATATAGCCGCTTTAGAGCAGGCTATTGAATTAGATGAATCTTTATCTGGAAAGATCATAGAAATTAAGGACGACTTTGCTGTTGGCCCTTTATTGGATATTTATGAAACTGAAGGCTATCAAGCAAGAAGGGATTGGTGGAAAGATGTGTTAGCACATTCACCTTATGAAGATCAATTAGATATTGTAGATGATAAATTAACTGTACATCATTTAATCAATTCATTGACCCATGATGAAAATGAAATGATTTGGATTTGGATGGGACAAAATGCACACGACGTTTCAGGCTATTATTGGTTAATGAGTCAATTCAAAGAATACCAAAGTAGAATCCATGTATTGTATTTAAATAACCTGCCATTCTTAAATGAAAAAGGCCAATTATTTTATCCAACGCATTTAAGTCAAATCCAGCCCAAAGAATTTCTAAAAGCTAAAAAATTAGCTAGACCAATTACTTTAAGTGAGTTTGAATTGGATCCTGATGAATGGAAGAAGTTGTGTCAAGAAAATGAAGGGGTAAGATTTTTAGAAGGGGGCAAGAAATTGGTTAGCATGCATGTTAGTTGTTACGATAAAGAAATTTTATCCTTGCTTACAAAGAATGCACAAAAATTACCAAGTGCTTTATCCAATATCATGGCTAAATTAAAAGTGAAATTGGGAGATGCTTTTATTGTAGCTCGATTAAAGGCATTGGAAGAAGCTGGTAAAATTATATTTGTTGGTAATTGGGCAAAAGGTTGGAAAGATATGGTAGTTCAAATGCCAGGGGGATCTTCTATTGTAAATGAAACAGAATCGTAAATATTATGTCTGTTCAATTGCAACCAATAGATGTAAAAGCAGTGGATGAACGTGGCGCATTGCATTATTTTGCGACAGATAGGACGGGTGAATTCTTATTGGTGTATAGAAAAGCGGGTACAGTGAGTGGGCAACATTATCATAAAGGGATTTCGGCAGGTAAGAATCCAGAAGACATGCTTTTAGTGCAAGGGAAAGCAGATTTGCACTGGAAGCATTTAGAAACAAAAGAAGAAAAAACAATTCAATTGGTTGCACCAATAAGGGTTCAAATCCCTGCAAATATTTGGCATGAATTAACAGCAATCAGTGATATTGTTTTTATTGAATTAAATAGTTTAAGTGAAGGCAGTGAAGATACCTTTCGGATCTAGCCTTTACGAATTAGCATAGTTATGGCAAAAGAGAAAAATTTAAGTAGGGTCACAGAGAACGAATCTGGCGTTCAAGGACAGTATAAAAACTGGTTCTTGGATTATGCTTCCTATGTGATTTTAGAAAGAGCGGTACCAGCAATTGAAGATGGCTTAAAGCCTGTTCAAAGAAGAATCCTCCATGCCATGAAAGAAATGGATGATGGTAGATTCAATAAAGTGGCGAATATTATTGGACAGAGTATGCAGTATCATCCGCATGGTGATGCAAGTATTGGAGATGCATTGGTGAATATTGGTCAAAAGAATTTATTGGTCGAGACACAAGGAAACTGGGGAGATGTGAGAACAGGTGATGCTGCTGCAGCCTCTCGTTATATCGAAGCTAGATTAAGTAAATTCGCATTAGAAGTTGCATTTAATGCAAAAACAACAGACTGGGCATTAAGTTATGATGGACGTAAACAAGAACCAGTTACTTTACCAATGAAGTTTCCACTTTTATTGGCACAAGGTGCGGATGGTATTGCAGTAGGGTTATCTACAAAAATATTACCGCATAATTTCAATGAATTATTAGATGCCTGTATCAAATATTTGAGAGGACGTAAGTTCGAATTATTACCAGATTTCCAAACGGGGGGCATGGTGGATGCTTCGGCATACAATGATGGTAAACGCGGTGGTAAAATTAGGGTTAGAGCACATATCGAAGAACTAGATAAGAAGACCTTGGTGATAAAAGATGTACCCTACGGTGTAACCACTACCCAATTGATGGAAAGTATTACCAAGGCAAATGATCAGGGTAAAATTAAAATCAAAAAAGTGATTGACGTCACTGCAGCTCAAGTTGAAATTCAAATTGATTTAGCAGCAGGTATTTCACCAGATATTACGATTGATGCTTTATATGCATTTACAGATTGTGAAATTAGCTTATCTCCTAATGCTTGCGTGATTGTGAATCAACGTCCACAATTCTTAGGCGCAAGTGACTTATTAAAACATTCAGTTGACCATACCAAAGCTTTATTAAAATCAGAATTAGAAATTCATTTACAAGAGTTATTGGATAAATGGCATTTCACTAGTTTAGAAAAGATTTTCTTCGAAGAAAAGATTTACCAAGAATTAGAGAAGAAACACCTTAACTGGGAGAAAGTCATTGATGCGATTGACAAAGCCTTTGAGCCATTTAAAAAGAAATTTAAAAAACCAATTGAAAGAACGGATTTATTAAAATTAACCGATAAGCCTGTAAGAAGAATTTATAAATTAGATATAGAAGATTTAATTGCGCAAATTAAATCCATTGAGGCTGAAATTAAAGAAGTCAAAAATAACCTCGAAAATTTAGTGGATTATGCGGTAAGTTATTATGAAAACTTACAAAAGAAATACGGCAAAGGCAAAGAACGCAAAACAGAACTAAAAGAGTTTGATACCATTCAAGTGAAGCAGGTTGCGATAGCGAATACCAAGCTTTATATCAATAGAGCTGAAGGCTTTATAGGCACAAGTTTAAAGAAAGATGAATTTCTTTGTGACTGTACAGATTATGACGATATCATAGCATTTACAAAAGGTGGTACCATGAAAGTGGTGAAAGTATCTGATAAAATATTTATTGGAAAAGACATCCTTCATGCAGCAGTATTCCAGAAAAATGACGAACGTACTACTTACAATATGATCTATGTAGATGGTGCTTCTGGTATAAGCTATGCAAAACGTTTTAATGTAACTGGTGTCACCAGAGATAAAGAATACGTTTTAGCTAAGAGTTTAGAAAAATCTAAAGTGCATTACTTATCGATCAATGCCAATGGTGAAGCGGAATCAGTGAAAATTGTTTTGAGTCCAAACTGTAGTGCTAGAATTAAGGAATTTGACTTTTTCTTTGAAACCTTAGAAGTAAAAGGAAGAACCAGTGTAGGTAATCAAGTCACGAAATACCCTGTGAAACAAGTTAAGTTGAAGGAAGCAGGTAAAAGCACTTTAGTTGGAAGAAAATTATGGTTTGATGATAAGTTTGGAAGATTGAATACCGAAGAGAAGGGTTTATACCTAGGTACTTTCGAAGACGAAAAATTAATCGTCATCTACAAAGATGGTAATTATGAAGTGACCGATACCGAACTCACACAAAGGTTTGATCCTGAGAAAGTCATTTTTATGGAAAAATTCAATCCTTTGAAAGTGATTACTGCTGTCTATTTAGATAAAGAGAAATTGCAATTCAATATCAAGCGTTTTAAAATTGAAACATCAACTCTTAAAACGCCATTTTCATTCATTAAGGAAGGCAATGGCAATTATGTAGCTGCTGTGACAACGCATGTTGAACCTGTCTTAGTGGTAGAATCAGGTAAGGGGACACAATTAAGAAAAGCGAAGTTCAAAGTGAGTAAAATGGTAGATGTGATGGGTTCAAAAGCAGTTGGCACCAAACTAGTTGATTTTAGCAAATCCATCGAAATGCAATGGGAAAATAAAGTAGTCATAAAAGATCCTAACGACGAACAGCCAGAATTGTTCTAAATTTATATAAACTAAGTATATGTCAACCATCAATGTAGGTCAATTCAATTTAATGCGCGTAGACCGAAAAGTGGATTTTGGTTTTTATATGGACGATGGTGCTGAAGGTATTTTGTTACCAAAACGTTTTGTGCCTTCTGGTTTACAAGTGGATGACACGATTAGTGTATTTGTTTATCACGACTCTGATAATAGATTAATTGCAACAACGCAAGAACCATTTGCAGTCGTTGGAGATATAGCAGCTTTAAAAGTGGTTGCCATTACTAAACAGGGGGCATTTTTAGATTGGGGCTTAATGAAGGACTTATTTGTGCCAGTATCGCAACAATTATCAAGTATGCGTTTGGGTGGAAAATATTTAGTCAAATTATATTTAGATAAACAAACTGGTAGGGTAGCAGCAACAGAAAAAATCGACAACCAAATTAGCAATGATATCCTTACTGTAAAAGAAGGAGAGAAAGTGAAACTACAAGTTTATCGTGAATCGGATATTGGTTATGTGGTGATTGTAAACCAAGTGCATCAAGGATTGGTATACAAAAATGAGGTTTTTACACATTTACATATTGGTCAAATGATCGAAGAAGGTTTTGTTAAAAAAATTAGAGAAGATAATAAGTTGGATATTGGCATTGGAAAACAAGGTGTTGAAAAATTAGACGATGATCAAGTTAAATTGATTCAGTTATTGAAATTACATAAAGGTTTTTTACCCTACCATGACAAATCCTCTCCCGAAGATATCTATGCATTTTTTGGCATCAGTAAGAAAGCCTTTAAGATGAATGTAGGTATGTTGTATAAGGCTAAAAAAATTACGATTGAGGATGGAGGAATACGTTTAATACCAGAAGCACCAACCACATCTGAAACAAAAGAAGCTTAATTAGAAACTATTTAATTTAATTTGTATGTCTAGAGAAGTATTTATTGTAGCCGCTGTAAGAACACCAATAGGATCCTTTGGTGGGTCATTAAAAAGTTTATCTGCAACACAATTAGGTGCAGTCGCCATTAAAGGGGCAATAGACAAAATCCAATTAGATACCAATTTAGTGGATGAAGTGTACATGGGTGCTGTAATACAAGCCGGTTTAGGTCAAGCGCCTGCTAGACAAGCAGCTAAATTAGCTGGTTTACCAGATAAAGTGATTTGTACCACCATCAATAAAGTGTGTGCTAGTGGTATGAAGTCCATTGCATTAGCTGCTCAAAATATACTTTTAGGAGACGCGGATATAGTAGTAGCGGGTGGTATGGAAAGTATGAGCAATGTTCCGTTTTACAATATGCACCAACGTTGGGGTAATAAATATGGGGACACTACTTTAATGGATGGGTTAGCTAAAGATGGTTTAGTAGATGTGTATGATCAAGTGGCTATGGGAAATTTTGCTGATTTATGTGCCACGGAAAACCAAATTTCTAGAGCAGAACAAGATGCATTTGCAATTGGAAGTTATCAAAAATCACAATCGTCAATAGAGCAAGGTTTATTTGTGAATGAGATTGTCCCTGTAGTTATTCCTCAAAGAAAAGGCGATCCAATCACTATTGAAAAAGATGAAGAGCCATTCAATGTGAAGTTTGATAAAATTGCAAGTTTAAATCCAGCTTTTACTAAAGATGGTACTGTCACAGCAGCAAATGCAAGTACCATGAATGATGGAGCCGCAGCTATCATTTTAATCAGTGGCGAAAAAATGAAAGCACTTGGCTTAAAACCATTGGCTAAAATAACCAGTTTTGCAGATGCAGAACATGATCCTAAATACTTCACCACTGCGCCTTCATTAGCTTTACCAAAAGCCCTGAAAAAAGCAAATTTAACATCTAATGATATCAGCTTTTTTGAATTCAACGAAGCATTTTCTGTGGTTGGTGTAGTCAACACCAAACTATTAAATTTGGATCCAACTAAAGTGAATATAAGAGGAGGTGCAGTTTCATTAGGACATCCACTTGGATGTAGTGGCGCAAGAATCATTGTGACACTAACACATATCCTACAAGACCATCAAGCAAAATATGGTGCAGCAGCTATTTGTAATGGCGGCGGAGGCGCTAGTGCAATGGTTATAGAAAGGATATAAGCTCATCCATCATAATGCCATAATGGCTTTCATCATAGATACATTCACCATCCTTAATCAATAGCACTTGTGGTGATTCATGGTGTACTTGAAAAAATGTGGCTATTTCTTTAGAAATCGCCCTAAAATTCAAGAGGTCTAAATAATGAAAATCAACGTTTTCAGGGGCTTCAGCACGCTCAAATCGATCCAAAGCCATCCTGCTAATACTACATGTGGTACTATGCTTAAAGATTACCTGTGGGGTTGTAAAGGACGCTGCTTTAATTTGTTCTAATTGTTCTACCGCGTTGATTGGATGCCATTTCATTTAAGCTGATTTAAGGTGTAAAATTACACCATTCTTTTGAAGTATTTTAACCTGAATCTGATATTTTCAATGGCATATTGATTAACTTCGGTTTATAAATATATCTATGCGTTTACAACTTTCCCAGCCAATCTGTTTTATTGATTTAGAAACTACAGGAATCAATGTTAGCACCGATAAAATTGTGGAAATCGCCATTGTTAAAATCATGCCAGATGGTACACAATCTGTAAAAAGAAAGTTGATCCACCCAGAAATGCCTATTCCTGCTGCTACCACAGCTGTCCATGGAATTACAGATGACATGGTAAAAGATGCACCTACGTTTAAACAAGTAGCCAACGAGATTAAACAATTTTTAGAAGGATCAGATTTAGCTGGATACAATAGCAATCGTTTTGACATTCCTATGTTAAACGAAGAATTTTTAAGAGCAGGGATTTCTGTTGATATTGAATCAAGAAAGCTTTTGGATGTGCAGAAAGTATTTCATATGATGGAACAACGCACTTTGACAGCCGCATATAAATTTTATTGTGATAAAAGTTTGGAAGATGCACATACTGCGGAGGCAGATGCAACAGCCACCTGGGAGGTATTAGAGGCACAATTAGAACGTTATCCAATCATCGGTAATACAGTTGAATCTATTGTGAAATTTACCGGAGAAGACCAAATTGTGGATTTTGCCCGTCGATTTATTATGGAAAATGGGGTAGAAGTCTTCAATTTTGGCAAGCATAAGGGCAAGCCAGTAACCCAAGTATTAAAAGAGGAACCCCAATATTATGATTGGATGATGAAAGGGGATTTCGCTTTACATACCAAACAGAAGCTAACAGAGATTTTAAATAGAACCATTTTAAATAAATAATTTATATTTAAACCTTAAAAAGGTAAACAAGACCATATCCCCCCAATAGAAAGTGAAGAAAATTGTCATCATACCAACTTTTAATGAAAAGGAAAATATTGCAGCAATCATTCATGCAGTTACTGTCCTAGGTAATCAATACCATGTATTAGTGGTGGATGATGGTTCTCCAGATGGCACAGCCAACATTGTTAAAGAGCTGATGCAAGCTCATCCTGATAAAATTTTTATCCAAGAAAGAAAAGGGAAGCTAGGTTTAGGAACTGCATACATACACGGCTTTAAATGGGCTTTAGACAATCAATATGACTATATTTTCGAAATGGATGCCGATTTCTCTCACAATCCATTAGATTTAGATAGATTATTAGCAGCTTGTGAAAATGGAGCTGATCTTGCAATTGGTAGCAGGTATGTGAAAGGTGGTGCAACAGAAAATTGGCCTTTAGATAGATTGATCTATTCTAGAGGTGGTTCGCTCTATACAAGAATTATTACAGGGATGCCTGTGAAAGATCCCACTGCTGGATTCATTTGTTATAAGCGTAAAGTACTTGCATCAATGCAATTGGATCATATACAATTTATAGGATACGCTTTTCAAATTGAAATGAAATTTGCCGCATGGCGTTTAGGTTTTAAATTAAAAGAAGTGCCTATTACTTTTATTGATAGAAAAATCGGGGTAAGCAAGATGTCAAAAGGTATCATTAAAGAGGCAGTACTCGGTGTGCTTAGTATGCAATGGCAATCTTTTACAGGTCGTTTTATTAAACAAATTAAGCGTGAGCAGTCTTAAGCGATCGTTCATACAATTACATGTATTTGTTTTCTTGGCTGGATTAACAGCACCAATAGGCAATTTGATACAATTGAATGGTTTAAACTTGGTGTTTTATAGAATGTTATTAACTGTTTTAGCATTAATACCAATTTACATTTTACATCAACGTGCTAATAAAGTAGTATTAAAAGATAAAGTAAAGTTGATGTTGATTGGTGTTTTGATTGCTATTCATTGGGTATGTTTTTACGGAAGTATTAAGTTGGCCAATGTTTCTGTTGCATTGGTATGTATTTCTTGTGTTGGTCTTTTTACAGCAATACTTGAACCATTCATGTTCAAAACAAAATTCATATGGAATGAATTATTGATTGGTCTACTTAGTCTAATTGGTATATTATTTATTTTTCAGTTTGATATTCATTTTAGAACAGGCATTTTGGTAGGGTTGGTTTCCTCTTTATTTGCGGCCATTTTTACCATATTAAATAAAAGAATAACCTCTCAATATACCACACAAACCATTCAAACTTTTGAGATGCTAGGTGGGCTAAGTTTTTTAACTATTGTACTATTTGGGATTGAAAACATACAACATACTAATTTCACTTTCCCTACTCAATCTGACTGGTTCTGGCTAATCATTTTGTCTTTAATTTGTACTGTATTGGCTAATTACTTGATGCTCAGTGCTCTCAAAAAAATTAGTGCATTTACTTTGAATGTGACACTTAATTTGGAGCCTGTATATGGAATTATCATTGCCATTATTTTGTTTCAAGAACATAAACAAATGGGAATGGGGTTTTTTATTGGCATGAGTTTAATAGCAATATCTGTTCTACTTCAGATGCTTCGTGTTTTGCGTCAGCAAAAAACAAAATAGATCCCTATTTTAATTAAAACTTATCGTAAATTAGGTACTCAAATAAACCTATATGAAGCGTATTGTTTACTCTATTTTCTTATTATTATTTTCATTGAATAGTCAAGCACAAAAAAAACCATTAGACCATACTGTATATGACCAATGGCAGTCTATAAGAGAAGTCTTATTATCAAATGATGGCAATTGGATGTCATATTCAGTGGCCCCACAAGAAGGGGATAATATATTGTATGTAAAGCACCTTAAAACATATCAAACATTTAATATTGAAAGAGGAGCACAAGCAAAGTTTTCGGAGAATAATGCATTTTTAATCGCTAAAATCAAACCCAAATTTGAAGAAACTAGAAAAGCGAAGATTAGCAAGAAAAAGCCAGAAGAAATGCCAAAAGATAGTTTGGTTATATTGACATTAGCCACTGGCAATATCAAAATAATACCAGCAGTTAAAAGTTTTCAAATCCCTGAATTTGGCAATGATATTATTGCATATTTAAGTGACCCAAAAATAGATATCAAAAAGGAAGGGGCACAACTATTTTTTAGAGACTTAAATTCTGGCCAAGAAAGGGTATTCAATAATATTTCAGACTATGCAATACATCCTAAAGGCGAAGGTTTAATGATGTATCAAGTCAAAACTAAATTAAATGAGGCCAAAATACTTTTAGCATCTATCGCAGATACCAACTTGAAAATGATAAACAGCCGTTTTTATACTGCAACTAATTTTACTTGGGACGAAGAGGGTAAACAATTAGCTTATTTAATTGAAAGAGATAGTACAGACAAAGCATTACAAAAAAATTATACCCTTGCTTATTATACGCATCAAATGGATTCTGCCAAATTTGTGATGAACAGAACAGATGTTGTAATGCCAAATCAATATACAATTGGTGGGGATAAGAAAATTAATTTTAGCAAGACTGGAGCTTCACTAAGTTTTGGTGTACAACCTATCTTGCCTGTAAAAGATACAAGCTTACCAGAATTTGATAGAGTAAGCCTTGATATCTGGAACTATACTGACGCTAATTTGCAATCTACTCAATTAAAAAGTCTTGAAACTAGTTTAAAAAGCACAGAGGCATTCATTTATAGACCTTCTAGTAATTTATTCACCTATCTAGGAAAAATCAATGATCGTCAAATTCAAATGACAATGGAGGGTGATGGCGAAATTGCGATAGCTAATATTGATTCAAATTTTACCATTTCAAGTCAATGGGAGGGTTATGGAAAAAGAGATTTATATGTATTGAATACTAAGACTGGTCAAAAACAATTGATACAAAAAGGTCTAAAGAGTAGTTTAGTGAACCCATCTTATGATGGTAAATTAGTAGTTTTTTACGATGAAATTGCTAAACAATTTAAGTCTTACAATACAACAACATTGCAGACCAAGCTAATTGCAAAAGACATTCAATTTCCATTATATGACGAGGACAATGATATGCCAGATGAACCGAATGCATATGGTATAGCGATGTGGATGGATAATCATACACATTTCATACTTTATGACCGTTATGATCTTTGGCTGGTAGATGCAACTGGACAAACTGGATCTCAGCTTTTAACCAAAGGGCGTTCCTCTAAAAATGAATACCGTTTTGTGAACCTAGATGCAGATAAAAAAACAGTAGGTTTTAAAGATCAAATTTTATTGAGGGTATACAACGAAATCAATAAAAATGAAGGTCTCGCAATTTTAGATTTAGGGAATAAATCTGTATTTACGATTACCGATATTCCAATGCATTTAACTACAATTGTTGGTGCAAAAAAATCTAATCAATTCATTGTTTTACAAGAAGATGAAAAAAATGCAGCAAATATTTATCCATATTTATTAACTCAGCAAAAACAAAATTCCGTTGCACTCACAGCAATCAATCCACAACAAGCCAATTACAATTGGATGCAATCCCAATTGGTTAAATGGAGAGCTTACACAGGTAGAACAGCAGAAGGCGTTTTATACTTACCAGAAGATTTTGATGCCAAAAAGAAGTATCCAATGATTGTCTATTTCTATGAAAGAAACAATCAAACACTACATCATTATTTACCTCCTTCACCAACACCTTCTAGATTGAATATCCCATTCTTTGTGAGCCGAGGCTATGTTGTATTTGTACCAGATATTTGGTACAAGAAAGGCTATCCTGGTCAAGGCGCTTATGATTATATTTTAAGTGGAACTAGGGCAATGGTACAAAAAGGTTTTATTGATAGCACTAGGATTGGCTTACAAGGTCAAAGTTGGGGTGGCTATCAAATTGCTTATTTAATTACCAAGACAAATCTATATGCTGCTGCATGGGCAGGTGCTCCTGTAGTAAATATGACAAGTGCCTATGGAGGTATTCGATGGGGGCCTGGTATTAATAGACAATTTCAATATGAAAAAACACAAAGTCGTATAGGGGCAAATTTATGGGAGCGTCCAGATTTATATATTAAGAATTCACCATTATTTGAATTGAACAAAGTAAAAACGCCGATTGTAATTATGAGCAATGATGCAGATGATGCTGTGCCATGGTATCAGGGTATTGAAATGTTTACAGCTATGCGTAGATTATCAAAGCCAATCTGGATGCTAGTGTACAATAATGAAGCACATAATTTAGTTGAGCGAAAAAACAGAAAAGATATTCAAATTAGAGAACAGCAGTTTTTTGATCATTATTTAAAAGGTGCACCCATGCCAATATGGATGTCTAAAGGTGTTCCTGCAATCATGAAAGGAAGAGACTTGGGATTAGGTTATTAAACATACTGGAACCATTGTCTATTTGGATCCCATTGTTCAAAAGCTTTTGCAACTGCAGAAAGGAAACTTGAACCCATAGCACCATCAACAATTCTATGATCATAGCTCATAGATAAATACATCATGTGACGAACAAGAATAGCATCTCCCGAAGGTGTTTCAATCACGACTGGGCGTTTTTTTATAGCCCCTAATGCTAGAATTGCCACTTGTGGCTGAGGTATGATTGGAGTGCCCATAATGGATCCAAATGTTCCTACATTGGTTACTGTAAATGTACCACCTTGTGTGTCCTGAGGTTTTAATTGATTGTTTCTTGCAGCATTTGCTAAATTATTGACTGCTTTACTTAATCCAACAATACTCAATTGATTGGCCCCTTTAATCACTGGTACAATTAAATTACCTGATGGTAGGGCAGTGGCCATGCCTATATTGATGTCTTTCTTTAAAATAATATTTTCACCTTGTAAACTACAATTGATATAAGGAAATTGTTCCAACA
>JACCDX010418174.1_pt1 | contig 13073 bp, 20 predicted proteins | sample 7449681 | NCBI WGS metagenome assembly JACCDX01 (sample SAMN15323450, study PRJNA562643) | freshwater metagenome | isolation source: river surface water | place: USA:Blue River Watershed | collected 2017-08-18
CAGATCCAGGTCGTCGAAAAGATCAAAGAAGTTGAAAAGGTCATCGATGCAAAATGTGAGATCGATCCGTCCGTCATTAGTATATTAAATGAAGCTGCGAAAGGACCTACAGAATGAAGAATCTAACATTACTTGGGATTGTAACATTGACGATGTTAGGATGCGCGACTCCTGTTACACAGCGATTCCCAGACATTCCAGCCGATTTAAAAGAAAAGTGTGCTAATCTGGAGATGATCCCGGATGGAACAGATAAGTTGAGTAGCATTCTCGAGAATGTCACGAAAAACTACTCGCAGTACCATGAATGTAAAGCTAAGAACGATCTATGGCTAGAATGGTACAAGACTCAGAAAAAGATCTACGAGATTCATAACAAATGAAAAGACTAATACTTCTTTTGTCATTCGCTCTAAGTGGATGCGTTGCTGTAGAATCGTACTTCATGGCGAAGTATGATAATATAGAACACTTCATGATCAATGATATCAGAACGACTGCTGAGATCGCTGATTGTTCTAATCCTATTGAGATGAGAGCTATCGCCAATAAGCTGTATGTTGCATCTGCTTCGCTAAAGAATTATTCGTCGAGTATTCCTGAAAATGATCCTGCCGCTACGATCGCAGAGAACCTGCATGAAATAGTTACTGGGATGCACAATAAATATCAAAAGAGCAATGAAGTTAAGCTTACATACTGTAAACTAAAAGTAGAGTCTATTGTTGCTGCGTCGATTGAAGCTCAACGAGTTATTGCAAGGAAACCAAGATGAATCTAGATCTTCTATTAATAGAACTGATAAGTGGCGATAACGAGTATGTGCGATCGATAGCGTCAAAAGCTAAGTTATATACCGATCTTTATGACAAGAAACAATTGAATGCTGAAGAATACAAAGAATTCATGAATGATATTGTTGCTGAGGTAAAAATCTCTAAAGCTGCTATGGAACTAGAAACCAAAGAGAAACTCAATACTATGTTAAACGCGCTTATAAGTGCAGTGAAACTAGTATAACAGGAGACGCATTGATGCCTCGCATAACAAAGCCAGCAGAAGACTGGATGACGAATAAATGGAGACCCATGATGGCCATTACGTATATGGCTATTAACATCTGTGACTTCATTTTGTTTCCAATTCTGTTCTCTATCTTGCAGTTCTGGGAAACTGGAACCGGCGGATTCCGTCAATGGCAGCCCATGACGCTGCAGTATGGCGGTTTAATTCATATGGCTTTTGGCGCAGTTCTTGGAATTTCAGCATGGACTCGTGGACAAGAAAAGGTGGCATCAATCAATGCAACTTATAACGAGAAAAGCGAATAAAATGACAGAAACAGAACAAATCGAGACTTTTTCAAGAATAGCTGTGTTGGAAACGGAAATGAAAAACATAAGCTCAGAATTAAAGGAATTCCGGAAAGAACAAAAGGAACAGTATAATGCTATGCTGGGGGAATTCAAATCACTAGAAGATAGACTTCAGGTCATAGAAAGATGGAGATGGATGGTCATTGGCGGTTCTATGTCAATCGGTTACGTATTAAGCGAATTTTTACGTTTCGTCAAATAAAGTAGTGTACTTTTAACTTCTATTGTAGTATAATACCCTATGGCATCACCATATAGGGTATGATAAATTATGTTATGGCTTGAAAACAAGTATATTGGTTTACTATCAAATCGTCTAGAACAATTCAAAAGAAAGAAGCAAGACTCTTACAACTTCAGATGTCCTGTCTGTGGTGACAGTAAGAGGAATAAGTATAAAGCAAGAGGTTGGGTATATCCTAAAGATGGTAAGTTGTTATTTCATTGTTTCAACTGTGGAATAACTCTATCTCTTGCTAAACTGCTTAAATCTATAGATCCTGGTCTATATGATGAGTTCAATAAAGAACGTATCATGGCCGAGGTAGAAGGCAAACAAGAGCATCAAGAGTTTGTCGAGAAGATGAAGACGCCCAAGTTCATCTCTGATAGTCCGCTCAAAAAGCTTTCTAAGATCTCTCAGCTTAACGCTGATCACCCTGCAAAGAAATACATAATAAGCCGTAAGATTCCGAACTTCTATCATTCGCAGCTGTTCTTTGCTCCGAAATTCTGTGAGTGGGTTAATACGATCATACCTGATAAGTTTGATCTAACTACGAAGAAGGATGAAGCCCGAATAATCATTCCGTTCATTGATGAGAACAAGAATCTATTCGGTCTTCAAGGAAGGTCATTGAATCCTGATGACAAAGTAAGATATATCACCATCATGATCGGTGAGCATGCTAAAGTTTATGGACTCAATAATCTGAAGCGCAACGACAGGATATATATTACTGAGGGTCCTATTGATTCTATGTTCCTACCAAATGCTTTGGCCATGGCAGGAGGAGACTTTATCAATGATCTAAATGCACTAAATTTGAATAGAGGCATCACGACAGTTGTATACGATAATGAGCCTCGAAACAAGGACACTATCAAACGTATTGAGAAGACTATTGATCATGGATATTCAGTTTGTATCTGGCCTGATCATCTTCCCTATAAGGATATCAACGAGATGATTCTGGCTGGACTCACACAAACAGACATTATGAATCTTATTGACAATAACACACACAAAGAACTACAAGCAAAACTTCGTCTATCATTTTGGAAAAAGGTTTAATTATGAAAGTGCAATTGATTAGTTATTCGGAACCAACTAGCTTTATGGGATCTCAAGGCATGAGTGACATGCAAGATCTAGTTGCTTTCTGTGCTCGAGTTTCAAATCCAAGCAATCAACTCAATATGGAAACAGCAGATAAGCTTATCAAATATCTTGTTAAGCATAAGCACTGGTCTCCTCTGGAGATGGTGAGTGCCTGTTTAGAGATTGAAACTACTCGTGATATCGCAAGGCAGATCCTTCGTCATCGAAGCTTCAGCTTTCAGGAGTTCTCTCAGCGATATGCAGATCCTACTAAAGATCTGAGCTTTGAGATTCGTGAAGCACGCATGCAAGATACTAAGAATCGTCAGAACAGCGTAGAATGTGATGACATCGGCATCAGTGCGCAATGGACAGCAAAGCAGGTTGAAGTTATCGAAGCAGCAAAGAAAGCATATGAATGGGCTATTGAGAATGGTATCGCAAAAGAACAGGCACGAGCAGTACTGCCAGAAGGAAACACAGTATCAAGGATGTACATGAATGGAACACTACGCAGCTGGGTGCATTACATTGAACTAAGGTCTGCTAATGGAACGCAGAAAGAACATATCGAAGTCGCAAAAGCTTGCGCAGAAGTAATCGCCAAAGTGTTTCCATTGATGAATGAATTTGTACAACAATAAGAACAACATGGAGAAACAATGAATAATATCGATGGCATTGTCATTGACTATAGCAGAGACAGTTTATTTGATGAACTTGGAATTAAGCGTCTCAAAGAAAGTTACATGAAGGAAGAAGAACAATCACCACAAGAAAGATTTGCCTATGTATCAAAAGCTTTCAGCTCTAACCCAGAGCATGCTCAACGTCTTTACGATTATAGCTCTAAGCACTGGCTCAGTTATTCTACTCCTATTCTTTCTTTCGGGCGTAGTAAGCGTGGTTTGCCTATTAGCTGTTTTCTTCCCTATCTGGATGATAGCGCGGAAGGTCTCGTTAATACGCTCTCCGAAGTTAACTGGCTAAGCATGTTGGGAGGTGGCGTTGGAATCGGTATTGGTATTCGCGCTGCTGATGATAAGTCTGTTGGAGTTATGCCTCATCTACGCACTTATGATTCATCTTCGCTCGCATATCGTCAGGGCCGTACTCGCCGCGGTAGTTATGCCGCTTATCTTGATATTAGTCATCCAGATATTCTTATTTTCTTGGAGATGCGGAAGCCTACTGGCGATCCCAATATGCGAGCATTGAACCTTCATCATGGTATCAATATCACTGATGACTTTATGCTACTTATTGAGAAGTGCATGCTTGATAAAAACGCAGATGACACATGGGAGTTGAAAGATCCTCATGATGGTACAGTCAAGGATACAGTAAGTGCGCGTGAACTGTGGCAGCGAATCCTTGAAACACGTATGTTAACAGGTGAACCGTATATCCACTTTATCGACACCAGTAATCGAGCGATGCCAGAGTTCCAGAAAAAACTCGGTCTGAGCATCAAACAATCTAATCTCTGCAGTGAGATCATTCTCCCTACGGATAAGCAACGAACTGCAGTGTGCTGCTTATCTTCTGTGAATTTGGAGTACTATGATGATTGGAAAGATCACGAACTTTTTCTTCGGGACATTGCAGAGATGCTCGATAACGTTCTTAGCTATTTCATTGATAATGCTCCTGACAGCATATCGCGCGCAAGATATTCCGCTAGCCGTGAACGGAGCATTGGTGTTGGTGCTCTCGGTTTTCACGCTTATCTACAAAAGAAAGGCCTAGCCTGGGAATCTGCTCTAGCAGTGTCTGCTAACACTCGAATGTTTAAGAATATTAGGACTAAGCTAGATGAAGCGAATATTCAACTTGGTACAGAGCGGGGTGAAGCTCCAGATGCTGTTGGCACTGGAAAACGTTTTAGTCATGTCATGGCTGTTGCTCCTAATGCTTCATCTTCCATTATCATGGGTAATACTAGTCCTTCTATTGAACCTTATCGTGCTAACGCTTATCGACAAGACACTCTCTCAGGATCGTCTTTGAATAAGAATCGATTCTTAGATGCTATCATCAAGAAAGAATCAGAGAGCCATAAAGATGGATGGTATGATGAAACATGGTCATCAATCATCGCAAATGATGGATCAGTTCAGCATCTAGAATGGATGGATCAGAACACTAAGGATGTGTTTAAGACCGCTATGGAGATTGATCAGCGCTGGTTAATCCAGCATGCAGCAGATCGTCAGCCATACATTGACCAAGCACAATCAGTCAACATCTTCTTTAGACCAAATGTCAATGTTAAATATCTGCATGCAGTTCATTTCCAAGCCTGGAAGCGGGGTCTAAAAACACTTTACTATTGCCGTTCCGAGAAGCTCATGAAGGCGGATAAAGTGTCTAAGAAGATCGAGCGCGAAGTTATGCAAGAGATCGATTTAAAACAATTAGCGACAGAAGAAGTTTGTCTCGCATGCGAATAAGGATAATTATGAAAGTACTACGATTTACAGCAAGTTGGTGTCAACCATGCAAGATGCTGGCGCCTATGGTAGAAGAAGCTAAAGGGGATACCACCGTTGAGATTATAGATATTGATACAGACGACGGTATGGCGTTAGCAGCTAAGATGAAAGTTCGAGGAGTGCCTACATTGATCATGGTAGACGAAGAAAATGAAGAGATCAAGCGCCATGTAGGTATGACAACAGACGCCGCTCTTGTGCAATGGTTCCAATCGTAAACAATCAAAATATGAATAAGAAAAGTAAACTAACTGACGAACGTTCGTCCTTTAAACCATTCAACTATCCGTGGGCGTACGACGCATGGTTGAAGCATGAACAGTCTCATTGGCTTCATACTGAAGTTCCAATGTTGGAAGATGTCAAAGACTGGAAAAAGAAGCTGACTTCGGAGCAGAAGCAGTTTCTTACACACATCTTCCGATTCTTTACTCAGGGTGATATCGATGTTGCGGGCGGTTATGTGAATAACTATCTACCACATTTCCCTCAACCTGAAGTAAGAATGATGCTTCTTGGTTTTGCAGCACGAGAAGCATTGCACATCGCAGCGTACTCACATCTGATCGAAACATTAGGTCTTCCAGATACTACGTACAATCAGTTTCTAGAGTACGCTGCGATGAAGGACAAGCATGAGTATATCTTGGATCGTGCTGATTCTCCTGATAACATGTCTTCGCGAGCAGAAAACATCGCGCTATTCTCTGCTTTCACCGAAGGCATGCAGCTCTTTAGTTCCTTTATCATGCTACTTAACTTCCCGCGACATGGGATGATGAAGGGCATGGGTCAGATCGTTACTTGGTCTATCGTCGACGAGACGATGCACGCTGAGTCTATGATCAAACTTTTTAGAACTTATGTTGAAGAGAATAGGGAGATTTGGAACGATGATCTCAAGTCCAGAATTTATACAATCGCTGAAAAGATGGTCGAGCTCGAAGACCGTTTTATTGACCTTGCTTTCGATATGGGCAGCATGCCTAATCTATCTGCTGATGACGTCAAATCATACATTCGTTATATTGCTGATCGTAGGCTCATTAGTCTTGGGCTTAAAGGCATTTTTAAAGTCAAGAAAAACCCGCTTCCATGGGTTGAAGAGATGATCAACGCACCAACACATACGAACTTCTTTGAGAACAGAGCCACTGATTATGCAAAAGGTGCTTTGTCTGGAAGCTGGGAAGATGTGTGGGCAAAAACCACATAAAGGAATAACTATGAAACGGCTACTTGCATTACTGTTAATTACATTCACACTTACGGCTAGTGCAGAGCCGTTCAAGCTAGGCTTTGACAATAAAGACAATGAAGAACTTTACGTAAAATATAATGAGAAGGACTGGGAGTTTGTAGCTCATCAGGATAACTGGTCATTGTATCTTGCTAGAGGAGAAGTTGAAGAAGTCAAAGGCTTTCGTGTTATGTTCTCTATGGTAGTATTTGATGAAGGAGTTAAGTATGAGTTCAGCCCAAAGTTAGCTCATAGAATCTTTAGTTTTGGGATGATTCATTGCGAGGCAGCTAAGCTGTTTATGTTAAATGACTTTGTCACAACAAATGACCATCTAGTCATCTTTGCTCAGTCACATAACTTTGGAGAATACTCCATAGACTTAAAAGAGAAGAACACGCCCCGCAATAAGCTACATTCAATGCTTTGCGGTAAATCAATTTAACATCTGAAGTTCTCCTATATAATGATAACAAAAATATGGAGAAATAATGATTACTCAACAACAGTTAGATCAAATTCTAACTAGAAACAAGAATACCCAGCCTCTTGTAGACCTGTTTAACAAGTACTTTGAAAAGTATGAGATAAACACGCCGAACAGGATAGCTGGGTTTTTGGCGCAATGTGGCCATGAATCAAGCGACTTTACTAAGTTAAGAGAGAATCTTAACTATAGCGCCAATGGTCTTCTTGTGACGTTCAAGAAGTACTTTCCTGATACTGCAACCGCGGCCAAATATCAAAGAAAACCAGAGATGATCGCCAATCGAGTCTATGCAAATCGACTTGGGAACGGCCCTGAGAGCTCAGGAGATGGATGGAAATATCGTGGTAGAGGTGCTATTCAACTTACGGGTAAGAATAACTATGCCAGCTTCGCAGCATATATTGGAAAAACGCTAGAAGAAGTTGTGCCATATCTAGAAACACTAGAAGGAGCAGTTGAGTCCGCATGTTGGTTCTGGAAAACAAATGGGCTAAATGCGTTTTGCGATAAAGATGATATTGAAGGAATGACAAAACGAATTAACGGTGGTTTCAATGGTCTTGCAGACCGTAAACAACACTATGAGAAAGCAAAACAGATCTTATGAGATGTCTGATCATATCTCTGTTGTTTGTATGTAACTATGCCTGCGCTATACCATATAAGTATAAAGTCACTAGGGTAATTGACGGTGACACTGTCGAGTTTCAGGCGCTGTTCTTACCGGAGGCTCTTCCACAGGTTCTTTCATTACGAATAGAAGGAATTGATACGCCTGAAAAGGGAGGAAGAGCTGGGTGCGGCCGCGAAAAACAACTTGGCGTATCTGCATACGAGTTCACCAAGAACGCAATAGAAACAGGCAAAAATATTCGTATAGATATAAGGGGATGGGACAAATACGGAGGCCGAGTGATCGGTGACGTATTAATCAACGGATCCCCATTAAGCAAAATGTTAATAGAAAAGGGGCTAGCTAGACCGTATGACGGCAAAAGTGCTAAAAGCTCCTGGTGTAATTAAAGGAAACATATGAATTTTTCAGACAGCAAAGATGTTATTATTTGTGAATCGTGCACCGCAGAGTTCTCGGTAACGCAATTAGGACTTGATGAAGACGAGATCGTTTTTTGTCCGTTTTGTGGAAGTGATCTACATGCCGAGTACGATGATGAAGACGATGATGAAGACACTGATCCAGATGAAGATGAAGAAGACTGGTAATGTGGAAGCATCTTCATACTAATGAAGAAGTCAAACCCGAAGATGTTGAAGGATACTTCGGGTTTGTCTATCTCATAGTACACACAGAGACCCAAAGAAAATACGTAGGAAAGAAGTTCTTCACTAAAGCAAAAACAAAGATGGTGAAGGGCAAGAAGAAAAAACTTAGAGTTGATTCTGGTTGGATGGATTACTGGTCGTCAAGTACAACACTCCAAGAAGAAGTCAAGGTAAACGGCGAAGACAAATATGAGCGATACATACTTCATCTATGCAAGAGCAGATCAGAATGTTCTTACTGGGAAACTTACGAGATATTTGTGAGACATGCTCTCTTGTCAAACGAATACTACAACGAATGGGTTTCCTGTAAAATTAGAAAAGCACATGTGATGAAAAAGTAGTGTACATCATATATGAATTTGAGTATAATATAGCTATGTCTATGTAATGGAGTTAATATGGGTTTTGAAGAAAACGAGATATCAATTAAATCACAGGGCGGTACTGAGCTTACAAAGCGAGGTATCGCTGCTAGAATTCCAGAAGAGCTGTCTAAAGAGTTTCAAGTCATTCCATCTAGAGTAAGAGATCTACATGATGATAAGATTCGTATCTATTGGATGCATGATCTAGCACTAGATCCTGAGTTAGCACATCTTAAAGAACAGGCAAGTCGCGAACGATTCCATAAGTTCGTATTCAGCAGCCATTGGCAATTGAATCAATTTGTGGATACCTTAGGATTCCCTCATGATGAAAATTCTGTCGTCATCGAGACTCCTGTTGTTCCTTTTAAGGCTGAAGAGATAGTAAAGAGCAAAGATGAGATTCGTCTGATCTACTTCTCTACTCCTCATCGCGGGCTTGAGATCTTAGTCCCTGTGTTCGAGAAACTATGTGAGAAGTACGACAATATCTATCTTGATGTATTCTCCAGCTTTGAGATCTATGGATGGAAGGGTGCTGATAAGCCGTATGAGGCACTATTCGAACGATGCAAAAATCATCCTAAGATTGTCTATCATGGATTTAAACCAGCAGAAGAACTACGAGCAGCTCTAGGTAAGGCGCACATATTTGCATATCCATCTATCTGGATGGAAACTGCATGCCGGTGTCTTATCGAGTCAATGAGTGCTGGACTGTTCTGTGTTCATCCTAACTATGGAGCTCTGCCTGATACTTCTGGTGGATTGACATACATGTACCCATGGACACCTGATGTCAATCTACATGCTAATCAATTCTATGCCTCGCTTGAGCATGCTATCAACTCTGTTCATAATGATGATGTGCAGAACTATTTGAAGCTGCAGAAGATCTATGCAGATACACGATTCAATATCGATAAGCTTGCACTCACATGGGAATCGTTGATGCGTCAGATGCTAGATAAGTATCCTACAGCAGAATTGCGGGCGGCTCAAAGAAACCAAATGTTTACGTATAAAATATGATCGTATCTAAAACACCTCTGCGTATCAGTCTATTTGGAGGTGGAAGTGATATCCCATCTTTCTACGAAAAGCAGGATGGGATATGTTTATCCACTACCATTGACCAGTATGTCTCAATCGCAGTCAATACAACAAGCAACCAGCATGTAAAGCTAACATACTCCCAAATTGAGGTCGAACGTTTTGCTAATAAGCTTAAGCATAATCGCGCTAAGGCGGTGTTAGAGTACTTCGACGTGCATGATCATATCGAAATAGCTTCATTTGCAGATATTCCTACTAAAGGAACTGGGCTTGGGTCTTCTTCTACATTCACCGTGGGTCTGATCAACGCGATAGCTCATTATACAGGAAAGACTGTAAGTCGATATGACCTGGCTGAACTAGCATCAGAGATCGAGATAGTCAGATGTGGTGAACCTATTGGAAAGCAGGATCAGTATGCAGCTGCGTACGGTGGAATGAACATCATGTGGTTCAATAAAGAGTCTACTCGTGTTATTCCTGTTCCTTTATCTTCTGCTGATTTGATAGAATTTAACGACAATCTAATGTGCTACAACACTGGAATTACTCGAAATGCTTCCTCTGTTCTCGATGAGCAGGTTAAGAGACTAAAGACGAATTCCAACTTGAACGAAACACGTCAGATTGTAGAGATAGCATCCCGCGCAGTAGATCTATTGCTTAAGAAGAAGTTTGATGCTGTGGGCCAACTTCTCAACGATACGTGGGAAACAAAGAAGAAACTTTCTTCAGGCATAAGTAATGAAGTCATTGATGAAATGTATGATATTGGTATGAAAGCAGGAGCTTTGGGTGGAAAACTCCTGGGCGCTGGTGGCGGAGGATATATGCTCTTCTATGTGCCTAAGAGAAACCAAAACAAAGTCGCCTCTGCTATGTCTAAGTATCAGCGTTTTAATTTTAAATTTACCGACTCTGGAAGTCAGATAGTGGTGGGATAATGAAGATCTCTGAATATTACGAAGAATACGTCAAACAGCTGAACGCTGCATTGGAAACAGTTGATACAAATCAGCTTAAGCTTTTTAACGAGATGCTGGTCACGCATGCGAAGTATGGTAAACCGATCTACGTCATGGGGAATGGTGGATCAGCTGCGATCGCAGAACACTTTTCATGTGATCATACAAAGGGAGTGTGTCATGACACCACCTTAAAGTCGAACGTGATTAGTCTATCATCTAATATGTCACTGATCACAGCTATCGGAAATGACTATGGCTATGAATATATTTTCTCTAAGCAACTAGAATATTTCAATGAGAAGGGCCTCGTTGTAGCCATATCATCCAGTGGAAATTCTCCTAACATCATCAATGGAATTAACGCGGCAACAGAAAAGGGATTCCCTGTGGTTGCTATGGTAGGATTCGATGGTGGAAAAGCACTCACAGAATGTGACGTTACATGTGCTCTTCACGTCAAAGCATACAATTATGGAATCGTCGAAGATGCTCATCAAATCCTCATGCACACACTTGCTCAGTTTACTCGCATTAGTTGTTCAAAAGGAACTGTTTCTAAATTGTAAATGTTTCCTTTTTGACACTGTATCATTCTGTACACAGTTTGAAAAATAGTTGTGTACAGAACTGCCAATCTAGTATAGAATGCTTTATCATGAAAACATACATTACATCTGACCTTCATTTTGGTCATGCAAACATTCTTAAATTTTGTCCCGTCACACGGGCAAGATATCCTGACGTCGACACCATGAATCAAATGATGATCGATGAATGGAATGCTGTGGTGCAGCCTGGCGATACGGTTTATATTCTTGGTGACGTCGCATTCTGCAATGCGGAGAGCGCTACACGCATCATGCAGAGTCTTAATGGTGATAAGATCCTTATCGAAGGTAATCATGATAAAAAGCTTCTGAATAGTGATTCGTTTGTTCGCTGCTTTAAAGCGATTCATACTTATCATGAATTGAAATATAATGGCAATCATATTGTGATGTTCCATTATCCAATAGCAGAGTTCAATCGGATGCATCATGGTGCGATCCATTTTCATGGCCATCTTCATGGAAACGCCAGTGGTCTTGAGAAATATCGTGTTCGTGATATGGGAATGGACGCGACAGGAAAAATTGTAATTCCTATAGAAGATGCTATAAGTGATGCTCTCATGGGAGAGATCAAAACGCATCATGACAAATAGTGAGGGTATATGAAACTTATTCTTGTTAGAGGGCTGCCGGGGTCAGGTAAATCTACTCTTGCCAAAAAGCTCGCAGAGATGTCTGGGCTGCATTTTGAAGCTGATATGTATTTCATGAAAGATGGAAAATATGAATTTGATATCAGCAAGCTCGCTGAGGCTCATGCATGGTGTCAACGGGAGACACGTCATTGGTTAAATGAAGGTGCGACGGTAACTGTGAGCAACACATTTACTACTATTAAAGAGCTGCGACCGTACTTTGACATTGCTAAAGAGTTTTCAATTGTACCTAATGTAGTTCTGGCTCAGGCAAATTTTGGCAGTGTGCACGATGTGCCAATAGAGACCCTAGAGCGAATGAAGCAGCGTTTTGTTTATGATATTTCGGAGTTATATGGACAAGAATGAACTGAAGAAGTTTGTTGAAGAAAACCCAAAGCTGGTTAGCATGAAGCCGGCCGGTGAAGGTATCTTTGTGCTGAAGTACAAGAAAAAGGTCTTCTTTGACGATCTGTGGAATGAGTTTCTGGAAGAATGCCGCGGCACAATCGTTGACGCTGACTTCGAGATCGTGTCTCGACCGTTTACCAAGATCTACAACTACGGTATCGACGCGAAAGCACCGAAGCTGGATCCAGAGACTGACGTGACTGCATTTCGTAAAGTCAACGGGTTCATGGTTGCGGTTACTTGGCACAACAACGATATTTTGGTATCAACTACTGGATCAACAGCCAGCCCGTATGTTGACATGGCTCGAGAACTGATCGACGTAGAAAAGTTTCGACGAGTGTGCTTCAAGTATGATAGCCATACCTTCATGTTTGAGTGTGTACATCGAAACGATCCTCACATCATTCCAGAACAAGAGGGAATGTATCTGCTGGGTTATCGAGTAAAGTCGTGGCATTCGGAAACCAACTGGGGTGTATTGTCAGATCTGGCTCAACAGTTTGGCTGCTTTGCACCGGAGATGTATCGAACTACTCTGGACAATCTGATCAAGCAATCTAAGAATGTTCGACATGAAGGATTCGTCTTCTATACCGAAGATGGAGTAAGCGCGAAGATCAAGTCTCCGTACTATCTGACTTCGAAGTGGGTTGCACGTAATCCTCGTACCGACAAGCTTGTTGATATGAACAAAGATATCAAACGCAGCCTAGATGAAGAATACTATCCGCTGGTTGACGCAATACGAGCGAACATTATAGAATACACAGCAATGGACGAGCAACAACGTCTGGCGTGGTGTCGTAAATTTTTGG
>JACCDX011135076.1_pt1 | contig 13073 bp, 13 predicted proteins | sample 7449681 | NCBI WGS metagenome assembly JACCDX01 (sample SAMN15323450, study PRJNA562643) | freshwater metagenome | isolation source: river surface water | place: USA:Blue River Watershed | collected 2017-08-18
AATTACCACCGCAGTATTTCCAGCGGCGATAACAGGCGCCAGAGCGCGAACTAACGAGAGAAGTGCGGGTTTTTCTTCCGCAATCACGCCTACAACTCCGAGCGCTTCTGGAATTGTGAAATTGTAATAAGGACCAGCTATTGGATTTGTTCCACCAGCAGCTGTTGAAATCTTGTCACACCAGCCGGCATACCAAACCCAAAGGTCTATTGCATCTGCAACTTCTTGCTTCGCAATACTTTGTGATGTTCCATCTTGCGCAACTATTTCCTCAACAAATTGTGCAGATCTACTTTCAAGCATTTCGGCAATTCGGTAAAGAATCTGGCCTCGATTAAATGCAGTGGCATTTGCCCAAGGGCCTGTGGCGTTCTTTGCTGCAACTACGGCATCTCGCAAATCTTTTCTTGAGGCGAGCGCTGGATTTGCAATGAATTCACCTTTATTTTTTAGTTCATAGGTTCTTCCGGATTCACTGCGCGGGAAGGCGCCACCAATAAATAACTTGTAGGTTTTTTTCACATCAAGTCTCATCAGTTAGACCCCTTTAAATATGCAGCCAACCCATGGCGACCACCTTCACGACCCCAACCAGATTCTTTGTAACCACCAAATGGGCTAGCTGGATCAAATTTATTAAAGGTATTTGCCCAAATTACTCCGGCCTTTAGTTGTTGCGCAGCCCAGAGAATCTTTGAACCTTTCTCGGTCCAGATTCCTGCAGATAGGCCAAATGGAGTGTTATTCGCTTTCTCCATCGCCTCTTGTGGCGTACGGAATGTAAGAACGGAAAGCACGGGACCGAAAATTTCTTCTCGTGCGATGCGATGGGCTTGTGTAACTCCAGTAAAGATTGTTGGTGGGAACCAGAATCCTTTTTTAGGCAGATTACATGGCGCACTCCAGATATCCGCACCTTCAGTAGATCCTGAGTGCGAAAGTTCTTTAATTTTTGCTAATTGAGCACCAGAATTAATTGCACCAAGGTCAGTGTTCTTATCTAGCGGATCACCTACTCTGATTTTCTTCATCCGATCTTGCAATTTGCTAAGAAATTCGTCAGCGATGTTTTCCTGCAATAAAAGGCGAGATCCTGCGCAGCAAACATGACCCTGGTTAAAGAAGATTCCATTGATAATGCCTTCAACCGCTTCATCAATTGGCGCATCAGCAAAAACAATATTTGCACCTTTTCCACCAAGTTCTAACGTTGCTGGAATGCCACGGCTTGCGATTGATTTGGCAATTAGTTTTCCGACTTCAGTTGAGCCAGTAAATGCGACCTTATCGATATCGCGGTGATTAACTAGCGCTGAACCAGTTTTACCATCCCCGGTGACAATATTTACAACGCCAGCAGGCAATCCTGCCTGTTCACAAACTTCTGCAAATAAAAGCGCAGTAAGCGGAGTTGTTTCTGCAGGCTTTAGCACTACGGTATTTCCTGTCGCGAGTGCTGGTGCAACTTTCCAAGAGAGCATAAGAAGTGGAAAGTTCCACGGAATAATCTGGCCAACTACGCCATGCGGTTTTGGATTTTGACCAAGACCGGCATACTCCAATTTATCGGCCCAACCTGCGTGATAAAAGAAATGTGCGGCGGCCAGTGGGATATCAATATCTCTGGTTTCCCTAATTGGTTTTCCATTATCGAGCGCCTCAAGAACTGCAAATTCCCGTGCTCGCTCCTGCAAGATTCTGGCAATTCTAAATAGATATTTGGCGCGTTCTTTAGGTTTTGTTTTTGACCAGCTCTTAACAAAAGCGCTACGCGCTGCCTTTACAGCTTTATCAATATCTGAAGCATCTCCATAGGCAACTTTGCTTAATACCTCTTCAGTTGCTGGATTTATTGTTGCAAATCGTTTCTTTGAATGCGGCGCTACAAATTTGCCAGCGATGTAATGTCCATATTCCTTTTCAATTTTTACAATTGAGCGAGACTCTGGCGCCGGCGCGTATTCAAAGATTTCATTAACCATGGTTAATCCACCGTAACATAATTTGCGCTCGAATAATGTCCGTTTTTCAATTTCATGCGCTGTAGGAGTAAATCATTAAGAAGTGCGCTTGCGCCAATTCGAAAAAGTTCAGGGGTCAACCATTCAGGACCTGCTGTTTCATTGACTAGCACTAACTGTTTAATTGCATCCTTAGTTGTTCTGATTCCTCCAGCTGGCTTTACACCAATTCGCGTTCCGGTCAGGTTATAAAAATCCCGCACTGCTTCTAACATAACGAGAACTACCGGGGGCGTCGCTGCAGGTGAAATCTTTCCAGTGCTAGTTTTTATGAAATCTGCACCAGCCAACATCGCAAGATATGAAGCTTTGCGGACATTGTCATAAGTCGCCAACTCGCCAGTTTCCAAAATGACTTTCAAATGCGCCTTATCTGCGCAAACTTCTTTAATTGCCTTTATCTCGGAAAAGACTTCAGCTAGTTTGCCAGAGAGAAATGCACCGCGATCTATCACCATATCAATCTCACTGGCGCCGGCATCAATTGCATCTTGCGTATCGCGCAGCTTTACCGCGATTGAGGCTCGACCAGAAGGAAATGCAGTTGCAACTGCAGCAACTGGAATATCTGCGCCACCGATTTGATCAAGATGCGTTCTAGCAATTTTCACCATATCGTTGTAAACGCAGATTGCGCCGACATGTGGCACTGTGGAATCAGTCGGATCAGGCCTAAGGGCCTTGGTGGCAAGTGAGCGAATTTTTCCTGGAGTATCTGCACCTTCTAAGGTTGTTAAATCAACCATGCTAATTGCCAGATCAATTGCTTTAGCTTTACTGCTTGTTTTAATACTTCTAGTAGCCAGCATTGCAGCACGACTATCTGCTCCAACTTTGTCGACGCCGGGTAGGTTATCGAGGAAAGAGCGAAGTGATCGCTCAGTGCCATCAATGAGTTCCATATTCCTACGCTACCTTCAATAACTCTCTAAATTCACCTTCAATTAAATCAAGTACTGGCTTTGCGCTTAGTTCATCCTTAGCTATTACTTCGATATAACACTTTATCTTTGGTTCGGTTCCGCTAGGTCGGACAATTACTCGATATTTTCCATCGAGCCAGATCCGCACACCGTCGGTAGGGGGTAGACCATTGTTTGGTTTCTCCAAATCATCAAAGCTAGTTACCTCAAATTCTCCGAGACGTTTAGGTAATTTATTTCGCACCTTTGCCATTACCGATCCGATATCGCTCAATTTATTTGTTCGAATAGAGATTTGCCGAGTTCCGTGGAATCCATGGCGCGCCCATATCTCACTTAATAAATCGCTAATAGTGCGGCCTTCTTTCTTCAATTCTGCAGCTAGTTGAATCAAGATTAATCCTGCGCTGATTCCATCCTTATCATTGACTGAATTTGGCGCAACTGAGTATCCAAGAGCTTCTTCATAACCATAAGTAAGTCCGTCGACTTTAGATAAGTACTTAAATCCAGTCAGAGTTTCGAAAAATTTAATTCCGTAATTCTTTGCGATCTTTCCTAAAATCGATGAGGAAACAATCGAATTTGCAAAGACGCCAGTTTTTCGCTTGCGTGCCAGATATTCACCGAGCAGCGCTCCAACTTCATCGCCGCGAAGCATTCGCCAGCCACCATCATTTATTGCGGCAGCGCAACGATCCGCATCTGGATCGTTGGCGATAACTAAATCAGCGCTCTCTTGCTGGGCCAATTCCAAAGATAAATCAATTGCGCCAGGTTCCTCTGGATTCGGGAAGGCGACTGTCGGAAAGTCTGGATTAGGTTCGGCCTGTTCCTTAACAATCAATGGTTTTGCAAAACCAGCCGCTTCTACAACTTTTACAAAAATCTCTTTGCCAACACCATGAAGTGGCGAATAGACAACCTTGATGGGAAGAGCGCGATCAACTAACTTTGCAGTCTCTTTAACATAATCAGAGATAATTTCTTCAGGGACAATTTCCCAATCTTTAGCTCGAAGTAATTGACTTAACTTTGGCGCGCTAGCAATTTCTGCAGAAATCTCGGCATCAGTTGGCGCAATGATTTGCGAACCAAAATAGTTAATTCCAGATACTTTGCCACCTAAATAAACTTTATAACCGTTATCTTGAGGTGGATTATGGCTTGCAGTAACCATAACGCCAACATCACAATTAAGTTTTCTTACTGCAAATGCTAGAACTGGAGTGGGCAAAGGCCGAGGTAATACAAATACTTTAAATCCAGCTCCACTCATAATCTGCGCAGTATCTTCAGTGAAATCTTCTGAGCCATATCTTGCATCTCGGCCAATTACGATTGAGTTAAGCGAATTCTTTTTCATAAAACTGCTTAACCCGGCTGCCGTCTTTGAAACAACTGCTCGATTCATTCTTGATGGGCCGGGACCAAGCGGGCCTCGCAATCCTGCGGTACCGAATTGCAAAAAACCCTGAAAACAACTTTCAATCTTTGCAACTTCATCATTCTGCAGCCAATGCGCTAGTTCTTCACGTGTTTTCTGATCTGGATCATCCTCAATCCATGCCAGAACTTCAGCTCGTAACTCCTTCGAGATCATAGATTTGTCCAACTTTTGAGCTCTGCAATGTAATCTGAAGGAGCGCCTGCCTCTATCGCTGCATTAATCATGATTTCTAAGTACCTGGAGGATGGTTTTCCACCTTCAAATGAATTCAGCACATAGACATAACAGAGCTGAGAGCCGCTAAGTGCATCAACTCGGACTCTGATTTTTGAATATAGATTGGTGTTAACACCCTCCCATTCATCAAGATTTGCTTCATCATCTTTTGTTAGATCGTAAATTGAAACGAAAACGCTAGAGAGCATATCTTCAGCAAGCGTTGCAATCGCGCCTTCCCAACCGATCTCCTCGCCACCAAAAGTCAACCGCCAACCTTTTAACCAGCCGGTGCCCAGGTGCGGTGAGTGTGGTGCGCGTTGCAACATCTGACGGGGATCGAGATTAGAACCATATGCTGCATATAGAGTCATGATGCGCTCTTTACAAAATCAAACCAGTTGTAACCTAATTTATTAAATGCTGCGCGTAATAACGGTAGAGATAAACCAATGACATTTGAAGTTTCACCAATTATTTTGCTAATAAATGGCGCGCTTAAGCCATCTAATGTGAACCCACCTGCAACGTTTAACGGTTCTCCCGATGCAACGTATCCTGCAATATCGGCATCGCTCATCTTTGAAAAATGAACTTCGGTTGCTGCGACATCACTGAGTTCAATATTCTTAGTTGTATCAATAATGCAATGACCCGTATAAAGAGTCCCAGATTTACCACTCAATAATTTAGCTCGTTCCGTTGCCACCTCTGCTGTAATCGGCTTACCAAGAGATTTTCCTTCAAATTCAAAGGTCGAATCACAACCAATAATTATTGCGGGAAAATCGATCATTGCTCTTACCGTGTGGGCTTTTACGATTGCCAGCGCAACCACAAGCTCTCTCGGCGATAAATTTGAATATTCAGAACTTTCTTCATCAACTCCACTTACGATAATTTCTGGAGTAATTCCTGCGCTCTTAAGTAATCGGCTCCTTGATGGCGATGCCGAGGCAAGAACAATTCGAGGCAGTGACATATAGCCACGATTCTATCTGGGGTATCTTCGTATCGTGCTAGCGCCTATTTCCTGCTACGAAGAGACAATCAATCTGGTCGAATCGGCCGCGACTAATCTCGGAGTTGCAGTAAACCTGCAAAAGGTAGCAATCGATCACATTTCATCCCAGCCTTATTTCTGTATCTTTGCAGCGGTTACAGAGCACAAACAGGCGATGTCATATCCAGTTTCGAGGCATTACTACTATCGGGATCGACTCATAAGTACTCCATCAAATTTGCTAGAACTAGAGAATTTCGAATTACAAAGATATGTAAATAACGATTTGCTTGGGAATCAACCTGGGCTATGGATTTATTTCTTTGATGAATCTGGTTCTTTAATTGCACGCACCTCCACTTTAGGTGCAGAAACTCTATGGACTTTGCACTACTCAATAACCGATATATATGAAAATGCGGTTCGTACAATTCATGATTTACCTCTAGGAAATTGCACCTCCTGGACAAGCCAATGGGCCACACTTACCTATCAGGCTCCTTCACATTTAGATATGCAAAAACCTTACCTACATCTTTTTGCGCATAATCCAAATTACAAATTACACAGATTTTCATCACACCATGGCTTTATTTCTGTAAGTGGCGATGGCAATTTAATTGAAGAAATTACACATGCAGTGGATTATCTAGAAGGAATAGTTAACGAGTAGATCTTCCAAGTCCACGGAATTTCCAACCCGCGGCCTGCCATTTCTTCTTATCTAATGCATTTCGACCGTCGATAATTATTTTCTGCTTCACTAGATTACCAATAACTTCTGGATCAAGTTCTCGATACTCTTTCCATTCGGTTAAATGAAGCAATACATCAGCATCAGCCACGCATTCCATTACATCGGCTACATAATTCAAGTTTGGTGTTTTCGCCCGCGCGTTGGCAATTGCCTTAGGATCATGAACTTTTACCTGAGCGCCGGCGGCGGATATTTGTGATGCTATATCGAGCGCTGGGGAATCTCGGACATCATCGCTATCTGGCTTAAATGCCGCTCCCAAAACTGCGATTTTTCTACTTTTTAAATCTTCACCTAAATCGCTTCGAACAAGATCAATAACTCTTTGCCGCGCTCGCAAGTTAATTGAATCGATTTCGCGGAGAAATTCGAGGGATTGCTTGGCGCCCAATTCTTCTGATCGAGCCATAAATGCTCTGATGTCTTTTGGTAAACAACCACCACCAAAACCGATTCCTGCTTGCAAAAACTTTGGACCGATTCGAGGATCGTGGCCAATTGCTTCTGCCAAAACTGTCACATCTCCACCTGCGACTTCGCAGATTTCCGCCATGGCATTTATAAAAGAAATCTTGGTAGCTAAGAAAGAGTTAGCAGCAACTTTAACTAGTTCGGCAGTTGGAAGATCCGCACGAATCCAGGGGACTCCGGCTGAAATCAGAGTTGCATAAACCTCTTTAAGTTTATTTTCTGCAGAATCAGAGGTAACACCCACTACGAGTCGATTCGGACGCAAAGTATCTTCGATTGCAAATCCTTCTCTAAGAAATTCGGGATTCCATGCCAGCTCAGCTTTGGATTTTGCGCTTTGCAACATTTGGGCAAGTTTGGCTGCGGTTCCGACTGGAACAGTAGATTTTCCGACTACGAGTGAATCCGGCTTGGTAAATGGCGCAAGGGCATTAATAGCGGATTCCACATAGCTTAAATCTGCAGCAAGACTATTTTTTTGTTGTGGAGTACCGACGCAAATGAAGTGAATGTCGCAATCAGAAACTTTAGAAAAATCTGTGGTGAAAGTAAGCCGACCGGTTGCCAGTTCAGCTTTAAGAAGTTCATCAAGACCGGGTTCATAGAACGGAACTTCACCTCTTGATAAAGAGGCAATTTTTTCACTATCTACATCTATGCCAATTACTTGAAAACCAAGTGAAGACATGGCAGCGGCATGGGTCGCACCTAAATAACCAGTACCGATTACAGATAATTTCATTGGCATCACTCTACCGCGCAGGGATTATCAGCTGCCGTTCCGGTTTTAAATTTATCGACTATTGACGGTGATGCTGATGGTTCGGGCTTAACTTTGTCGATTAATGCTTCATCATTTTTGATTCTTTCAAATAGTTCTGGGGCAAGTATCGGATCCCAGAGTACTGAAGCACTTACTCCGTTTTTATTGTAGTTGTAATACTTCAAAGGAATTGTCAAAGTTCGAACATTCTTTGCCGACAAGTTTCGTAATTGTTTTCCAAGAGTCAAAAAGTCACCTTGGGAAAGTCCAGAATCTGTTGTAATGCTGGCAAGAGCCGAGTTTAGAAAATCAACCAACTTAATTGGATTTAGCAGAACTCCCGCACTGGTAGCTTTTCGTAACATAGCTCCGGCAAATTCTTGTTGTCGCTTCATCCTGCCGAGATCGCCCAAACCATCAAATGTACGAGTTCTTACATATTTTAAAGAATCAATTCCATCAAGAACATGGCGACCAGCAGGAAGAACTAGATGGCTCTTTGGATCATCTATATCTCGTTTGGTACAGATTTCAACGCCACCGAGCGCATCTACCATTCTGACAAAACCAACAAAATTTATTTCAACATAGTGATCGATTCGGAGTCCAGACATCTCTTCAAAAGTTTGAATCAACAGTGGAGCGCCGCCCCAGTTGTATGCAGAATTTATCTTTGAATAAGTAGCCGGAATTATTTTCTCAGAGCTTATCGATTTATGTTCCGGGATTAATGCAAAAGTATCTCTAGGAATTGAAATTATGGCCGCTTTATCGCGCTTCTTTGAGATATGAATCAACAACATTGTGTCAGAACGCTTTCCTGCAGCAACTTTTGTGGTTCCTACCCGCAATCTTCTGGCTTCTGCTCTGGTTAAACCTTCGCGGGTATCGGAACCAACTACTAAATAATTAACAGCAGAGGAGGCTTTTTCTGGTCGATCTTTGAGATCTTTAAATACATCGATCTTAGGAATTGCAGCAGTTATTCGACCTAATCCAAACCAAGAGGCGCCGGAAATCACCACAATTGATATAGATAGAATGGTGAAAAATCGAATTAGGCGCGGTGATTTCACGACGCAAGACTAGTCAAGCGATACCGTTTGGCTGTTATGAATGCTCAAAATTCACTGAGTGAATCTGCCCACGCGCATCGGAGCCCACCAGTTTCGGTGATTCTGACTGTCGCAAATGAAGCTGCGCACTTGGAATCTGCAATCAATGCGATTTTGGAATCGCGCTACCAGGGCGAAATTGAAGTCGCAATTGCAGTCGGACCGTCTCATGATGGCACAGTAGAAATTGCTGAAAAATTAAGTAATTTGGATAATCGAATAAAAGTAATCAAGAATCCAAGCGGTCGCACTCCCGATGGTTTAAATGCAGCAATTGACGCGACCAAGCATGAAATTATTGTGAGAGTCGATGGACACTCGGAAATATCGAAAGATTACATTGATAAAGCGGTAAAGATATTGCAAGAAACTGGAGCTGTTAATGTCGGCGGCATTATGGCGGCAGAAGGAATTACTCCTTTTCAACGCGCTGTCGCAAGAGCAATGCGTTCACCGATCGGAGTCGGGCCAGCAAGATTTCATACCGGTGGTTCAGCCGGTAGCACAGATACCGTTTATCTCGGAGTTTTTAAAAGATCGGCTCTAGAAGCTATTGGCGGCTACGACAAAAGATTTACTCGCGCTCAAGATTGGGAGTTAAATTATCGATTGCGAAGTAATGGCGGATTGATCTGGTTCGATCCTTCGTTACAAGTTACTTATCGACCTCGAAAGAATCCGCGCTCACTCGCCTCACAATATTTCCAATATGGAAGATGGCGTTCTGCCGTCCTAAGGCACCATAAGAAAGCAGCTAATGCACGGTATCTAGCGCCACCAATGAACTTAATTGCGCAACTTATCGCGATAGTACTGGGGGTTTTTACAAACCCAATCTTCTTTGTGCTTCCGATAATTTATCTATCTGCAATTTTGATTTCATCATTAATACTTGGCAAAGGCTGGAATGAGAAGATTCGATTACCAATAGTTTTGATTATTATGCATTTTTGCTGGGGATTTGGTTTCATCACATCGCCTCGCACCCTAATTTCCAGATAAATCAAAGGTTGCTCAGGTACCCTAATTAGTATGCGAGAAAAAGTGCGTCGGCTTTCGGTTGCCGTTTTACTTGCCACTTTGCTTACGAGTGGCACACCGGCTCGCGCCTTTGAGATACCTACCGAATTTGTCTTTAATGGATCTGGTTATGGACATGGCGTGGGTATGAGCCAGATCGGTGCACGAGGTCTTGCCCTAGAAGGGAAAAGCGCGGCAGAGATCTTGGGTTATTTCTATCCTGGAACACAGATAACTCCTTATCCAGATAATCAACTAATAAGAGTAAATATTTCTAATCAAGCTCTCAATGCAACCATAAGTTTAGAAAAATCAATCGGTAGTTTTACCTTGTACCAAGGAGACATTCCCTTATCGGAAAACCCAGAACCTTTTGCTCAGTACGATGGAACTGTAACTGCAACTTTTACAAATCTATCTGGTCAGATAATTCCATTCTTGACATCACCAACGGCCAAGTTTGCGCCAATACCGGCAAATAAATCCTGGACAATTCGTTGGGATCCTCAATCTGTTGTAGTCATGAAGAGCGGGGATAAGAGCGGTCGCTATAAATATGGTCAGATGACATTTAAAAGCGTTACTACTGCTGTTACTTCTTATTTGGCAGTCACTACAACTCTCAGATTGCATGATGAATACCTGTGGGGCATTGGCGAAGTTCCATCATCATGGCCGCCAGCAGCCTTAGAAGCCCAGGCAATTGCCGCGCGAACTTATGCGTTAAATAAAGTCCCCAGGGTTCGTGCCGAATGTGATTGCAATATATATAGCACCACCGTGGATCAGAACTTTGTCGGTTTCTCTAAGGAGAGCGAAGCCATATATGGAGTTCGCTGGAAAGATGCAGTGAATCGAACATTTGTCGATGCCGACAATTCTTTAGTTTTAACCCTTAATGGCAAGCCAATTAATGCATTCTATTTTTCATCAAGCGGTGGAAAGACTCAGAATATTAAAGAAGTATGGGGAACAGAATTTTCCTACCTACAAGGCGTGCCCGATCCTTGGAGCTTAAACTCTGCAATTAATCCGCGCTATTTCTCTTGGACTAGAGCTGTGACCCAACAAGTTATGGCAACGGCATTTAATCTGCCAGATGTAATCCGGTACACAATCGATGCCCGAACTACTACTGGAAGCATCGCTCAGATAACTGGTTATTCAATAACTGGCGCGCAGCGGACGTTAACTGGTGAAGTATTTAGAGGAAGAGTCAAGCTTCCATCTACCTGGATTTTAAATAAAACTGAATTTCAAGTAGTTCTTCCTAAAAAGTTGCAACTGCCATATTACGAATACATCGCTGGAAATATTTAATTTTTGTGAAGTACTGAATTTAATCCGCCCCAGTCGCCCTTACGTTGGATTGCTTCCAGCGCACCAGTTGTCGAATTACGACGAAAGAGTAGATTGTTGGCTCCGGATAATTCCCGTGCTTTAACAATCTTTCCATCAGGAAGAGTAATTTTTGAACTTGCCGTTACATAAATTCCAGCTTCCACGACACAATCATCGCCAAGTGATATTCCAAGACCTGAATTTGCGCCTAAGAGCGAATTCTTTCCGATGGAGATAACTTCTTTGCCGCCACCGCTTAAAGTTCCCATGATGGAAGCGCCACCACCAATATCGCTTCCATCGCCAACTATTACCCCAGCTGAAATTCGACCCTCGACCATCGATGTGCCGAGAGTTCCGGCATTGAAATTTACAAATCCTTCATGCATCACAGTTGTACCACTTGCAAGATGCGCTCCAAGTCGAACTCGATCGCCATCAGCAATTCGAACTCCCTCTGGAATTACGTAATCAATCATTCGTGGGAATTTATCTACGCCGTAAACCGTAATAAAGCCATCGCGAGCTCTAAGTTCTTCGCGAACGCGATCAAAATTTGTTACCTGGCATGGACCACGAGAAGTCCAAACGACATTTGAAAGTAGCGAGAAAAGTCCTTCCAGAGAAGCTCCGTGTGGCCGAATTATTCGGTGTGATAACAGATGTAACCGTAAATAAACATCTACTGCATCAATCGGTGGCTTACTCAACTCAATTTCACGCTCTACTAATTGTGTTTTCACTCCGCGAATTGCATCTTCGGTTACGAGCTTTGTCAGATTCGGTGCAGAGTTTTCAGCAAGTTTGCCTAATCCAAGTTTTGAAAAATATGTATCCAAGACCGTACCATCGGTGGCGATTGTCGCTACACCGTAACCATAGGCAAGGCTCATTGGCTTACGGTATCAAGCGTGATGCCAACCACCCAAAAAAGTTAAGAAAGCCGTAGTGTGCGCATGTGAAAATTGCAGTTTATTGCGCATCTTCAAGAACTGTATCTAGCGCTGCACTGCAACTTGGTTTTTCACTAGGTGAAGCTATTGCGATGAATGGACATGATCTTGTTTGGGGCGGTGGCGCAATTTCAGTTATGGGTGAAGTTGCAAAAGGAGCTCGCGCTAAAGGTGGTCGTACTATCGGCGTTATTCCTGAAAAGCTCTTTAATATTGAATTTAAAGATGAAGAAGCAAGTGAATTGCATATCGTTAAAGATATGCGAGAACGCAAGGGCAAGATAGAAGAGCTATCTGATGGATTCATTGCTCTGCCGGGCGGACTCGGAACTCTAGAAGAGTTATTTGAAATTTGGGTAGGGCGTTATCTCGGATTTCACCAAAAACCCATAGCAGTTCTTGATCCAGAAAATATTTACGGCACACTCCGAATTGCTCTATCAGATCTTACAGAGAAGAATTTTCTTAAACCTGGACAACATGAACTTGTTAATTGGTGCACAACAATTTCTCAATCAATTAAACACATGGAATCAGTTAAATGATCAACGAATTTAAAGTTACTATAAAAATTAAAGCACCAGTTAATAAAGTATGGAATGAACTTGTTACTTGGCGTAATCAAGGAAATTGGATGGCACTTACTAAAGTTGAATCATCAGATAAGGGACCTGACGATTCAGGTATTGGAACAACAATCAAAGCTTTTACCGGAATTGGAAAATTCGGAGTTCTAGATCTAATGCGGGTAACTGAGTGGCAGCCACCTTATTTCTGTCGCGTTGATCATTACGGCAAAATCATAAAAGGCATTGGAGAATTCAAATTGACGCAAGTTGGCGATGTGACCCGATTTGATTGGTATGAAGAAATTATTGCGCCTAAAGCGTTACTACTTATAGTTAAACCATTCATTCTCTTGGCTGTTTTTCTATCATTGAGGAAATTCGCAGGTTCAATCAACTGATACTTTTCAATTCTTTGGGTCGCCCCTTGTAGCCTTGGGTGGTGGCCGAAAAAGAGAAGTCGACGTTGGCAGA
>JACCDX010104226.1_pt1 | contig 13068 bp, 18 predicted proteins | sample 7449681 | NCBI WGS metagenome assembly JACCDX01 (sample SAMN15323450, study PRJNA562643) | freshwater metagenome | isolation source: river surface water | place: USA:Blue River Watershed | collected 2017-08-18
ATTAGAGGATGTATGGCCAAACTATCTGGATTTAAAGGTGATATAAATAAGCCAGAAGGTAGAGATGCATTAAATAAACATCTAGCAAAAAATGTAAAGGTTGATGCGGATTCTGACGCAGTATATTTATTAGGAAGTGATGGAAAAACTAAAACATATTTAGCAAGTGATACTTGGAGACAAGCGGGTTCATCTAAAAAAATTGCAACAGGATTTGGTAAAGATTTGAGAGGATGTTTATCTAAATCGGTAGGAAATAGATTAAAAAATAAGAGAAAATAATGAATACACAACTACTTTGCTTATTTACAACTAAAGATGATTTAAATAAATCTTTGGATTTTATTTTGAAAAGTTATACACTAACTAATCCAAACGTATTCGTGTTGGAAAGTAAAATAAAAGCAGAAGAAGTATTTATTACATTCAATGTCCAAAAAGGGTCTGCCGCAATACCATCTGATTGGAAAACCATATTAGTACATAGAAAGAAACAATCAAATACAATATACACAATAAATGCTCTTAACGAAGTAGTTAAGTCAAAAACAGGTGGGCAATTGGACAATTCATATATGATTGATTGGGAAGAATTTCAAAATTGTATATTAACTACATCCAATATAGGATATAAAAAAATACCAACAAAAGTATTTAAAACAATAAACATAAATCAGGAAAATAATATAGATACTTTTTAAATTTGGTTATTTGATAAAATTTTAGTATATTTGGTTTATGCCAAGAAAAAAATTTATACCGATACAAATAACAACTGAAGATCCTTCTGATGTTTTTAATACGCATAGGTGTGAAATTTCAAAAGCCATAATACAAGGAATAGATTATGGATTAAGAAACAAAAAGCAAAAAGTAGATTTTGCAAACATTTCAATTAAAGGAATACTTGTTGTAACTCTATCAATTGATAAAAGAGAATTTTTAGATTTAATTGAAGATAATTTAAAAACTTTAATTGAATTTGAAGAATATGAAACTTGTGCATTAGCAGTTGAATTAAAAAAGAAAATAAATGAAAAGGTTACTAAAAAAGCTAGAGTGGCTGTTTGATTATTACATTGCATGGATGTTCTATAATGGGAATAAACAATATAGATACATTGAATATATGGAAAGAAAATGGAAAAATAAGTTATGAGTGATAAATCAGAGTTATATATCGGCAACGGACATCATTTAACTGTAAAATCCAGTTATTTGGTAGAAATGCGTGATGAACTTAAATTGTTAAAAACGGATGATAGTTCGGTTAATTTGACCGTAAAGATAACGGCTAATTTTGAAAACCTACCAGATGAATACCATCAGGTTTTTTTACAAATGATGTCCGCAAGATATGGTGGTAGTATAAATTGTTATGACAATATAACACCATTTGAAATGCCCAAACCGAAAAAGAAGAAATGGTATCAATTTTTTAAATAATAAGTTATGAATAAAGAGATGGTAAATGGACCTGCACACTATGGTGGAGCAGATAATCCATACGAAGTAATTAAGGTATGCGAAGCATGGGAATTGGAGAAAGATGCATATCTTTTCAATGTAGTAAAATATGTAGCCAGAGCAGGTAAAAAAGACCCCCAAAAGGAGCTTGAGGACTTAAAAAAGGCTAAATTCTATCTGGAACGCAAGATAGGTCTGCTTCAAAAATAATTTGGTAAATTCAGAAATTTTTCGTATATTTACATAGTAAAAGAAAAAAAGGGTATATTTAGTTATGTAGGAAGTAGCTACTTAAACCTTAAACTTTAAACAATTTTTTTAAACCTTAAAATCTAAAAAACAATGGACATTTCATTGGCACTCAAGAGATTTAATTCTCTTCAAAACAACACAAAAAAGTCGGACGCAATCTTCAAACCGGCTAACGGAAAATCGGTAATTCGTATCGTTCCGTACAAGTTCAACAAAGATATTCCTTTCATTGAACTTTATTTTCACTACAATATCAATAACAAAACCTATCTATCTCCAATGTCATTTGGTAGACCTGATCCTATTGTTGAGTTTGCAGAAAAACTCAAAAGAACAGGAGATACCGATGATTGGAAAGCAGGTAAAAAAATGGAACCAAAGTTGAGAACTTTCGTACCGGTTATTGTAAGAGGTAAAGAAAATGAAGGTGTTAAATTCTGGGGATTTGGTAAGACAGTTTATCAAGACATTTTGGGATACATCGCAGATCCTGATTACGGAGATATTACTGACCCAATTACAGGTAGAGATATTGTATTAGAAGTGACTTCTGCGGAAGAATCTAATGCAGCATATCCAACTACAACCATCAGAGTAAGACCTTCTCAAACAAAACTAGCAGATGATTCAGAAATGGTAAAGCAATTGTTGGAAAACCAAAAAGAAATTACTGAACTTTATTCAGAACTTTCTTACGCAGAGTTGAAAACTATTCTTGAAAACTGGTTGAATCCATCGGCGGGAGTAGGAGCAGATGATGAAATCGTAGAGGAATTAGAAGCACCCAAACCAAAGACATCAGTAGTTACACCTTTGGCTAAATCAAACCCACAGGCACAAGAACTAAATGACTTACCTTGGGACAAAGAAGAAAAACCAAAAGTAAAAGATGATGTAGCATCTGCTTTTGATGATTTATTTAACAATTAATAGGTTACAATTATGGCCAAAAGAGAAGAAGATTTAGCAAGTATCCTTGCTGATTCCCTAAACAAGCAAAACAAAGAAGGTAGAATTGCATACTTCTTAAACGATGGTGGTGGAGATGCCCCTACAAACGTTAAGGATTGGTTATCCACAGGAAATGCGTTATTGGATGTAGCAATTTCTAATAGACCTTATGGTGGTTTGCCTGTTGGCCGTATAGCAGAAATTACGGGTTTAGAGCAGAGTGGAAAATCTCTGCTCTCCGCCCATCTGCTAGCCGAAACCCAAAAGAAAGGTGGTGTAGCCGTTCTAATTGATACCGAAACTGCCGTAAATAGGGAGTTTTTGGAAGCAATTGGTGTAGATATATCCAAACTTTTGTATGTTTCCGTTGATACGGTTGAGGGAATTTTCGAAGCATGTGAAACTATTATTGAAAAAGTTAGAACAGGTGATAAAAATAGGTTAGTGACTATTGTAGTTGACTCCGTAGCAGCAGCATCTACAAAGAAAGAATTAGAAGCCGATTACGATAAAGATGGATATGCTACCGATAAAGCAATCATCATTTCAAAAGCAATGAGAAAGATTACCAATATGATTGGTAGACAGAGTATTTGTTTGGTGTTTACTAATCAGCTTCGTCAAAAGATGAACGCAATGGCATTTAGTGACCCTTGGACAACATCTGGCGGTAAAGCATTGGCATTCCACGCATCGGTTAGACTTCGTTTGAAATCAATGGGTCAATTGAAGGTAGGTGATAAGATTGTGGGTATCAAAGTGAGAGCACAAGTTATCAAAAATCGTTTAGGACCACCATTGAGGCATGCAGATTTCAATATCTTATTTGATAGAGGTATTGATAACTTTAATAGTTGGATATCAGTTATGAAGGATAATAAGATAGTTAAGCAAGGTGGTGCATGGTATGAATATACCGATACCGATACTGGCGAAATTATCAAATTCCAATCAAAAGATTTCCAACAATTAATGGAAAACGAAGAATTAAAAGATCAAATCTATCGCAGAATTTGCGAAACAACAATTTTACAATATAAAAGTTCATCAACGGATGAAGTTGAAATTTCAACGGACGTAACAAATGAGTCAGATTAATAAGAAGTATTTAGATATACTAAAAGAAATAGATAAAGAGCATAGAGAATACGGCGATTTACATCGTAACTCAAAGACTCTGGTTATAGATGGACTGAATACTTTTATTCGTTCATGGTCAACAGCACCAAACTTAAATGATAATGGTGATCACATCGGTGGAATAGTCGGTACTTTAAAAAGTATCGGCTACGCCATACGAACAATAAACCCTACAAGAGTTATAATTGTATTTGATGGTAAGGGTGGTTCTCAAAGTAGAAAAGATATATACTCCGGATACAAATCGGAAAGAGGTAAGAACAAAATCAAAATGAGATTGAATCGTGCCGCAACCGTTGAGATGAATCCTGAAGAAGAAGGAATCTCAATGAAAAGGCAAATGTCTGCTTTGGGTGAAATACTATCAACCCTACCAGTTACAATTATGATATATGATGGAATTGAAGCGGATGATGTTATGGCTTACATAGCAACAACATTAAGACAAGAAAATGAAAAGGTTGTATTAATGAGTTCCGATAAAGATTTCCTACAATTGGTAAACAAAGATGTTTCGGTTTATTCACCATCTAAAAAGAAGATTTACAATATCCCTGAAGTAATTGAAGAGTTTGGAATACATCCACATAATTTTATTAATTTCAGAATGATTGATGGTGATAAATCCGATAATGTAGAAGGTGTTAGTGGTTTAGGTATCAAAACAATCATAAAATCATTTCCATTCTTAATAGAAGAAAAATTGCACACTACCGAAACTATGGTAGAATACATACAATCGTTGGATAAAAAAACAAAAGCTCACGAATCATTTCTAAATAATTTGGAAATATGCGAAAGAAATCGTAAATTGATGCAGTTATCAGAACCAACATTTAGTGGTAATCTTCGTATGAAAATTATGGATAGATACAATGAACCAACCATTAAATTTGAAAAACAAACATTTTTGAAAACAGGTTTGAAGTATAGAATATTAGAATCGTTTTCAGATATAACGGATTGGTTACAATCCACATTTAATTACATAAGTAAATTTTAAAAGTTATGGCAGAAAGATTAGCAAAACCATTGGGAGATAGAGTCCTCCTTACAGAATTACAATCGGAAGCAAGTACAACCGCAGGAGGAATTATCATTCCAGATTCGGCTAAACAAGAAGATGTAAAAAAAGCAAAAGTAGAATCAGTAGGTCCTGGAATTTATACACAGAATGGTGTTTTAATTCCAATGAATGTGAAAGTTGGTGATGAAGTTATTATACCACCATACCACCAAGGAACCGAAGTGAAAATAGGTGGTAATAAATATCTCTTAATGAGAGAGTCAGAAATTTTAATGGTTATTCAATAATAAAAAAACATGGAGGAAACAAACTATGAAGTGTATTCAAGCAATTAGAGAAGGTAAGTATTCAAAAATCGGAGATATTAAACGAGTGGATGATACCGATGCACAGGAAAAAGTAACAAGTGGTTATTGGAAATTCATTCCAAAATCAGAATGGAAATTAGCAACAAGAAAACCAAAAGAACAAGTTGTAGAAGCGGTAAATGACCAAATCACCGATTCGGTAACAATTTCAGAAAAGCAATTGAAGAGAAAAAAAAGTAAATAATGGAAGCAGTAGATACGTTAGTAAAATATGGACAATCGTATCAATCTAAGGTAGTTGCTTCTCTTATCACAGATGTTAAGTTTTTAGAACAAGTAACAGAAATTACTAAACCTAACTTTTTTGAATCTCAAGCAAATCAATGGATTGTAAAGGAAACTCAAAACTATTTTGATGAGTTCAGAGCAGTTCCTACAATGGAGGTTTTCAAAATCAAAGTTGGAGAAATTGAAGATAAGGTTTTGAAACAAACCGTTGTTGAACAATTAAAAAATGTTTATCAACAAATTGGTGCAGAAGATTTACCTTATGTTAAAAAGGAATATCTTACCTTTGCAAAAAATCAAAAAGTAAAAGATGCTCTTTTAAAATCCGTAGAATTATTAAAAGCAGGAGAGTATGAAAAGATTATAGATACTATGACTGCGGCATCAAAAGTTGGTGTGGAATCCGATTTAGGATTGGATTACATTGAAAACTTTGAATCCATTATGGAAGATGTTAAAAGAGAATCTTGTTCAACTGGTTGGGATGTAATTGATGAACTGATGGATGGTGGATTAGGACCAGGGGAACTTGGAGTAGTTATGGCACCATCGGGTATAGGTAAGAGTTGGTTCTTATCAAAAATAGCCTGTTCAGCATTACAAAATGGCATGGATGTATTACACTATACATTGGAATTATCTGAAAATTATGTAGGACAAAGATACACTACAATTCTAACAGGTGTTCAAACATCCGAACATAAAGAAAAGAAATCCGATATTATTCGTAAAATCAAAGCAGTTCCAGGTAGAGTTCGTATTAAATACTATCCACCACAATTCGCATCGGCAAAAACATTGGCAGCTCATATTGAAAAAGTAAGAGCAACAGGATTTAATCCAAAGTTAATTGTTATTGATTATGCGGATTTGTTGAAATCATCCGATAGAGGCAGAGATGGATTGTATGCAGAACTTGGTGGTATATACGAAGAATTGAGAGGATTGAGTGGTGAAACACAAATACCAATTTGGACAGCAACACAAACAAATCGTTCGGCAATTGACCACGAAGTAATTCAAGCGGACTCTGTCGGTGATTCATATAAGAAAGTTCAGACTGCGGATTTCATTATGAGTGTGAGTAGAAAGACTAAAGATAAGTTATCTAACACAGGTCGCATTCATATTGTAAAGAATCGTTTTGGACCAGATGGTATGACATTTCCTGCAAAGATTGATACATTCCACGGAGTTATGGATGTATTCGCAGCAAATTCCGCAGATGGTATAATAGCTACGAAGGATTCTAAAAACGGAGAGAATTTAGAAAAGAAGTTATTACATAAGAAGTATGTTGAAAATATGGGATAATGAGTGAAGTAAGAAGTTACATTGTTGAAGAAACTACGTTTAATCATTCTGTTAGAAAATTTCTAAAGAAATGGCATTATTCGGATTATGTAAACATACAGGCCAAACACACATTCTGTCTTTTTAGAAAAGGGAAGTTTGATATACCGGAGATGATTGGTGTGTGTATTTACACCCGACCTGCCGGTCCATCGGCAGGACAATCATACTATCCGGAATCACCCGATAAAGTTTTGGAATTGAGAAGATTATGTTTAATAGATGATACACCAAAAAATGCAGAATCTTATTTTGTAGGCAAAACCCTAAAATGGTTAAAGAAAAATACCGATTGGGAATTTGTATTATCATACGCAGATGAAGAACAAGGACATACTGGCATCATATATAGAGCAACAAATTTTGAATATCTAGGTAAGACTAAGCCAGGAAAAACTTTAGAAGTTGATGGTAAAAATTTTCATATCAGAACACTATCTATGATGGATAGACCGTATGGTGTTGAAATTAATAAAAGATATAAAAATGGTGATGATGGTGTTAAGATAATTGAAACTTTACCAAAACATATCTACACTTTTTACCTTAAAAAAAAGTAATATAAATATATAAAAATTAAAAATTGTGAATATATTTTTTTTTCAAAAAAACTTAAAATTTACTAAAGAAAATGGGAGTCTAAGTCTATTCGTTATATATTTATCTTTACATTTTCTGGTTTTCCTGAAAAAATAATTATTCGCAAATCTTAAAAAAATTAAAATGGACATTTCACAAAGAATTTTATCAGACATTACGGTTTATATGAAATATGCAAAATATATTCCGGAGTTACAAAGAAGAGAAACGTGGGAGGATTTGGTAACACGTAATATGGAAATGCATATAAAAAAATATCCAAAGCTAGAAAATGAAATTAAAGAAAATTATAAATTTGTTTATGATAAAAAAGTTTTACCATCAATGCGTTCAATGCAGTTTGCAGGTAAACCAATTGAAATAAGTCCAAATAGAATTTATAATTGTGCATTTGCACCTATTGATGACTATAGAGTGTTTGCAGAAATTATGTTTCTATTGTTGGGTGGAACTGGTGTAGGTTATTCTGTACAAAAACACCACGTTGAACAATTACCTGAAATTAGAAAACCAAATCCTGATAAAAGTAGAAGATTCCTTATTGGAGATTCTATTGAAGGTTGGGCTGATGCAATTTCTATTTTAGTAAAAGCATATTTCTTTGGTGGGAGTAAACCAACTTTTGATTTCAGAGATATTAGACCAAAGGGTGCAAGATTAATTACATCAGGTGGTAAAGCACCTGGTCCTCAACCACTTAAAGAGTGTTTGATTAAATTGGAAGGTATTTTGGATTCTAAACAAGATGGTGATAAACTTTCTCCAATCGAAGTACATGATATGGTTTGTCATATCGCAGATGCAGTATTGGCGGGTGGCATTAGAAGAGCGGCATTGATTTCATTGTTCTCTGCAACCGATGAAGAAATGATTAGTTGTAAGAGTGGTGCATGGTGGGAAACAAATCCACAAAGAGGTAGAGCAAACAATTCGGCAGTTTTGATGAGGCATAAAATTACAAAAACATATTTTATGGACTTGTGGAAAAGAATTGAAGCAAGTGGAGCGGGTGAGCCCGGTATTTACTTATCAAACGATAAAGATTGGGGAACTAATCCATGTTGTGAAATTGCATTGAGACCTTTCCAATTCTGTAATTTATGTGAGGTTAATGTATCAGATGTTGTTGACCAAAACGATTTGAACGAAAGAGTTAAAGCAGCTGCATTTATTGGAACATTGCAAGCAGGATATACGGATTTCCACTATCTACGTCCAATTTGGCAGAGAACAACTGAAAAGGATGCATTGATTGGTGTATCTATGACAGGTATCGGAAGTGGTGCAGTTTTGAAATTGAATATGAAAGATGCTGCTAAAGTTGTTAAAGAAGAAAATAAAAAAGTTGCAGATTTGATTGGAATCAATTCTACTGCAAGAGCAACAACTGTAAAACCTGCTGGAACAACATCTTTGACTTTGGGAACATCATCGGGTATTCACGCATGGCATAATGATTATTATATTCGTAGAGTAAGAGTTGGAAAGAATGAATCAATATATAATCACCTTTTGTTAAATCATCCTGAATTAATTGAAGATGAGTATTTCAGACCACATGATACTGCAGTAATTGGTATTCCACAAAAGGCACCAGCAGATGCAATCTTCCGTACCGAATCACCAATTCAATTATTGGAAAGAGTTAAAAAAGTACATTCTGAATGGATTAAACCAGGACATAGAACAGGAAACAATACACATAATGTTTCCGCAACGGTATCTATTAGAGAGCATGAATGGGATGCGGTTGGTGAATGGATGTGGGAAAATAAGGATTTCTACAATGGACTTTCAGTATTACCTTATGATGGTGGAACATATATTCAAGCTCCATTTGAAGATTGTACAAAAGCAAAATATGATGAATTGATGAAAACTTTAACGGATGTTGATTTGAGTAAAGTAGTTGAAATGGAAGATACAACCGATTTGAGTGGTGAATTAGCATGTGCCGGTGGTGCGTGTGAAATTAAATAACATGATACACGACAATTTAGTTCAAAATATAATCAATGGAATTTATGACTCTATAAAAGGAAATAGATGAAATTGAATAAAGAAGATAAGGATTTATACTATTTGGAAAATGGTAAAGTGGTATTTACACCACTTTATCATATCCAAAGAGGATTTTGCTGCGGAAACAAATGCAGACATTGTCCATACGAACCTAAATACACAAAAGGAAATACTATTTTATGGGAGAAAACGAATCAGCAAAACACAAAGAATTAACAGAACAAATAAGAGAAGCCAAACAAAAACCAAAAGGACCTATAAAGTTCCAAATTCAATTGAATGAAGAACAAAAATTGGCAAAAGAAAAGATATTAAACAATGCAATAACAGTTTTAAGTGGTAAGGCGGGAAGTGGTAAAACACTATTAGCTTGTCAGATTGCATTAGACCTTTTGTTCAAAAAGAGTATTGAAAAGATTATCATTACACGTCCAACAGTTAGTAAAGAAGAAATTGGATTCCTTCCTGGAGACCTTCGTGAGAAGATGGAACCCTGGATGCAACCGATTTATGCAAACTTTTATCAACTTTATAACAAAGAAAAGATTGATGAAATTCTTGCAAACGGACAAGTTGAGATTGTACCAGTTGCATTTATGAGAGGTAGAACATTTTTGGATTCATTTGTAATTGTAGATGAAGCACAAAACTGTACTCATGAACAAATGGAAATGATTACATCTCGTTTAGGTATTCGTTCAAAGATGGTAGTATGTGGAGATACGCAACAGGTAGATTTGAAAACAATAGGACAAAGTGGATTTAAGTTTTTACTTACGATTGCAAAAAGAGTAAAAGATATGGACTCTATGACTTTATTAACAAATCATAGACATTCCGTAGTTGATGCATTGTTAGAAGAATATGATAGATTCAAAGAGCAACACAATATAAAATAAAAAATATGGTAAAGGTAAAAAAATTTAGCGCAACTTGGTGTGGTCCGTGTAGAGCACTTGCACCTGTAATGAATGAAATTAAAGGGCAGTTTTCAAATGTAAAATTTGAAGAATACGATGTGGATAACGAAGTTGATGAAGTTATGAAATATAATGTAACATCAGTTCCTACCGTAATCATAGAAAGAGATGGAGTAGTATTAGAAAGATTTAGTGGGTTATCATCAAAGGTAGCATACATAAACGCAATTAATGAATCATTAAAGTAAATTTGTGATTTTCAAAAAAAATGGTTATATTAGACATATGTTAAAAGGTGAAGCACATCCCATGCATAAACTGACAGAAGTTCAGGTGCAAAATATAAGGGAGTTATGGAAAATAGGACATCGTAATATAAAAGTATTGGCAAGAAACCATAAGGTATCTCCTGCCAATATAAAAAAGATAGTCACAAACCAAACCTGGACTCATATGTTAAAGTGGCCTTATGAAAGAACCAAATAAGTTATATTCTGATATTTCAAAGTTTAAGGTAAGACCTGTTGAAAAATCCGTTGCAAAGGATATAATAGTTAAACATCACTATTCAAAACAATGGACTAAGGTTACTTATTGTTTAGGGTTGTTTTACGAAAGTCAAACCGAACACAAATTCTTTGGTGGAGTTAATGAAACGCTTGTTGGTATTATTTGTTATGGTGATCCAATAGGTAGAAATTGTGGTGGATCCATTAGTGATTTATTGGAGAGAGATGAGGTGATGGAATTGGTTAGATTGTTTGTGTTTGATGGATATGGTTGTAATATAGAAAGCTGGTTTGTTGGAAAATCTTTTGAATGGCTGAAAGAAAATGCAAAACATATTAGAGCATTGATTTCTTATTCAGATCCATCAAAAGGACATTTAGGACAAATATATCAGGCAACTAATTGGTTATATCAAAAGAATATAAAAACCAATACAAGCTTTTCTTTCAAATGGGAAGAGGATGGTAAGTGGCAACATGAAAGAACAATTGCACCTTATTACAATACAATATCACCTGCAAAAATACAAACCATAATTACTAAACCATTTTGGGTTAGAGTAGAACCACACAAACACCGATACATTTATATTTTAGGAAAGGATAAAAAAGATAGAAAGCAATTATTAAAATCACTTAAACATACAGTTTATCCCTATCCAAAAATGTTAAAAGAATATAAAGAAGAAATAATAAAATTTGAACCAATTGAAAGAAGTTAATAAGTTATATTGTGATGTTTCGAGAGTTACCGTAAGAGAAATAAGTTCATCGGTTGCAAAAGAAATTATAGTTAAAAAACACTATACTCACGCATGGACTGCATGTAGATATTCATTGGGTATTTTTTATAGAACCGATGAAACTAATGCATTAGGTGATAACGAAAAACTTATTGGATGTTTGGTTTACGGATTTCCTGTTGGAGCAAGAGCAGCACTTTCTATTTCGGAATTACTTACAAAGGATAATGTATTAGAACTTACCCGTCTTTATTGTGATGATGGGTATGGTTCTAATATAGAAAGTTATGCAATCGGACAATCATTCAAGTGGTTCAGAGAAAACGATAAAGCAATTAAGGTATTGATTTCCTACGCAGATAACGGACAAGAACATTTGGGTGGAATATACCAAGCAACCAATTGGATATATCAGGGAATGAACACAGAAATTGCTCTCATGCCTAATTACGGAATATCCTTAACAAAAGACCCATACGATTGGATTCATAGTAGGACTGTGTATTCAATGTGGGGTAGTGGTAATTTGGAACACCTTCGTAGAGAAATTGGAAAGCAAGGATATAAAGAATTTTGGAGAAGAGAAGAACCACCAAAGCATAGGTATATTCAGGTCATAGTTGGTGATAAAAAAGAAAAGAAAGCAATTATGAAATCACTAAAACACGAAATTAGACCATATCCAAAGGATGCTAGAGAGTTTAATAAAGATATAGAAACCCATACTACAATTGCGCCAGAAACGGAATTAGCAAGTAAGTTTTGGTAATTTAGTAAAAAAACGTTATATTACATATATGAAATTTTGGGATACAGGCGAAGACGCCATAAAAAAAGAAGGTTTTGATTTTGAAAAAGAGAAAGCAGCATTGATTGCAAATTTAGATTATCTATTTGCAATGAGTGTTCAAGAACAAACCTTATATAAAAAGTGGTTAGAGTGGAATGAAGATTTGCATGCAAGTTATCAACAACTTCCAGCACTCCACCAACAATACGATAAGATTTGGAAACCAAAAGATATCTTTGATAAAGAAGGAACTATTGCAGAAATCCAAAACATGCAACCCTACGTTGAATTGGTAGAAGATGGTGAAGAAGCAACGAAGTGGACTTATATGAGAAAGTTAATAAGTTCAATGGAGTTCACACCGAATCCAGGTAGGAATGTAAAAGGATTTGTAAAAGATAGAGTTAGTGGTAAAGTATTAGGTGTAATTAGTTTAGGTTCCGATATTACTTCATTGGGTGTTAGAGATGAATATATTGGTTGGAAAAAAGAAGATAAATTTGAAAAAGGTAAACTAAACAATACTGCAATCGGAACTTCTATCATCGCAACACAACCTTTGGGATATAACTTTTTAGGAGGTAAATTGGTTTCCGCATTAACTACATCACCAACATTCAGAGAACATTGGAAACAAAAATATGACAATACCTTAATAGCAGTAGGAACAACATCACTTTATGGTATTCATTCACAAT
>JACCDX010231526.1_pt1 | contig 13067 bp, 30 predicted proteins | sample 7449681 | NCBI WGS metagenome assembly JACCDX01 (sample SAMN15323450, study PRJNA562643) | freshwater metagenome | isolation source: river surface water | place: USA:Blue River Watershed | collected 2017-08-18
AAGTTAGATAAGTTAGAAGAAAGAATGGAAGCCTTAGAAGGATTAAGGGAACACACTATAAGGATAGGGGAGTTTCACATACGAAGAGAAATAGAGTACCAAATCCAACAAACCCTAAACCAAATAAAAAGAGCTAAGAGTATATGAAGATAAAGGATAGGAAAAGAGAATGGAGGAATACCCTATGGAGTGCTGGGATAGGGATACTATTTGCTTATATAGTAGCTAGAGGACTATCCGCATACCTAACCTATAACTTATAATCTATATGAATACAATAGATAGGATAATACGATTAGAAGCCCTACTAAGGGATTTAGCCGATATAGAAGAGTACGAGCTATGCCAACAAATCCACACTATGGTAGAGAGGTTAAAGGGTGAAATTGATACCCCTAATAGTTAATTACACTTTAAAGCCCATCAAGCCCTAATACGAATTATGATAGATAGAGAGGTTAAAAACCCTATTGTCTATTCACCTACCACAATCTCCCACTTTCTCCCACCTTTTAACACACACACTAAAAAACCATTGGGGAAGAGTACCATATCAAGGGGCTCGAGAGGCTCATACGGATTCTTATTCAGATTGCAAAATTTTTTCTGGGGAATTTTACAGGCTTTTTCCCACAAAAGTTATCCACAAAGTTATTAACATCTGTAAACGAGCTAACTCATTGATTATCAGAGCTTAACCTCCTATACGAATGGACGAATTAACAAATGTGTAGGAGATATCCACACTGGAGCTAGAAGTTATCAACATATGGGGAGGAGCTAAGCGGTTGGGAATCAATGGGTTAGCTTGGTGAATAAAAAGTTTTCCACAACCCTTGGAAATGTGAAATCTTTTTCGTAACTTTAGGGTGTTGGCGGGCGGGCCTGTGCGGAGTGATGTAAGGAAAAAAATATTTACCCAAGCGCTTGTATATATGGGAAATTTTTCGTATCTTTAGTGGGTGAAAAATAAAAGGCATGAATATCTGTCTCTAAACTCTTTTAGTGCGATATTTAAGGGTGTAATAAAAACACGGAGGTCTGATATGAAATTTGATTGCGTTAAATTAATGAATTGGGCTGAGGAGCTATTAGGGCCTTCCAAATGCAAATCCATTGCTTTCACTTGGGATATGGAAGAGGAATCACTTGGGTGGTACAATTGGGATGAAACCATTTGGATAAATCTAGCTTCATGTAAAAGGATGATATCTGTCCAAAAGACTATCTTACACGAATGGACACATGCACAACAAACGTTCAGATGGTATAACCATTACCAGATGAAATACGGATATAAGAATAACCCCTACGAGATAACCGCAAGAGAAAATGAGAAGCTCGTTAAGAGGGCGTATCGTAAGAAAATAACCAATGGGAGAACAGGTAGCCAATAACCGAACCTTACATCATGTAATGGAAATCTTTATATCTCCTTCAGGGGAATGGAGTATCATATCACAGCCTCAGTCACGTCCAGCGCTGATTAAGGGTGAATACCTACCTATTGGTAATAAATTGGTCTATCCGAAGAAGTGGGGAAGGAAACGTGCAGCGGAAGTGCTTCTAAATCATTTAGTTACCGATACTACTTCAATGTTAGAGTTGGCTAAGGTGAGACTTGCCAAGCTCGAAGGATTACAAGCCGATGTTGAAGGATGGAAAGAATAAATCAGTTACAATGTCCGATATACACACTACACTATTAGGGGAAGATTACATCCGTCTACGTCAAGCAGAAATCCTTGCACATGCTACCGAGCTCGGATTAGATGAAGAGGTAATGTCTTACACAAAGCAGATTCAAGCACAACTATCCACCGATGGGGATGAAGCCTATTGGTTTGATTGCTTAGAGATGGCTTATAACGAGTTGATAATCAACAGGTAAAAGTTATTAACACCCCTTGATAATCTCAGGAATTATTCGTAACTTTAGGGTGTGGAGGGCGGGCTCCTGCGGAGCACCGCTCCACCAGGCCCGGTAAGCCACCCCAAAACTTTTGTCATTGATTTCCAACGAGTTATGGTTTTAGCTAAAAAATATTTGATAAACCCCTTGTTTTATTCGGATATTCTTCGTATGTTTACTATGTAATAAAACGATAAGATATGAACAAACAACTCCTTTCCCAATTGAACTCCCTCTCTATTGAGGAGCTTCGTCAACTGAATTCCGTAGTAGTTTCAATGATTAAAGAACATAAGGCTGAGACTGCCTGGTCCGTTAAGAACAAACTAAGAGTGGGTGATAACGTTAAGGTTAATCATCATAAAGTGCATGGTTTGGTAGGTAGTGTGTTGGAAATCAATCGTACCCGTTGTAAGGTTAGGTTTCTTTCTTCTACATTTACTGTTCCTCTTTCAATGGTTGAAATTGTTAAATAACTAACCCCTATATACTATGTACGATTACCGAACTCTTTCCAAAGCCCAATTGATTGAATTGGTCCGTTCTATTGAGGTACAGCTAACTCCTTCAATATCAACGGCTTCCGAAGCGGCTTCTAAATACTCTACCGAGCTTGTTTCCAAACTAGCCTATGAGGTTGGACATCTTAACGGATGTATTAAGAATGTATTGAGTACTATTGAGGCCTATAAAGAATGCTCTAAGTAATATGAAAGATGTAATCTACATAGATGGATTAGGATGGGTTAGGGAGGTAACCTATAACCGATTGAATGCCGATGGGATACCAGAACCCTATACTGAATACGAAATTATTAAACAATAAAGTGAAATAAATTTGGCTATGTCCAAATTATTTCGTATGTTTGTTCTGTAATGAGAGAGATAAAAGTAATATTGATAATGATTCTGATGGCTACTGGTAATGAGTGTAGGATGAGGGCCACTTCAATTGAGTTGGAATCTACCCCTAGAACTGAAATGATTAATAAACCCCTATAATATGAATAAGTTGGAATTAACCCCCGAATTGATTGGTAAGTACATTAACCAAGTACTTTGGTCCGATGTTGACCCTATTGGTAAGATTGTTGGTATCAAAGGTAAGAGTAAGGTTCTTATCCAGCCGGTAGTAGCTGGTGAGAATAAGGCTAAGATGGAGTTTGTACCCGGTGGGTTCTCCGCTGTGTGTGTAAACCAATACAATCAAAGTTATGAGTTTACCGAAGTTGGTGAGGTGTTTGAGGCCTCCCTTAGTAACTCCTCTATGAAGAAGAACTTTTGGAGGATTAGTGATTCACCCCGTAAGTTCTACGATTATAACTTCTAAAACTTTTCTCGTTGATTATCAACAAGTTGGCTATTTTTTTAAAAAAACCCTTGTTTATATCAGGAATGTTTCGTATGTTTACTCTGTAATAAAAAGATAAGATATGAATAACCCCTTAATTGAAGTTCACACAGGCACCCTTAGTGGTGATGTATTTTATGGTTCAATCCGAATCAATGGTGAGAGAGTTGGAGTAAGTAACCTAACCGAACCGGGTAAAACCCACCGATTCCGTTACACAGCCAAAGCTAAAGCAGGATTCCCTATCATTTGTGATGTGGAATGTACTGTGGAGGCTCTACCCTATTACCTAAGTAAGAGTACCACTGTTGTGGAGGTAGAACGAATCGTAGATGGTAAATCCTATTGGTTTCACATTCTAACTACCAAAGGTGGTAAGTGGAATAGTATTGATAAGAACTTATTGGAAAGTTTGAAGGTGGGTGATATGCACCGAACATTCCCTAAGATGGTTGATTGGAACATTTGGAAGAGGATGAACACTAAGTTCCATAGTTGTAAATCATTCGTAATGAACCAAGCCGCTTAATTCTTTAAAAATAATTCAAAAAATCCTTGGATATCTCGGCAATAGTTCGTATATTAGACAAGTAATAAGAAAAGAGAATATGAAAAATTATCAACTGATTTTGACCTGTGGAGCCTCCTTCACCTCTATGTATCTGATTATGAATGGAGTAGCTCAGAAGTATGTACACTTCGCTGACCCTCTGAATGAGATGTTCACCGCCGGTATTTGTGGTATGATGGGTATCCTATCCCTCGCCGCTATTGATTACAAAGCCATTTGGAACGCATTCGTTAACAAATAACCCCTATATAATATGAGTTACGTTTTTAATAAACCGAACAAAAATCACCCCCGTCCCTTCTTTCGCCACACAAACTTCTCCGTAATGGAGGCTGGTAACGATAAGTTCCCAGAAATGGTTGAGGTAGTAAAAGGTCCAGCGTGGGGTAAACCTATCGTTGGGAGGAAGTATCTCAATGCAGAATTCGCTATCAAAGCCATCACCGCACTACATGCTGAGAACATAGTAGGTGGAGGCGCTAAACAAGCTAAGTTAGAATTGGCAGACTTAGGATTTGGTGAGGATTTAGCTTTTTAAAAATAAATTTGGTAATATGGAAAAGATTTAGTATCTTTACATATATCAAACAATAAGAGGTATAAGAGTACCACCTCATATATAACGGGCTCACTTATAAACAAAACCTTACGGTGTAAGAGGTCAACCGAACAACAATTATGGCTAATAAGTCAAAGAAAACAGCAGCAAAGCGTGGAAACATCTATGAGACAGTTTCTAACAACATCCAAAAAATCACCCGCCCATCTGGTACAGTAAGTTACCGTGTTAGAGTAACTGAAGGTGGTGAAATGTACTCACAATACGCTAATAGCTTGAAAGCAGCTAAGGCGGTTCGTAATGAGTGGATTGGCTAATATAACTGGGATAGGGAGCCGGTTATATCGACCGGCCTTCCCCAACCCTTTTATTTTTTCTGAATATTGAAAATCAATATATATAATTAAACAATAACTAAACAAAAAGAAGAATTATGAAAAAAGTAATGTTTGCATTGATTGCTTCTGTTATGTTGGTTGCTTGTGGTGGTAATGGTACTTCAACTGAAGGTACTTCTACCGATTCAACTGCAGTGGATACAACCGCTGTAACCGTTGACACTACCGCAGTAGCAGCTGATACAACAGCAGTAGTAAAGTAATCGGAAGATAACTTAAACCGGTTTAAGGAGTAGAGGGATTCTACTCCTTTTTTATGCTCCAAACTCTAGCAGTTGGAAATGGGGGATGAAACTCTTATCGCTTTTGGTCCCCTTTTTCTGGAAAAATCTGGAAAACTGGATTGGTGAGGGGAAATAAGTACAAGTTAGGGCTCTAACTTACAGTTTAGCAGAACTTTGTAAGATTTACACATACCCTAGGTGATTAAAAATTAATCTTATTGATAATCAACACGTTATAAAAAAGTTCAAAAAAAGATTAAAAAAGACTTGTTTATATCAAGAATAGTTCGTATGTTTACTCTGTAATAAAAGATAAGACACAATGAAAAACAAAATCAGCTTTCAGTTAGAGAATCAGAAGTTCGAAATCGAATCAACCGCACTCCGTACCAAGAGTTGGGGTGGTGAACCTTGTAAACCCTATATCTACTTAACCCAAAAGCATGTGGCTTCTATTCTGAAGCAGTATGTGAAGAACAACTATCCTAATGTGGAGGTGTGGGCTAAATCACAATCCTATGCTGGAGGTGATTCGGTTGATGTGTACCTTGCGTACGCTAATGGTGATAATGTGGAAGAGAACATTGTAAAGGATGTAGACCGCTTCTCTACTTACTTCGAAGAAGGTAAGTTCAATGGTATGATTGATATGTACGAACACAAAGAAGAGGATATGAGTACCGATAGTGGTACTACTATTAAAGGTGGTACTAAGTACGCTTTCGTAAGGAATGGTGCTCCATTTGGTTCGGTGCCTGATGTGGTCCGTATGTTGAAGGCTATGATGGCTGGAGAATATGTGTGGGGAGTGGTAACATTAGATGTAGCCATTCAGAAGGTAAAAGGATATAAGGTATCTGATTCCAACATCCAAAAGGCTCTTACCTATATTAAGTAATTAAACCCCTATATAGTATATGAATAATCTACTAACCATACCATTCGAATCTGAATCCCAAATCCTTATTATTAAGCAGTTGTTGGAAGAGCAGTACGGATGCCGTATCCGCCCTAGAGGTAGACACTCAAACCGAAAAGGTGTATTGGGTGGTAGGTGGAGAGCTGGAACTCAAAACGATATCCCTTGGAGGCTTGCGGAAGTAGTTACATTCTATAAGCGGACAAGCTAAATAATAATCAGCTAAATACTATATAGAGAACACACAATACTATAAACACTATATACATGAACAAACCCCTAAAAGAATACCTATACAACTTTGTAGGTGGAGGCTGGAACTCCGAATTCGCACACACTAAGGCTCAGGCGATTAAACAGGCTAAGAACCGATGGGCTGGCTCTACTCAAGCCGGTCACCCACAACTGGAGGTGGACACTACCTCATTCCGTATCTCTACTCCGAAGGACTATCAGAACTTAATGAGCCTGTTCTACTAACACTATATAGGGAGAGAGTAAAAGGTAGCCCGCTTTTCGGATGAGAAAGGTGAGGCTACTTTCCTATGCCCAGTGGGGGGGACTGGGTTTCTTGTAACCAAATGATTATCAACGTGTTAGACCCACGCCTATGCCGTTTCCGCCCCGAGCCCGGTTTTTCTCCCTATGGAAAAAAATACCCTTTAACCCTATATAGGGTATCAAGCCTATCAAACTGGTATCAAACTGATATCAACCCCATATCAAGCCATTGGATGTAATGGTTCTTAGCCGATTTCCAAACACCTAACTCCTTATCTTTTTAGGTATTTTATTTTGCTATATGGGATATTATTCGTATATTAGTGGTTCACTAAATGTAAATAAAATATGAAATCTTTTAAAGTTCAAGATGGTAGGGTAATCGTTGATGGTGTAATTTATTCCGAAACCCCTTCATCCGTATCCGTATCCGGCAAATGGGGTAAGATACAATCTATTCGAATTGATAATAGGGGACAGTTCTTTCCTATTGGTGGGGAGTTTATTGATGATACGGTGAAGGTGGTTGATTCTACTACCGATGTATTAGATGCTTAATTATTTGGATATATCAGGGATTATTCGTATATTAGTAGGGTAATAAAACAAATCATATATGGAAAGTATCATCAATGGTATTAGGGTTCGTTCTTCAGTAAAACCGGCTTCCCCTTTGGGATTCAACGAATGGGCTAGGAAGTATAGAGTATCACAAGCATATCAGCCGCCCGTTTATTCACAGGCTCAGCATATGATTTCTCAAAATTCAGTTAGGGAAAAGGTTGGGGTCTATACTGGGTTGAGTTGGTTAGATAGGTTATTGTTCTAATACCTTACTATATATGTTCTATCTCTATATAGTGTCTATTACCTATATAGTATTTAGCTGAATTATTTTTAGTGGTGTCCGAGCTCGTATAAAATGAAATTAAAAATGAAAAAAAATAGAATACCTACACAAAAGGAGATGGAGGATTTATTGGATTCTCTACCGGAGGATATGTCCGATGATATAGTGGAACAAATAATCTATTCGGTTGAGGAATCAGGTATGCCCGATGTAAGTGGATTCTCCAATAGTTACCAAGTTATAAGTTCACAACCATATCGGCTAACAGACCCGGATGATTTTCCTATTGCTTCATACATCAATACCAAAACGGGTGGTATGGTTTCCAAGCACTTTCGTATCACCGAAGATTATCAATTAAAACAAAGTGATGTTTTGGATATAATCGATAAGAATGGATTCACCGAAATCTATTCAAGGGATTGGTATGGTGTCCGTTCATATACATCACATAAGTTCTATGAAAAATGGGTAGATGGTAATCTATTGATTATACAAATTGGTGGTATCGTTAATAAATGGCATAAGAAGGTATCCGCATCATTTAAAAAGCAAGTAGGGGTAGATGTTCAATTATACTCTAATACTAAAAATTCAACAATTGATTCGTTAATAGAAGAATTGATATCCATCTGCCGTATCCGTAAGGAAGAATCAAATAATATAGCATTGGTTATCCAAACTCCAAGGGGTTATTCGACTACTTCGTTTGAATTACCTAAACATAAGTTGGATATTGAACTGAACTATGGTAAAGGGTTCAAACCTATTCACGAAAAGATTATCAACCGATTAAATGAAAAGGATGGTAAAGGATTGGTTCTCTTACATGGTACACCAGGTACAGGCAAAACTCACTACCTAAAGTACCTAGCATCTAAAATTAAAGATAAGAGGGTACTATTCATCCCACCATATCTGGCGGATTTCATTACATCGCCGGAAATGACACCATTCCTTATTGAGAATAGTAATTCGATTCTATTCATTGAAGATGCGGAAAGAGTAATTACCGATAGAAACAATGGAGGAGCAAATGGTGTATCAAACATCCTTAACATTACTGATGGTATCCTAAGTGATATCCTTAACATTCAAATTGTAGCAACATTCAATATGGATAAAGCTAAGATTGATTCGGCTCTACTTCGTAAGGGAAGATTAATTGCTGAACATAAGTTCGATGCCTTACCAATTGAAGATACTAACCGATTGTTGGAACACTTAGGTAAAGAAGGTAATTCTACCAAGCCGATGACATTGACTGAAATCTATAACATAGAGGAAGAAGAATTTAAATCGGTTGAGAAATATTCACCAATAGGATTTAACGTAAGATAATATGAGTATGGAATTTCACTTTATTTGGGGATTTTTAATAGGATTGGGCGTTGGAGCGCTAATCGGATTGCTTTTGGCAAAGAAAATAGTAAAAAAAGTATTAGATGAGTATAACATTAAATAGTGAAGGCTTAACAATGAAAGGCAGCACAAAAGCTATTATTAAAAGTTCAATTAAGATAGTTGGGACTAATTCAGTATTACCAATAACAATAGAGGGTGAATTCAAAGATGTACCACCACACCTACATCAAATGTATATACAATCTATGTTAGCTTCGTATGGTAGTGTGAATGTATATAACAATACCAATGAAGAGCCAAAAACAATTGCCGAAAAGAAAAGCGAATGGCGAATCAATAAAATTGTGGATATAATCAGTAAAGTAATAAGAAAATAATATGAAAGTAAATTTAAGCTTATTTAGTAAGTTAAGGTCATTCATCGGATTCGAAATCAGTAATAGTGGTTATCTAAAGAAAAACGATGAGGGTTATCCTGTATTAGTGAGAACCATTGAATTAAATTTTGGATTCATATTTGGATGGGTATCTATTGAATTTAACAGTGGACGAGAAATTAGTTTAGATGAAATAAACAAATCAATGAGAGAAGAAGTATTAAAAGGTAAAAAAATTGGTTAAGATGATTAAAGAAGAAAAATTAGAATATAAAAACTTCAAAGAGGTATCAAATGATTACCTTTTAGCATTTGGATTGGGTGATATCCAACGATTAAAAGAATTATATAGTGACGGTATTGTACTAACTGATTGGAATGGCCAATGGAGAGGTAAAACTTCGGTATTGGAAATGAATAATGAAATCTTTAAATTAAGACCAGCTGTTCATATTCACCAAATAGAACAAATTGGAAACAGAACATATAATCACATCACACTTCATATTGGTAATGAAAGTATAAAGATAATTGATGTAATTGATTGGAGTAATGATTTTAAGATTATATTTATATCTGCATACAAAGGTTAATTATGTTTAAAGATAGAAAATTATTTTTTACTAACGATGAACTCTACTACCGTCAAGAAAATGGTGTGAAGTTTCACGTAATGCATGGATGGGAAACTCCAATAATGCAAATTCATGCTAATGCCGTATCAAAACCCGGTTCGCATGTTTTGGAAGTTGGATTTGGATTGGGTATTGCTGCTGGATTAATTCAAGCAAACAATCCCACATCTCATACGATTGTAGAAATTCATCCACAAGTAATACAAAGATTAAAGTTATGGGCGGAAGATAAACCAAATGTAACTATTATAGAAGGTGATTGGTTCGATAATATAGATACCATTATATCAAAGCAGTATGATGGTATATTTTTTGATACGCATGATGATGAGCATGAATTAGAATTTGCGGAATTGGTAGTGGATAAATGTATAAAACCAAATGGAGTATTTAGTTATTTCTTCCCAGCAGGTAAAGATGTTTACAAATTGGGATGGAAGTTAAATAAAAACTATATTGGTAAGATAACTAAACCATCGGCAAAATTCGATTTGCTTGAAGTTGGTATTATGGATTTAGAATTGGCTAATCAACTTTCTGATACCATATCGTTTGATTGTCATGCCCCATACGCTACTTATGGTGAAAATGAAGGACTATGAGTTAATCTTTACTGATAACTCAATTTATAGGGATAGAGGAAACGGAACGTTGGAGCATGTTATGATGGATTGGGAACACCCTGTTATGGAAAAGCATGCTAAGTTGGTATCATATCCAAGTAGTGATGTATTAGAGATTGGGTTTGGAATGGGTATATCTGCAAATTATATTCAATCTCAAAGACCGAATACACATACCATCGTTGAAATCCATCCAATTATTTTGGAAAAGGCTAAAGAGTGGGCTAAAGGAAAACCAAATGTAACTATTATAGAAGGTGATTGGGTAGATGTAGTTGACCAAATCATATCTAAGAAATATAATGGTATATTCTTTGACTCGCATATGGATGATAATAAAAAAAGTTTTAAAGAGTTGGTAGTAGATAAGTGTATTCACCCCGGTGGTACGTTTACTTATTTTAATATGGAAGGTAGAGATATCTATGGTTATGGTGAAAGATTAAAGAAAATCCATTCATCTGATGCGAATCCTCCAAAAGATTGTGAATACCACCATTTTAAGAACTATTGCGTACCATATGTAATATACCCTATGTAATATTTATAATAGATGTTTAAGTATATTAAAGAGATATTAGTAACGATTTCACCCGCACAAAGATTGTGGGCTCTAACCATCTTGCTATTTAGTATAGCACTGATATCCGTTGGACCAAAGATTGTAGAATCCTTAACACATTCCGATGAAGAATTGATTGTTATTACCAATAGACAGAGAGAGCAGATAATTCAATTGAATACCGAATTAGGACAATTAAACTTAGATATTATAAATAATAAAAAAGAGTGTACAAATTTAGTAGTAGAAAGAGAAAAGGAAATCCTAAAGATGATTGAGGACTTGCAAAGGGGTATGGGTGGTAATAGAACGCATCAAAGATTAGAAAGATATCCATCAAGCGAACCCGATTATCAAATCATTGATGGTGATACGATACGAGTTGCTAGAAGTATGAAGGTCTCTCCTCAAATAGTAGAGGATAATGTAGTTCCACAAATGATGGAAGGATTGGATAAGATTAAATCAAAGATACAAAAAGATATCAAAAGAAATGCGGAAAGCAAATCCTCCATCTCCCTTGACGATATACCTAAATACTAATACCATATCTATTCAGAGACAAATAAACAACTAAACTAATATGTTACATATACAGGGTATAGAAAAGACAAACGGAAGGGAGATACTAAGTTGGAAATTAGAAACCATAGGAACTCATTCCGATACATACGATTGGTTACTCCGTTCACCTAATTATCCGAGTTGTTACCTCTTTATCGTATTAGATAGAGTAAAGAACGATAACGGAACTTATAGGTTAGATGGAGTAGGATTCCATACGGATTCGATAAAGGGCTCAGCCGTTAGCCAATACAAAGCCCCTTATACAATACCCCTAAATGGAAATGATATAGGAGGAGTAGATGGATTCTTTAGTAAATTAAAACCCATAGTATCGGATATAGAGGGTAAGATGTGGGCTGATGGCAAGTGGAGCGGCCAGAATTAATCCTATATAACCCTATCTGAAAAAAGCTTGTAGAAAAAATTGACCGAGTTTCGACCCGATGGGTGAGTTGAACAAAATAAAAATATGTTATGTTAACAATAGAAGGTTACAATAAAGATGTTGGTTATGGCGTTATCTATGGATGGGATTTAGAAGAAGTCCAAATATCCGATACTGGAGAAGAATACCAATTTACATTTGCTAAAAGATTTGGTGGTGGTGTGGTTCACGCTACATTAGGTAGATATTTACAAACTCCAAATCCACCTAATGGTGATACACCTAAATATCAATTATTTATTTGTGATGCTGAAGATAGTTGGCAAACAACTAAATGGTTAACGATTGGTGATATAAAAAATAAAAAAGAATTTTATAAAAAAATATCTGATGTAATAGATATACACGTTGATTTACCATTTTAATATGTTGACAATAGAAAACTTTAAGAAGATTAAAAACCAATGGTTTGGCGATTGGCAAATTGGTAAAGTGATGGAAGATACTGAATTCTATGCTATTCAATGTGTACATAGAACTAATAAAAGAAGTATAACTTTGGCAATATTGCGTGAAGGTAGATTAGATGATGAATTCTTTGAAAGGGTATATCCTATTAGTTTAGTTGAAGATGGTACTCATAATGTAATAGAGGATATAGTATATAAAGCATCGTTGGAAGATATGGAATTATTTGGAGAATCTCTAAAGATTTATTTAGATACCATATAATAAAAAAAGGGAACATTTCTGTCCCCTTAGTGAATACCTTGTGATTTATTTATAACTTATTAGAATTTAGTTCCGCAATGTGGGCAGAACTTAAAAGATGATTTCTTTCTCTTAGCTCCACAATTTCCACAATAGTTTACACCTACTTCTTCTGCTGTATATTGTTTTTGTGAATTTGGTAGGATTTGCCAAGCCACATTCCAAAACGAAAACTGATTGAATGTTTTGTTTGTATGTTGAAAGGTTTGTTCTGAACTACTACCCATTTCAGTTGTGCCTGTTTCTATTTTATTAGATAGGTTTCTAATGTTTGGACCTTCAAATGTGTTAGCCGTTAAACTAGCATTATAGAATGTGCTTGTTGTTGTAGTACCAGATGTTAGTGTGAAATTTCCACTATTACCAGTTGTAGTAAATGTTATTGGATTACCATTAATCGTACCAGTTGAATATGTGTTGCCTGAATAAATGGTTCTATTTGGGAATGTTGGTTTGTATTCTGAATAGAACTCAATCTCCACATATCCGTTATTTCT
>JACCDX011579194.1_pt1 | contig 13067 bp, 14 predicted proteins | sample 7449681 | NCBI WGS metagenome assembly JACCDX01 (sample SAMN15323450, study PRJNA562643) | freshwater metagenome | isolation source: river surface water | place: USA:Blue River Watershed | collected 2017-08-18
ACTCAAAAATGTTAGTACAATCTAAAGATTTATAATTTAAAGGAAAGTTTAAGTCTCTTGATTCATAAGAATTCTTAGAATCAAGTGCTTTTAAATCTTTAAAATAATCGCATTCAAGTATTTCCCAAACACTATATCGTTTAAAATCACAGGGATGAAGCATATTAAATAATAATTTTCTAAAATCTTTGTTTGGTTCGGAAAGAAGTTTTGTATAAGATTTTATCCCTGGAACAAAGTGTTCTTTATAATAAATTTCATAAAAACTACATCCTAAAGCATAAACATCTGCCTTAAAAGTATATCCAGAATCAGAAGATACTTCAGGAGCTCGATAAAAATTTGTATAAGCTTGCTTATTATAAATTCTATGGTCTTCGTTAAAACATAAATTAGATAAACTAAAATCGGATAGTAATACTTGTGAAGATTTTACCAGTATATTAGAAGGTTTGATATCTCCGTGAATAATATTATTTGAATGTAAGAACCCTAAAGCACAAGAAAGTTGCCAGAAAATAGTCTTTAACTTTAGTTGTAACTTATCTTTTTCTTTAATTTTATTAACATATTTATATAAATCTGATTCGGCAAATGGCATTAATATTTTAGAAATACGATGAGAAGTATCAACAAAGAAATCAAAACAACTCATTAAAAACTTATACTTTAGACAATACATAATTAAAATTTCTAAAAAACAGTCTAAATCATAAGATTTGTGTTCTATATGTTTTAAGGCATAAACCTTTTCTTTGTCTTTAATTTTATAAACTTTACCAAAACTTCCTGAATTTATCTTTAATAGCATTTTATAATATTTTTTATATAAGATTTTTATAAAAAAATAAGATTTTTTATAAAAAATTAGTATAAGATTTTTGCAATTAAATCTTATTACTAAATTAAAATGAGCCTAAAAACATTTTTAGATTCCGAGAAAGCTATTGTGAAGTCTCCCAAGGCTTCGCTTATGATTACACCTGATGAAGCCTTGGGAAATGAAATTTATGAAAAGAAGTTACAAAAAGAATCTTCAAAATTGTCTGAAGGAGAACCTAACTATTTTAAGCTAGTTACTAGCTTAGGATTTATTTTACGATTACTAATTATTATTGGATTGACCATTGCGTCTGTAGTAATTATTTTAAATGTTACTCAAGATACAAATAAAGATTCTTGGTTTAATGTACTATATAAACCTGATTGGGCTCCAGACGGGATTATTATTACTGTGATTACTTGCTTCTTTTCCTTTGTTTATGCTTGGATTTGGTACAGTGTCTCGCTCCACGTTTCTGGGAAAAACGCTTTCTTTATGAATTTGTTATTCTTAGGAACTTATTTATTGGTTTTCTTGTGGGCTTATTATTTCTACAATCAAGAAAAATTAGAAGTAGCACGTGGGTTAAGCTATGGTATTGTAGCTGGATTTTCGGTCTTGTTTATCATTAGCTCTTATTTCTTACGTCTATTTAGTCCTTCAGTTCTCCTTATTTTCAACCTTGCTTGGTGGCTGGTAATTATGTTTTATTCTATTCAATCAAAGGAATTAAGCAAAGAGTTTAAGATTCTTGGCTTAGTAAAAGAAGATATGAGTAATAGCTTATATCGTCAAAAGTTGAAGCTAGAAATGGCTTATGGTATTACGGTTACACCTGATGGACAGAAAATAGAGTTTAATCCTGACGACCAAGAATAAGAAACCTAGTTTTCTTGAAATTTTCTGAAAACCCTATTTTTTACACAAATGTGTAAAAAATGTAAAAATATTGAAACCAAAAATATAGAGAAATCACAGAGTAATTTTTGTTTGTAAAAATCTTGATTCCTTGAAATTTTCTGAAAAAACAGGGATAGAGAAATTCTCTATATTTTTTGTTTCAATTTCTTGAAATCCTTGAAATTTCACAGAAAAAGTGACATTTTTGAACTTTTTTACTGGGTATCTATAGGACACTTAAATTCTTTGAAATTTTCAAAGTTTTCAAAATTCCTTCTTCAAATTATTTCTATAAAGCGATTTTTAGAGGTTTTAAAGCTATAATAAAAATTATCGCTTATATCCTTTAGGCAAACTAAAGTCATTTTCTTTAATACGACGTTTAAAATCTTTTACTGATTCATTAAAACTTGGATAGTTCCATAGTATATACATTGATAAACTACCAGCTCGTGTAAAATCGCGAGTATTCAAATCTTTACGATGACGTTGAATATATAAGTCACGGTGGTTGTAATCTTTATGAATGGTAAAATCGGTGTATGGTTCTCCTTTTGCGTTTTTAGCTGCTCCAAAAGCCGTGTGTCTTTCCCGTCCATTGACTTCAAAAGTTGCTACATACTTATGGACTCCGTCAGTCGCTTTCGTAATTTTGATTAACTTAGGAGTCTCGTCTGATGAACTTTTAGGATTAGAAGGACTTCTGGAACGACTTTGTCCTTTAGAAGGACTTCTTCCTCGACGAGTTCCTACGGAACTATGCTGCTTACATTTTCCGTTACAATCATCCGAAGCACTACGTAAGCAGCGCTCTCCTTTTAAAGTTTTGGCACTACAACGTTTCATCTTTTTAAAGATATATTATTTAAATAATATATCTTTTTTATATATTATTTCTTATATAAAATGGATAAGAAATATCTTAAAGAATTATATAAAAAAGTTAATAAAGATGTGGATATTTATTTGGTAGCTTTGGGAGTAAGACCTGCCTGTTATATAATGGGAGAAAATACTTGGAAATTATATTTAGAGTTTTATAAAACTATCCCAAATATAATCCCAATATCTCAAAATAATTACCTTGAAGGTACAATCAAATATTCTGGTGGATTTTTAATTAATATTAACCATTACAAGAAAGCTTCAAAATTTATAGAAAAATTAGAAGGTGAAACTGAGCGGTGTAAAATTCAAACTTTAATTGGAAAAATTATTGGATATCCTTGTGCTGGGTGTATTAAAGATATCACTTCTAAAGAAAATATGTTTGTCACTTATTATGTAAATGAAAAGAAAGAAAATATGATTTATAGTTTTATATGTAAATTGAGTTCTAAGAAAAATGTTATGAAAGAATTAAAATTACAATTGCTTAGAATAGATGAAGTACTTTATCCCTTGAAAATTAAAGTACAAATGATGATTGAATATAGTAATCAAATTGAAGAACCTTATAAAACCGAAGTATATAAGGTTGAATAAAATTTATATTTTTTTAAAAATATAAATTTACGGTTATAATTTTATAACTTAATTCCCAAAGTTTCAGCCTTTTCACGAAGAGCTTTCTTTTCAGAAACAGAAACAATAGAATCAAGTGGCTTTTCTCCTTTTAGTACTGAAATCTCAGATTCAAGAAGATTAAATCCGTTCATACGTTCTTTCAAAAAACCAATACAAATCGGGAATAGTGGTTCTACTAAATCCATCATAGCTTGAGCGTATTCGACGGTTTCTTTCTGAGTATGGGAATCTGCCCTGAGGTATAACATCTTAGATAAATTGTTTAAATCCATTTGGATATATAAAGTTGTATATTCTGACATTGGAAGATAAGACCTAGCAATTTCCTTAGCTAAACCTTGAGAAATCATTTTATGATATAATTTCCGAATTTCAGACGTGAGTTCGTTAGCCTTAGCCATTGTCTCTTCAATTTCTTTCTTTGAATTTTCATCACTAATAGTTTCAGAACTTTGTTTATTTAGCTTCATTCCCTTACGAATTCCGTGCTCCCATTCTAAAGGGTTATAGAAATTTTCTTCTTCAGGAACATCAGCGTAACGCTGACTAAATTCATTGAAATGACCTGTACGGTGACGTAAAAAATGAATTGCTACAAACTTGGGGCATACAACTCGAAAAGTGACATTCGAAAGTTCAGTCGGGCTAGAATGCCAATTTACTAAAAGATAACGAATTAGTTTTGCATCTGTAATTGGGTCCTTCAAACCAAGTCCAAAACTAACACGTGCTCCACGGCACATCATATATTCAGGTCCATATCCTTCGGGACAAAGACGAGGACTTACATCTACTAATTCGACAGAACCTTTTCCATCAAGAAGTCCATCCATCAATGTTTTTCTCCCTTCAAGACAATCATAAAGTTTAATATTTTCAGACATTCTTTTATTTTAAAAATTACACCTTTAATGAAAAATAAATTAGAAATCTGTATAAAAAACGTACCCTCTCGGGTGGGTTTTTTTTGTTTTTTGTTTTGGGGGTTTAGACAAATCTCAAGGCTCAGACTCAGGCTCTACTCGGAAAGCGAATTGTGAAAGTTAAGAAAACAACGTACAGTCACGATGGCTTCTGCCAGCCAGCCATTCGAAGACCCAGGGTACGCAAGACCCAAGGTTTCAAACAGAGGCTTCAGAGAGCTCTCATCGGACAAGTTACGGATGACGTCGCTTACCTCGTTACCAAGGCACTTCAGGTCACGGATGGCCTTTGAGAAGACCACCAAGTGGTAATAGACACTGTAAAGTTCCATCCCGTTGAAGATTTGGCACGGGGTCCTGTGTGCGTTCTCACGGGCAAAGGCGTTCGCGGCTTCCATACGCTCGGAAATAGCCAACCGAATCTCGCGCTCGCTCTCCAGCTTCTGGACGAGAGAACGACGGAAGGCCGTTTGTGTTTCGATAAGGGCGGTAATGCTCATAGTTGTGTCGTATCTAAAAGACTTTAATTTTTTAGGGAAAAATTTCGTTTTTTGAATTTTTCGGACTTTTCAAGTCTTAATTTTGTTTTTTGAAATTTTCAGACTCTTCGAGTCTTAATTTTGTTTTTTGAAATTTTCAGACTCTTCGAGTCTTAATTTTATATACAAATTTGTATATAAAAAGTTAGAATCCTTAAAGGATTCTCTAAATTCTCTTCTTAGAACCATCGGCTTCATACATAAACTGAACCTTAAGTTCTTGTGAAGGATCATAAAACTTCCAAATTCCTCTTTGTAATCCTTCAGAATAAGAACCTTCTGTTTGAACAGTCCCTGTTGGGAAATAAGTCTTCCAGATTCCAGATTTCTTATCATCTATATAAGAACCTTCTTCTTTTAATGTACCGTTTGGATGATAAATCTTAGAAATTCCATTTTTACGATTTCTATCGTATATGGTTTCTTCTTCTAGAATACCTGATTCGTAATAAGTTTTCCAAATTCCAGTCTTGATTCCGTTTATATAATTTCCTTCAGATTTTGGGTTTTGATTTTTATAATAAGAACAATAATAACCGTGAATATATCCATTCAAACTGTTATAGCTTGACATTAAATCTCCATTTATATAAAAGAACTGGTTAATTCCTTCTTTCTCGTTACTAATATAATTTTCGATTGAATTCAATCGACCACATTTGTAATAAGTTTTATATTCTCCATATAGTTCTCCATTATTATAAGAGTATTCTGATTCTAGAGTACCTGATTCATAATAAGTCTTCCAATTTCCGTCTTTTAAATTATTGGTATAATTTCCTTCGGTCTTTAGAATCCCAGAATCAAAATAATATTCCTTGTAAATACCATTTTTCATAGAATTTACATAATTTCTTTCGAATGTAAGAATACCTTTATAATTATATTGTTTCCATAATCCTTCACGTTGGTTTTCAAGATATAATCCTTCTTCTGATAAAAATCTTGGTACATTTCCAATTCCAGTAACTTTGTTTTCATAGACAGAAGAATAGCCATTTAGCTTTCCATCTTCGTAATTTGAAATGTAACAGATTTCTCCATTTTCAAAATATCTCTGTGATACTCCGTCAAGTTTTCCTTTAATATAAAAGCGTTCAAGCTTGAGCGCTCCATTTTCATAATAAGTCTTCCATAATCCATTCCTCTTTCCGTTGAGAAACGATCCAGATTTATGAATATTATTTTCATCATCATAATAATAAGTAATTTCACCGTTAAGAATAAAAGGATTATCACAACACGGGCAATGAATCTCTAGTGAATCATCGTTATTTGTCTCAATTAGTTTATTCAAACAAGACATATGGATTCTCTTATTATAAAATTCCTTACAGTTGCAAGGAATATAATGTCTCTTGATACCTGGATTTTTTTCGTAATCAAAATCTTCTTCGTTACAAACACAACACTTCTTTTCTTCCATATTAAAGATGTAGTTGTTTAATTTAAACTTCAGTAATCATCTTTAAAATTTAATATTTTTTCAATTTTTATAAACTAATTAGTTTATAAAAATTTTCAGGGAACTATAGATCTTTAAACTTGAGTCTTTATAAAGCTTAAATCTAGGAACTATAGTTCCTCGATCAAAATTGAAGCATACTTATATGGGAAAATTGGTAACTCTTCATCTTTCAAAAGTTTAATACAATAATTACATAACACTTCAAAATCATTATCTAATTCCTCAAGATCAGAACGAAGTAAAAATATTTGTCCTTGAATGTTTTTAATTTGACGAATCAAATGTAATCTCTCGCCTAGTTCTCGTAATATTACAAATGACAATGGCTGAGGATTTAAAAATTTTTGACAATAAACTTCGAGTCTTGCTAGATTTTTTTCTAATACTTTAATCTTATCAATAACCATTAAATGTTTTTGATTGATTTTAATAATCTCTTTTGAAAGTTTCTCGAAAGTACGAGCTTTGAAGAATAATTTTTCTTCAATTTCTGATAGCGACTCGTTCATAAAATTGTTTTATCTCTAATTTTTAGAGATAAATTATTCGGAAAAAATCATTTTTTAGACTTTCGTCTAAAAAATTATAAGTCTTTTAATTACATAGCATTTGTTTCTTAAGTTTTAACTCTTCAATAAGCAAACCAAGAGTCATCATATTCTCGTGGATATATTTCACACGCTTTAAGATTTTATCTTGATAAGGCTTGAGGTCGCTATACTCAGAAAGTGATGCTTCTGTCATAATTTTGTCAAGAAGACGCTTGTAATGACTATGTTGCTCGGTGAGCTCGGAGATTTCTTCGTTGAACGTAAGTTCCAAAAGATTCACTGCCATTGTTGATTCTATTTTTTATTTGAAATTTATTAGGAGAAAATCGTTTTTAGAGATTTTCTCCTAAATCGTTTTTAGAGATTTTCTCCTAAATCGTTTTTAGAGATTTTCTCCTAAATCGTTTTTTTAGAAATTTGGGAGAAAATCTTAAAAACGATTTTTTCCCTATAATTTACTTATAAATATTAGAAACGAAAAGATGAACACAACGACTGTCGACACTCCTATTGCTACATTTATCCGTGAAAAGTACCGCGAGTACTTGTCAAAGACGGAGGTCATCGACCGTGACCTAAAAGAGCTTCTTGCTCTTGAATCTAAGCTAATGGATCTCTTATACTCGGGAACAGAAAATTCCTTAAGTGTTACCGAGGCAGAGTTTATCCAAAAGCAAATCTGCGACGTCCGTGAAGAGGCTCAATGTCTCTATACGAAACGTAGCTCACTAACTAAGAGTTATATGCTTTGGTTATGTTAAGGAAAGTGTATAATACTTTCCTTAGTATTATACACTTTCTTTAGTATTATACTTTCTTAATTTTTTAAGTAGAAATACTTAAAAAATTATTTTATACTTTAAAATGAGCAAACTTAAATTTTATAATGAAAAAGATATAGAAGAACCAATTAGTAAATTTGAAGCTTTTTCAACGACCGAAAAGTACCAAGTAAGTCCATTGTTGAAGGAACTTTATTCAACATTAAAGACAGAAGTTAAAAACGGAGAAATTGTAGATTTATCAAAAGTTTCTGGGTATATTAGACCTTATTTAGGATATATTTTGTATAGAATAGTTAAAGATAATAATTTTAAAAATGTATTAGATATTGGCACAGGGTACGGATTTTCTTCTTTGTTTATGCTTGAAGGATTACCCGAAGATGGAATTTTAACAACTATCGACTTAGACCAAGAATCTTACTATAAAAATGGAGGATTATTAAATTTAAATAAATCTGGGAAATTTAATCAAGTACGTTTTTATGAAGAATCTTCTCAGATTCTATTACCTAAATTTTATAAAGAAGGTAAATTTTTTGATTTAGTATTCTTAGATGCAGGTAAATTATTTGACGAACAAATTAACGATTTGTTATTGATTGACCATATTACAAGAAAAAATTCTGTTATTGTATTTAAGAATTTTTCACCTAAGTTTGCTATGTTATATGGAGCAAAAACAATTCAAAGAGATATTGATTTTTATATTAAGAGTAACTATATTTCTCATTGGATTGAAGTAAGTAATAATTTTGCAAAACATAATGCTCTAATTTTTGTAAAAACAATGGACGAAGACCCTCGTGATTGGGATTATCATATTGATTTTTAAACATTTATTTATCTGATAAATAAATGTCTTATTATAATAATTTATCTTATTAAAATAAGATAAATTATTTTAAATGAAAAATTTTTCAAAAGAACTAAACTATAAAAGATTCTATTTTTACAAAGACAATATTCCTAAAAAAGATTATGAAAGACGTTTAAAATTATATAAAAGCTACGGTTTTTTGCTTAATGATTACATTGAAGATTTGTATAAAAAATATTATATTGAAGATGAACTTGGGAAGAAACATTATATTGGTTCAGGTATAAAACCTCCCGAAGGATATCATTTGTATAGTTTGATAAAAGATAATAATTTTAAAAACGTATGCGAAGTAGGGATGGCTTATGGGATGTCATCGGTTTATATTTGTCAAGCTTTTAAAGATTCTGGACTTTCGGGACAAAGTTTGATATCAATTGACCCTAACCAATCAACCCAATGGGAAAATCTTGGAAAATTAAATTTAGAGCGAGCAGGATTAAGTGGTTATTCAACTGTTATGGAAGAAAAGAGTTTTGTAGCATTTTCTCAACTATTGGAGAGGAAATATATTTTTGATTTAGTCTTTATTGATGGGATGCATCTTATGGACTATACACTTTCTGATTTAATGTATGCAAATAAAGTAACAAAAGTAGGAAGTGTTATTGTGCTAGACGATATACGCCACAAAGGTGTTGAAAAAGCTTTTAAATTTATTTTACAAAATTATAACCATTGGTTATATTTAGGAGATGCTCTAGGAAAAAATACTACGGCAACATTTTTGAAAATTAAAGATGACGAACGTTCTTGGAACTATCACGTTAAGTTTTAAGAGAAAAATATATAGAAAATATATAGAAAATATTTTTCTCCCAATTTTTTAAATATTTTTATTTAAAAAATTATAATAGTGCTGAAAAATTCTTAATACTATAACCATTTTCATAGGTCATTTTAGCTACATTAACCGCTGGCTTAATCAATGATTGATATAAAAATAAAGACCCAGCAGTAATAATTATTGTGGATAATTCAAAGACATCAATAGTAACTTCTACCATTTTAAAATGATTTAGAATTTCTTTATAGATTATCTTTTTCGAATTTAAGTTCTTCAATTTTATCATTCATCATTTTAATCTTTGAATCAATAATATCTCGTTTATATTGTTTTGTTGCTTCAAGATAATTATTATGATGACGTTTGTACTCTTCTTGTGACTTATAAAATAATATTAGATTATCCGCTAAAATTTTTTCCATTGATTCTATTTTCTCTTTTTGCTTTAATATATTACCTTCAAGACGTTTTAATTCTCCAACCATTAAATTATAATTTTCGTAATGACGGTCATAGTTCTTCTTAATTTTATCATAAACTTCAAAGCTTTCAATTAAAATTCTATTTAAACTATTAATATGTTGGACTGAAGGATTGGGACTAGACATAGAGATATTTTATCTTTAAACTAATTTATTTAAAGATAAAATATTTTATCTTTAAAGATTTATATCACTAATTTGCAAGATTAGTGATATATAAGGATTCGTTTGAAAAATTTTCAACTAAACCTTTCGTTTTGGTTTCCACACCGAAACTTATAGTTTAATGAACGAACTGTTGGTAGCTAACCTTTAGTTCCTTTTTCTAAAAATGGGCTCGATTTACTTTCCAGGATTTGCGATCCAGGATTTCAAGAGACACCAAGATGACTAATACTTCAATACTATTCTTAACTCCAAATCTTTTCCAAATCTATTACTTATTTTGACCTTTTTTCGGATTCCGTTCTAATCACGGGTCCTACTTATTACGTCTCAACTTTCATATTTTCTTCCAATTTTCTTTGTCAATACTTTCTATTCATAAAAATCGCTCTATCGCCATTATAAATACTTGCGGTATTTATTAATTTAGAAAAAGTTTTCTTTACTTCTGACTCTAGAATTCTTCTGTAAGAGAATCTTAGATATCAAAATATTTAAATAATTTTTTCCAAAATTTCGTTTTTTGAATTATTTTTTTAAATCTTCTTTATCTTTAAACTAAGAAAAGAAGATTTAAAAATATGACAAAGCTTTCCATTATTTATGGAACCCGTCCCGAGTTTCTCAAATTAAAAATATTAATTTCGAGATTAAAGACATTGAAACAACATTCAATGTCTGATAACTTTTCTTTCAACGTAATCAAAATTAACCAACATAATAATTTTGAAGAAGACAAAGGTTTCTATGATTTTATTATAGCTATTGAAGATACTAGTAATAACCGTTTATCAAATATTGGAGCTAGTATCTTAAATTCGCTACCAAAGTATATAGAAGATTCTGATTGTATTTTAGCTCAAGGTGATACAGCAACTGTCTTTTATGCTCTTTTGACTGGATTCCAAATGAAGAAAAAAATTATTCATTTGGAAGCTGGATTACGTACTTATGATTTAGAGAACCCTTATCCAGAGGAAGGATATAGGCAAATGATTTCTCGGATTAGCGATATTCATTTATGTCCTTCAGAAACAGAAAAGAAAATCCTTGAAGCTGAAAAGGTAAGTGGAGATATTTATGTTGTCGGAAATACAATTTTAGATTTAGTTAAGTCTTATGATTACCCTATATCTGTTGAGAACAAAGTATTGATTACATTACATCGACGTGAAAATTGGGATGAATATAAATCTACAATTCTAGGTATCATTTCTTTAGTAAAAAGATACAAATCTTTAGAATTTTATTTTATTATGCATCACAATCCTTCTCTTCAAGTTATTATAAAAGAGTGTATGAATTTTTCTTTAAATAATTTTAAACTTTTAGAACCTATCCCTCATAAGGAACTAATAAGGCTACTTTCTTCTTGTAATTGTGTAATTACCGATTCAGGAGGTATTCAAGAAGAAGCTAACTATCTAGGGAAACATATGTATGTATTACGTAAAGTTACTGAACGTAATTCTATACCACAAGATAAAATCTCTCTTATTTCATCAGATGATTTAGAAACTTTAGAACTAAAAGAAAAATTTTCTCTAAATCAAGGATTTGAGTACGGAGATGGAAATTCTTGTGAAAAAATTTTAGAAATATTATAATATTTTTTGATTTAAATATTATAACTATAATATTTAAATATGGAAATTGTAGATTTTAGATTCTTAACTAAAGAAGACAGTTATGATAATAAATATATTAATTGGTCTAGAACTTATGAATATAAATATGTATTAGATAATCTTGAAAAACTCGGAGGTAATAAATATAGTAAAATACATAATACCGCTTGGGGATATACTGATTTACATTCTTTATTTAAAGATGATTTAACTGAATTATATCCTAATAGTACCCATAGTGATATTTTAAATAAATCTACTTCATTGTTTAATACAATTAAACAAGATTTAACAAAAGATATTGATAAACAATATTTAAATTATTTTGATTTCGTTTTAAATATTGGGTTTCTACAAGAGAAAAATAGAGAAAATATTGTAATAATTAAAAATCTCCTTAAACAAGTTAAACTCAATGGTTACCTAATTTTAACTTTTGATTTATGTAGTTCTGGTAATAGTGCAAATTTAAAAGAAGTTAAGAAATTCTTAAGTTTTGATATTAAAAATGAAGGAGAAATATTAAATCAAAAAAATTCTGTTATTCCCTGGGATTATGAAATAGATATTAACATAGGAGTATTAATTATCAAAAAGATAGAAGTTAGAAAAAAATTACAAGGTAATTCCGAAGAACATTTAGATTTTTTCTTAGAAAAATTGGAGAAGAAAGAACCTTTTTCTCTAATTAGACCAAATATTAACGAATTTAGAATTTTACAAAACGATAAATTTACTAATATTGATAATTGGACTTTTAATGGAGGAATTCTTAGAGATAATTTAGCTTTCGCAATTCAAAAAGCTTCGATTTTAGAATCTAGCTATATTGGAATTCCTTGTAAAAGTTGCTGGAAAGGAGAAAATACACAATGGTATATTGAAAATTTTAATATTGATAGCTCTCATTTAACTTATGGAAATGTTGTTTGTAATAAAAATTGGAAAAAGTTTGTAAATTATTTTAAAGACAACAATGTAGAGTTTTATTACATTGGTCCAGGTAAAGTAGAAAATGATTTTAAAGTATTAGATAGATTTTATATTGATGAAAAGCAGGTAAATAGATACGAAGAAGAACGTACGACTTTATTAGAAAATCTACGTCTTTGGGTAGAATCTAAAATTAATCCTATTAAAACTTCTATATTTTTATTCTCTGCTGGACCGTTGTCTAAAATTTTTATCCCGAATCTATTTGAAATTTACCCTAACAATATCTACATTGATTGCGGTTCTTCTTTAGATTTAGATTTTAAAGGAATTAGTAATCGTGAATATATAATAGATACTACAAAATATAAAAATATAATCTGTGATTTTAAACAAGGTCATCCACCATCACCAGACATTACTTGTATTTTGAATGTTTATAAACGTCCTCATTGTTTGAAAGAACAATTGGAGGCAGTATTATCCCAAACTTTACCTCCCAAGAAGATAATAATTTATAAAAATTACGCTGAAGGAGTACTAACTTTGCCTAACGATGAACTAGAATTAGCGTTTAAAAATAATATTACAATTATAAATTCTTCTGAAAACTTTGGTGTTTGGGCTCGTTTTGCTGTAGCTTTGCTAGCTAAAACTACTTACGTGTGTATTTTTGATG
>JACCDX011618385.1_pt1 | contig 13066 bp, 10 predicted proteins | sample 7449681 | NCBI WGS metagenome assembly JACCDX01 (sample SAMN15323450, study PRJNA562643) | freshwater metagenome | isolation source: river surface water | place: USA:Blue River Watershed | collected 2017-08-18
CGTGCTCCTCGTCGTCCCAGGCGAGGAAGTAGCCCCAGCCGAAGAGCCCGTCCCCGAAGCGGAAGAACAGCATGGCATCGTCGGTCTCGACGCTCGTCAGCGAGGTCGGGTGCGCCACGGTGCCGTGGAATCGCGCCGGCGACACCCGTTCGAGCAGCCCGAGCAGAGGACGCACGAGGGGCCGCGGCGGCAGCGCCGGCCACAGCAGCTGCCAGAGCTGAAAGCCCGCGCCGAAGCCCTGACGAACGAGCCAGCGGTGCAGGAACGTCGTCCCTGAGCGCGGGTTGCCGATGACGAAGATCGGCGGACGTGCGCGGTGCGCGCGGAGCCCCGGCCACACCCACGGGTCGAGGGCCCAGCCCATGACGACGGTGAAGCGGTGGATCACGAGGAGGGGGAGCGCCAGCAACGGACGGACCCGCTCGCCGAAGGTCCGCGCGAGGATGCGCCGGATGCGAAGGAGCCGCGCGGTCATCGTGAAGGCTCCGTCATCGGCGCACGAAGGCGAGGCAGCGGTCGCGGAGGCTGGCGGTACGCAGCGACTGGCAGAGCGACACCGCACGCGCGGGGTCGACGCGTTTCTGCTGGTGGGCCACGCCCTGTCGGCAGTTGTCCTCGAAGGCGCCGAAGCCGGCGCAGGCCGCGAGGGTGGCGTCCGCGTCCCGCTCCGCGGCCCCCCACCCCAGCCCGTGGAAACAGTTGCCACGCCAGGCGGGCGTCGTCCGCGCGCACGCCCGCGCTGCTTCCTGCGCGTCGCGACGCGCCAGGTACTTGCCGATGCCGTGCCAGCAGGTCTTCCGCGTCAGCGTGTCGCCTTCCTCGCGAGAACAGGTCGCCACGGCGGCGTCCGTGTCGACGAGCGCGATCTCGCCGACGACGTCGTGGCGGCAGAAGTCGCGGAAGGCCTCGGCCAGGGCGCAGCGCCCGATGGCGTAGGCGGCGTCGGTCTCGGCGAGCGCGAGTCCGATGCCGAAGTGGCACTGGCCGCGCCACTTGAGCGAGGTGAGCGTTCCGCACAGCCGCTCGCTCGCGGCGCGATCCACGGGAGCCGCCGCCTCCGCCACGTCGGCGACGCACTCCTCGCGCAGCGCGGGCTCCTGCACCTGGGCGCACCACGCCGCGCTGCCGTCCGGGTCGCGGGCGGCGCCCTGGCGCGCGAGGACCTGGAAGCACAGGTCGCGGAGCTCGCCGGTCCGGGGCGCGCAGTCCTCCGGGACGACGGCGCGCGCACCGTCGCCACCGCCGGGCCGGCCTGCCTCGGGCGGGGCCTCGGGCGTGGCGCCCTGCGGCTTTGGCGGCATCGCCATCGTGGCCTCGCGCGCATCCTCCGCCACGGTGGCCGTCACCTGCGCGGCGAGGGGCGCGAGCGTGAAGCGCGCGCCGACCAGCAGGACGAGGCACGTCGCGTAGAGGACCATGAACGAGGACGTCCTCATCGCGGGGTCATTCGGTGTACCCGAGGTCCTGCATCCAGGCTTCGTAGGCGGAGCGGTCGATGTCGCCGTAGCCCTTCTCCGCTTCGGCGCGAGCGCGGAGCCACGCCCACGCGCCGAGCCCCGCCGCGCACAGCAGCACCGCTCCTCCGACCAGCAGGCGTCGTCGATCCATGGGATCGTGTAGCGTCCGCGCGCGCGTGTCGCCACGACGGAGCCTGTGAGGTATGCTCCGCCGCGTCAAGGAGTCCCCATGGCCCGTTCTCGTATGTCCCGAATCGCGCTGGCGCTCTCCCTCGCCGGTCTCCCGGTCCTCCTCGCCGCCGACAGCGTCCCGCGCGCGACGATGGACCTGAAGATGAAGGACTACGCGGTCGAGCAGAAGGACTACGTCTTCCCGTCCGGCCTGCGCGTGGTGTTCCAGGAGGACCACTCCCAGCCGCTCGTGTCCATCACCGCGGTCAACGATCGTGGCTCCGCCGCCGACCCTGCCGGTCGCGAGGGCATCGCCCACGTCGTCGAGCACCTCTGGTTCCGCAGCCGCCACAAGGACGCGAACGGCAAGGAGCTCCCCAAGGTATGGGACCTCCTCGAGGAGATGGGCGCGAACCTCAACGCGTTCACCGCCGACGACCAGACCGTCTACATGACGGTGGCGCCGGCCAACAACCTCGTGAACCTGCTCCGCCTCGAGGGCCTCCGCATGCGCTCGGCGGTGGAGGGCGTCGGGGACGACGTGCTCAAGATCGAGCGCGAGGTCGTCCGCAACGAGCTGCGCATGCGCTACGAGAACGATGCGGGCGCGGTGTTCGGTCACCTCCTCGTCAAGCTGTTCCCGAAGACGCACCCGTACGGCCGCGCCGCGTTCGCGGGCATCGGCAACAACGACTCGCTCAACGCCATCACGATCGAGGACGTCCGCACCTTCGTGAAGAACGCCTACGGGCCGGACAAGACGACGGTGTTCATCGTCGGCGACTTCGATTCCGCCAAGGCGAGCGACTACCTCAACGAGATCGGCACCGACCTGATGCGCGATCCGAAGAACCCCACGGCGGACATCACGCTGGTCGAGCCGACCGTGCGCGTCGTCGGGCCGGCGGCCGAGCCCCCGGAGCCGGTCGATCCGGCCGAGGTCAAGGGCAAGGTGCACGTCACCACGGTGAAGGGTCCGGTCGAGGGGCCGCTCGTCGCCCTGGGCTGGTCCGTGCCCGCCGGCTGGCGTGACAGCGACGTGCTCATGCAGGTCGCCGCGAACCAGATGACGCCGGCGATCTACAGCGAGCTCAACTCCGCGTGGAGCGCGGGCGCGCCCATCACCGGCATCGGCTGCGGCCTACAGGGTCAGCTCGAGGGCAGCGCCGTCATCTGCACGATCGAGCTCGAGCCCGGCGAGGACGGCACCAAGGTGGCCGACAAGGCGCTCGACGGCCTCTACAAGCAGTGGACGACGGCCGAGGACGAGCTCTCCCGCAAGTTCAGCAACTACCTGTTCACCTACGGCAAGCTGCAGACGATGGCGTTCACCCTCCAGCAGGTGGACCTCATCTCCTCGCTCTTCTCGGACCGCGTGACGCAGGCCGCGATGTTCGCGCACTACACGGGCAACCTCGCGTACTACAACCACACCTTCGGTGCGATCAGCAAGGTCCAGCCGAAGGACGTGAGCGCCTTCGCGCAGAAGTACCTGACGCGCAAGCGCGCGGTCGCGGTCGTCATGGAGCCCTACGAGGACGGCGACGTCAAGACGGACAGCTCCGACGCCCAGTACCGCGGCGCGCGCCGTGAGGACGCGGTCGAGAGCATCATCCCCGTCGAGACGCTCACGCCGGCGTTCATCGCCAAGACGGTCATCACGCCGGACAAGTCGAAGATCGTCGAGAAGACGCTCGACAACGGCATGAAGGTCGTGATCATGCCCTACACGAACGGGCCGCTGATGCAGGCGGAGCTCATCTTCGGCGGCGGCACGGCGTCTACGCCCAACGGCGAGGCCACGTTCGCCGACGCGATGGCGCGCAACGACAGCTACGGCTACCTCGACTCGCTGCGCCTCGCCGGCTTCGACGGCATGGGCATGAACGCGCTCACGACGGAGATGAGCTTCAGCGGAAGCGCGGGCAACGTCAACGACGCGATGTACGTCCTTCGTGAGCGCATCGAGCAGCTGATGCCGGACACCAACGGCAAGATCGACTGGGTCAAGGACCGCAAGGGTGGCGTGCTCGACTGGATGGGCAAGCCGGACGGCTGGGCGCCGCGCGTGGCCATGGAGCGGCTCATGCCGAACCACCCCCTCTCCGACTGGTACGACCACGCCGAGATCGACGCCATGGGCAAGTGGGGCGCCGGCACCTCCGAGCAGGTGTGGAGCGCGATCCTCCGTCCCGAGAACGCCACGCTCGTCGTGGTTGGCAACGTGACGGTCGACGAGGTCGACAACGCGCTCAAGACCTACTTCGCGCCGTGGAAGGGCTGGCACCCGGACGTCAAGACGAGCATCAAGCCGGTGACGACGTACCCGGCGCCGACCGCGCCCCCTGAGCGGTCCGTGCTCGTCTTCCACAAGAAGAACAGCAGCCAGACGAACGTGACGTACCAGTGCCAGCTCACCCCTGCGACACCGGAGAACATCCCGGCTTCCCAGGTGCTCGGGAGCGTGCTCTCCGAGGCCGCGTGGCTCGCGCTCCGCGAGCAGACCGGCGCGAGCTACGGCGCGTACGCGTACACGTACGATCAGCCGGGCGGAGCGCACTTCCTGGGCATGAGCTCGCTCGTGCAGAACGACGCGTCGGGCCTGGCCGTGAAGGCCATGCTCGGCATCGGCGAGGACGCCAAGGCGGGCAAGATGGACCCGAAGCTCGTCGCCATCCGCAAGTACGCCACCGCCCAGGAGTACGTGCTCGGCCAGCAGTCCACGTCGCAGATGATCGGGCGGCTCTCCGGAGTGATCAAGAAGGGCATGGGCTTTGACTGGTTTGACCGCTACCCGAAGGTGCTCGGCAACGTGAGCATCGAGAAGATGACCCCGCTGCTCGACCGCTGCGTCGGCCACGAGGTCGTCACGCTCGTCGGCCCGAAGGACGTCATCACGGCCAAGCTCACGGCCGAGGGCATCCCGCACGAGGTGGTCGACTGGGAGAAGGCGCGCGTCGACTACGCCACCAAGCACCAGATCAAGAGCATCCTGAAGGCCGAGGAGAAGAAGAAGGCAGAAGAGGCCAAGAAGGGCGCAGAGAAGCCGGTTGACCCGAAGCCGGCCGACGGGAAGCCCGCGGACGACAAGAAGTAGCCCGTCGGGGGGCCCTCCCTCCCGATGACGCCGCCCCCGTGAGCCTCATGCTCGCGGGGGCGCCTCGTTCAGGGGAGGTAGCCCCGTGGATGGTCGACCCGCCATGCCCAGGCGCTTCCGATCATGGCCTCGAGCGTGGCGTGCTGCGGACGCCAGCCCAGTTCGTGCGCCGCGCGCGTACCGCTCGCCACGAGCACCGCAGGGTCACCCGCGCGCCGGGGACCTCGCTCGACGGGGATGCTTCGGCCTGTGACACGCTCCGCCGCGGCGATGACCTCGCGTACGCTCCAGCCCTCGCCGCCGCAGCCGAGGTTGTAGGCACCGCCGGCTTGTCCGGTGCCGAGCGCGCGCAGCGCGCGGACGTGCGCGTCCGCGAGGTCGAGCACGTGGACGTAGTCGCGCACGCCCGTCCCGTCGCGGGTGGGGTAGTCCTCGCCGAACACGCGGATGGCGGGGCCCGTCCCCATGGCGGCGTTCAGCACCCGCGGGATGAGGTGCGTCTCGGGCTCGTGGTCCTCGCCGCTCCGCAGGGACGCGCCGGCGGCATTGAAGTAGCGCAGGCTCGCGGCCCGGAGGCCGTAGGCGTGGCCGTAGGCCTGGATCGCGCGCTCCAGGGCGAGCTTCGTCTCGCCGTAGGGGCTCGTCGGCCGTGTGGCGTCGCCCTCGTCGATGGGCTGCTTCTCGGGCTCGCCGTACACCGCGGCGCTGCTGCTGAACACGAGGTCGCGCACGCCGGTGGCGCGCATGGCGTCCAGCAGGCCGAGGCCGAGGGTCACGTTCTGGTGGTAGTACGTCGCCGGATCTCGGACCGATACACCGACGAGGCTCACGGCGGCCATGTGGACCACGGCGTCGACCTCGCCGAGGACGCTTCGCAGGAGCGTGCCGTCCGCGAGGTCGCCCACGACGAGGCGCGCGTCGTCTGGTACTGCCGCTCGATGGCCCGTGGAGAGGTTGTCCAGCACGACCACCGTGTCGCCTGCGGCCACGAGCTGCTCGGCGACAATGCTCCCGATGTAGCCGGCCCCTCCCGTCACCAGCACGCGCATGCGAACCTCCCGCCGCGCCGTATCGCGGTTCAGGTGGGCAGGGCCACGCGGGTCGCGCCGCGGCGCGCCACCCACGCCACGCGCGCCACCAGCATCAGCGCGACCGTGCAGAGCCCCGTCGCGAGGCCCGTCCACACGCCCACGGTTCCCATGCCGCCGCGGAAGGCGAGCCAACCGCCGAGCGGGAGGCCGAGCACCCAGTATCCGAGCAGGTTCGCCAGGGCAGGGACCCGCATGTCGCCGGCGCCGCGGAGCACGCCGAAGCTGACGACCTGGAGCCCGTCGAAGAGCGCGAAGGCCGACGCGATCGGCAAGAGCGTCGTGGCGAGCGCGAGGACCTCGGGCTCGGGCTGGTAGATGGACGCCACCTGCGCGGGGAACACCCCGAAGGCCAGCGCGAAGATGGACATCACGGCCGCGCCGAGCGCCAGCGAGGCCATCGCCGCGCGTATCCAGGCGTCGCCTGCGCCGACGAGGTTGCCTACCCGCGTCGAGCCCGCCCCCGAGATGCCGAGCGGCACCATGAACGCGAGCGAAGCGAGCGTGAGGGTGATGCTGTGCGCGGCCATCTCGACGCGGCCGATCCAGCCCACCATGATGCCCGCCGCGGAGAACGCCCACGCCTCCATGCCCGTCTGCACGCCGAGGGGCGCACCCTCGCCGAGGAGTCGCACCGCCTCGCGCCAACCCACGCCGTCGAGCAAGCCGTCGGGCGCGTAGGCCCGCGTGCGCGCACGGGTGAGCCCGTGCAGCGCGAAGAAGCTCATCGTCTGGCAGGTGGCGGTCGACACGGCGCAGCCGAGCGGCCCCACCCCGAGGCCGTAGACCAGCCCCGCCACGAGGGCCGCGTTGACGACGTTGGCCCCCAGCAGCACCCAGGTCGCCTCGCGGACGATGCCGATCCCCTGGAGCACCTGCCGCAGCGCGGAGAACGCGAAGGCGCCGGGCAGCCCGAGCACCATGATCGCGCAGTAGCGTGTCGCGAACGGGACGAGCGCGTCGGGTTGACCCAGCAGCGGGAGCAGCCAGCCCGCGCTCCCGAGCAGCAGCGCGATGGGGAGCACGAGGGCCATGGCGAGGGCCATGGCGTGCTGCAGCGCGCGCCCCACCTGCGCCGCGTCGCCCGCGCCGTGGGCCTGGCTCACGATGGGATCCACCACGCGGAGCACGCCCATGCCGAGGACCGTGCACGCGAAGTACCAGTTCGTCGACATCGACACCCCGGCGAGGGCGTCCTTGCCGAGCGGCCCGACCATGAGCGTGTCGAGGAACGACATCCCGAACATGGCGAGGTTGCCGGCGATCATCGGGCCGGCCAAACGGGCGACGGCGCGGAGCTCGGCCGAGAACGACGTCATGGGCCGGCACCTTCGCGCGCGGCAGGGGTCGTGTCAAGCGGGTTAGGGTCGCACGATGGAAACGTCCCGCACCACCGACTTCCTCGTCCTCGGCGCCGGCGTGGCCGGGCTCTCGTTCGCGCTCGAGGCCTGCAAGCACGGGCAGGTCGTGCTGGTCACCAAGGCCGATCGCCATGAGACGAACACGCACTACGCGCAGGGCGGCATCGCCGTCGTGTGGCATCCGGACGACCGCGTCGAGGATCACGTCGAGGACACCCTCGTCGCGGGCGCGGGACTCTGCCGCCGCGAGGCCGTCGAGCAGACCGTCCGTGAGGCGCCCGCCCGGGTCCAGGAGCTCATCGACGTGGGCGTGCGCTTCAGCCGCCGCGAGACCCACCCCGAGGAGTACGACCTCCACCGTGAGGGCGGTCACTCGGCGCGAAGAATCCTGCACGCGGACGACCTCACCGGCGCGGAGATCATGCGCGCGCTGCTGCTCGCCGCCGAGGCGGAGCCGAACATCCGCTTCGTCGAGCACCACTGCGCGGTGGACCTCGTCACCGAGAACACCCTCGCGCGTCGCAGGGGGCAGGCGCCCGTCGACCCCGATCGTGTCGTGGGCGCCTACCTCCTCGATGCGCGTACGAACGAGGTTCACCTCCACCGGGCGAAGGTGGTCGTGCTCGCGACGGGCGGCGCGGGCAAGGTCTACCTCTACACGACCAACCCCGACATCGCGTCGGGCGACGGCATCGCCATGGCGTGGCGCGCGGGCGCGCGCATCGCGAACATGGAGTTCGTCCAGTTCCACCCGACGTGCCTCTACCATCCGCACGCCAAGGGCTTCCTCGTGAGCGAGGCGCTCCGCGGCGAGGGCGGACGCCTCGTGCTCGGCAACGGCGAGCGCTTCATGGGCCGCTACGACGAGCGCATGGAGCTCGCCCCGCGTGACGTCGTCGCGCGGGCCATCGATGCGGAGCTCAAGCGCCGCGGCGATGACTGCGTCTTCCTCGACATGACGCACCTGCCGCGCGAGGCGCTCGAGCACAAGTTCCCGAACATCTTCCGTCGCTGCCTCGAGCTCGGCATCGACATGAGCGTGCAGCCCATCCCCGTCGTGCCCGCGGCGCACTACTTCTGCGGCGGCGTCCAGACCGACCTCGAGGGCGAGAGCAGCATCCGGAACCTCTTCGCTATCGGCGAGACCGCCTGCACGGGGCTGCACGGCGCCAACCGGCTGGCGAGCAACAGCCTGCTCGAGGCGCTCGTCTACGCGCGCCACGCGGTCCAGGCCGCGGTGCCGCGGCTCGCCGAGATCGCCCACTCCGACGCCATCCCCGACTGGGACAGCGGGCGTGCTGTGGATTCCGACGAGGGCGTCGTCATCACGCAGGCCTGGGACGAGATCCGACGCTTCATGTGGAACTACGTCGGCATCGTGCGGTCGACGGGGCGGCTCCTTCGCGCGCGCACCCGCGTGGAGATGGTCCAGGAGGAGATCCACGACTACTACTGGGAGTTCCGCGTCACCGCGCCGCTCATCGAGCTGCGCAACCTCGCGACGGTGGCCGACCTCGTCGTGGAGAGCGCGCTGCGTCGCCACGAGAGCCGCGGGCTGCACACGACGGCCGACTACCCCGCGGCGGACCCGCGCTGGATCAAGGACACGGTCCTTCGGCGCCGTGTGTGAAGACGTCGGGCGCTCGCGCGTCCACGACCAGCCGCTGGAGTGTACGCATGCACGCCTCCCTGCTCGTTCTCCTGACCCTTGGCCTCCGTGCGCAGGCCGCCGAAACGCCCGCGGACGCGCGCGTCGCCGCGATCCGTGACCTCTCCGCGCGCGTCGAGGCTGGCGCGCCGAAGGTGTGGCGCGAGGTCACCATCACCCCGCCGGGCGAGAGCCACGAGGGCGCGCAGGCCACCGCCTGGTGCCACGGCCGCCATCTCCAGAAGGTGAGCGCGCAGTGGATGGGGATGCTGGGGCGTCTCGAGCGTACCTACCTGTACGAGGACGGTGTGCTGGCGTTCGGCTTCAACGATGAGGTCGCCTACACGGGGCCGTACGTCACCGACGGCGAGACCCACGCCCAGACGCGCGTGTACTTCGCGGGCACGCGCATCGTGCGCGTGCTCACTCCGGCCGAGACGACCGTGGACGCGCCGACCGGCGACCTGTCGAAGCTGGCGCGCGACCTTCAGGCCGAGGGGCAGCGGCTCGGGGCGGACATCGGGATCTGCGCCCCTCAATCCACCCGGTAGTTCGGCGCCTCGCGCGTCACCACGACGTCGTGGACGTGGCTCTCCTTCAGGCCCGCCGCCGTCATCCGGACAAAGCGCGCGTTCTCCTTCATCGCCGCCAGGCTGGGACAGCCTGTGTAGCCCATGGCGGCCTTGATGCCGCCGACGAGCTGGAACACGGTGTCACCGACGGGCCCCTTCGCGGGCACGCGGCCGACGATGCCCTCGGGGACGAGCTTGCGCGTCTCGGCCTCGGGGTCGCCGGCGTCGTCCTGGAAGTAGCGGTCCGAACTGCCGGCCTTCATGGCCTCGACGCTGCCCATGCCGCGGTAGCTCTTGTAGGTGCGGCCCTGGTAAAGCACCGTCTCGCCGGGGGCCTCGTCGGTGCCGGCGAACATCGAGCCCATCATGACGACGTCGGCGCCCGCCGCGAAGGCCTTGGCGATGTCGCCCGAGTACTTGATGCCGCCGTCCGCGATCAGCGGAATGCCCGCGCGGGTGAGCACCTTCGCGGCCTCGGCGATGGCGGTCAGCTGCGGGACGCCCACGCCCGCGACGACGCGCGTCGTGCAGATGCTGCCCGGGCCGATGCCCACCTTGACGGCGTCCGCGCCTGCGTCCACGAGCGCCTGCGCGGCCTCCCGCGTGGCGATGTTCCCGGCGATGATGGCGAGGTCCGGCCAGGTGCGTCGCGTGGCGCGCACGGCCTGCAGGACCCCCTCGGAGTGTCCGTGCGCCGTGTCGATCACGATGCAGTCTACGCCAGCCTCGACGAGCGCGGACACACGCTCCTCGCGGTCGGCGCCCACACCGACGGCGGCGCCGCAGCGCAGGCGTCCGCGGCTGTCGCGCACGGCGAGCGGGTGCTTGATGTGCGCCTCGACGTCCTTGAAGGTGATGAGCCCGCGCAACTTTCCCTCGTCGTCCACGACGAGCAGCTTCTCGACGCGGTGCTCCTGCATGAGGTCGCGCGCGGTCTCGAGGTCGGTCCCCGGCGGGCAGGTCACCAGGTCGCCGGTCATGGTCTCGGCGACGGGCCGGTCGAGGTTGCGCTCGTAGCGGAGGTCGCGGTTGGTGAGGATGCCGATGGCACGGCCCTCGTCGACCACGGGCAGCCCGTTGATGCCGTGCTCGCGCATGAGCGCGCGCGCCTCTCGGAGCGTTGCCGTCGGTCCCAGGACGACGGGCTCGGTCACGACGCCGGTCATGCTCTTCTTGACGCGACGCACCTCGCGGGCCTGCGCCGCCGGGGACATGTTCTTGTGGAGGATGCCCATGCCGCCGAGGCGCGCCATCGCGATGGCCATGCCAGCCTCGGTGACCGTGTCCATCGCGCTCGACAGGAGCGGCACGTTCAGCAGGATGTCGCGCGCCAGCCGGGTGCGGATGTCCGCGTCCCGCGGGAGGATCGTGCTGTGCGCCGGCAGCAGCAGGACGTCGTCGAAGGTCAGGGCGAGGGGGGCGTCGTCGAGCAGCATGGGCGCGTCTAACCCATCCGTGGGTCGGTGGAAACGGCGACGGGCGCCCCGCGATGCAGCCTGCTACGATCCCGGCACCCACACGGAGTCCACCCATGCTCGCCTCTCTCGTCCTCTCGCTTCTCGTCGGTTGTGCAGGCACCAAGGTCACGTACACGGCGCCCCCGGTCGTGACGGCCGTCGCACCCGCGCCGGACGCCGCGCAGGCCGCGCGCGCCGAGGCGGACGCGCTGTGGGCCGAGCGTGGCGACAAGGACAAGCTCGTCGCGGCGATCGGCAAGTACGAGGCGCTCTGGGCCGCCAACCCCATGGACCGCGAGGTCGCCGGTCTGGTGACGCGCGGCTGGTACTTCCTCGGGGATGGCCACGAGACGGAGAAGGCCGCCAAGCAGGCCGCCTGGAGCAAGTCCATCGACGCCGGCCGTCGTTGCCTCTCCCTGAACGCGGACTTCGTCGCCAAGATGGCGCAGGGCACCGAGACCGAGGAGACCGCCGCGGTGGCCTTCGGCAAGGACGACGTCCCGTGCCTCTACTGGACGAGCTCCGCGCTCGGCAAGTGGGCCAAGGCGGAGGGCCTCGTCACGACGCTCCAGCACATCGGCACCGTGAAGGCCTGGATGCGCCGCGTCGGCGAGCTCGAGCCGACCTACTACTACGGCGGCCCGGACCGCTACTGGGCGGCGGTGTACGCGGCGAGCCCGAGCTTCGCGGGCCAGGACCTCGGCAAGAGCCGCGAGCTCTTCGACAAGGTCATCGCGGGCTACCCGACCTTCCTCGGCCACCACGTGCTCCTCGCGGAGATGTGGGCCACGAAGAGCCAGGACAAGAAGACCTTCGAGGAGAAGCTCAACTGGGTGCTCGCGCAGCCCGTCGACACCCTGCCCGAGGTGAAGCCCGAGATGGAGGCCGAGCAGCGCAAGGCGAAGGCGCTCCTGGCGGCCGAGGGCGACTACTTTGCGAACTGAGTGGCGCGAGAGCTTCGACGGGATGAAGCTCCGGCTCGGCCGCTGGGGGGACGCTCCGCGCGAGGTGCTCGTCCTGCCTGGCCTCGCGGAGCACGTCGGCCGCTACGGCCACGTCGCCGACGCGTTCACGGCGCGCGGCTGGAGCCTGCGCGTGCTCGAGCTGCGCGGCCACGGCCATAGCCACGGCGCGCGCGGCCACGTGGACGCCTGGAGCGACTACGTCGAGGACCTGCGCGTCGCGCTCTCGGACATGGGTCCGAACCCGGCGGTCGTGGCCCACAGCATGGGCGGGCTCGTCGCGCTCGAGGCGGTACGCACCGGCGTGCTGTCCGGCGGGCGGCTCGCGCTGTCGAACCCGCTCCTGCAGCTGGCGTTCTCGCCGGCGGCCTGGAAGACCTCCCTGGCGGGCGTGATGTCGCGTCTGCTGCCGCGGCTCCAGCTTCCCAACGAGCTGAAGCCCGAGTGGCTCTCCCGCGACGAGACCGTCGGTCGTACGTACCTGTCGGATCCGCTCGTCTACACGGGCGTGACCCCGCGCTGGTTCGTGGAGATGCTCGCGGCCGCCGAGCGCGTCCGCGGTGCCCAGGTCGGCCTGCCCTTCGCGATGTTCGTCGGTGACGACGATTCCATCAACTCGCACGTGGTCAACGCGTCCTTCGCGCGCGACCGCGGCGCGCCCGTCACCGTGTACCCGGGCATGCGCCACGAGCTGTTCAACGAGGTCGGCAAGGAGCAGGTCCTCGCCGACATCGCCACCTGGCTGGAGCAGGCATGACCCACGACGCGATGCGCGCGCGGCTGATCGCGCTCTTGAAGGAGAAGTCCTACCGTCGCCGCAAGGTCGTGCTCGCCAGCGGGCGCGAGAGCGACTTCTACGTCGACGGCAAGCAGACGACGCTCCACGCCGAGGGCGCCTGGCTCGTCGGGAACCTGGTCCACGCGGCGCTCCTCCCCGAGGTCCAGGCCGTGGGCGGCATGGTCATCGGCGCGGACCCCATCGCGGCGGCGACCGCGGCGGTGAGCTGGTCACGGGGCCGCCCCGTGCACGCCTTCCTCGTCCGCAAGGAGGCCAAGGGCCACGGCACGCAGCGCTACGTGGAGGGCCGCGAGAACGTGCCCGACGGGACGCCCGTCTGCATGGTCGAGGACACCTGCACGACGGGCGGCTCGCTCCTGCAGGCCGTGGATCGCGCCGAGGCCGAGGGGCTCCGCGTGGTGCAGCTGCTCACGATCGTCGACCGCGAGGAAGGCGCCGCCGAGGCCGTGGCCGC
>JACCDX010879459.1_pt1 | contig 13064 bp, 12 predicted proteins | sample 7449681 | NCBI WGS metagenome assembly JACCDX01 (sample SAMN15323450, study PRJNA562643) | freshwater metagenome | isolation source: river surface water | place: USA:Blue River Watershed | collected 2017-08-18
CATGGCTTTGGTCAGCGTCATCATTTCATGGTCGCTGGCCAGACGCGACGGCATCGGCAAACCGCCTTCGCCGTTGTGCGCCGGGCTGGTGCTGGTCGCAAAACCAATCGCTCCGGCGGCCATTGCATCCCGAACGATAGCGGCCATCTGATCGATCTCGTTGTCGGTCGCTTCGCGCTTATTGGCCTGGTCCCCCATCACCCAGGTGCGCACCGAGGAATGTCCGACAAAGGCGGCGAGATTGACCGCACTGCCCTTCGCGCGCAGCTGGTCGAGGTATTGCGGGAAGGTTTCGAAACCCCAGTCGATCCCGTTGCGCAGCACATCCAGCGACATGCCTTCGACCTGGGTGAGGTTACGCATGGTGATATCACGGTCGGCCGGTTTGCAGGGCGCAATCGTAAAGCCGCAGTTACCGATCACAGCGGTCGTCACGCCCATCGCAGGCGACGGGCGCACATACGGATCCCAGGTGATTTGCGCATCAAAATGGGTATGACTGTCGATGATGCCCGGCATGAGTGCCAGCCCAGTCGCATCGATCGTTTCGGCGGCATCGAGATTCAGCGCCTCACCGGCAGCAACGATCAAACCGTCTTTAACAGCGACATCGCCGACCCGGGGATCCTGGCCACTGCCATCGTAGATGGTTGCACGACGAATGAGTAAATCAATTTGGCTCATGATTAATCACATTAAAACGAATCAAAAAAGAACTGCTGCTTTATTTACTTTCTAGCGCATATCACCATATTGGTCGCCGTCGTCGCTACCGTTTCAACTTTGCTGAAGCCCGCCTGCTGCAAGACCATGCTCAGCTTCGCCGGCCCCGCCTGCGCACCCAGCGCCAGACCCACTTCTTGTGCCATCGATGCGGGTACACAGCCCATGGTCGAAGCGGTGTAATACATCTGCCCGACGATATTGAAATTGTCTTCCATCTTGTCGCTGGCGAAAGGCTCGATGATGACGAGCAGTCCGTCGTCTTTCAGTTGCCGGCAGGCGTGTTCGGCAGCGCCTACCGGATCGCCCATATCGTGCAGGCAGTCGAAGAAGGCAATCACATCAAAGGAGCCGCTGTAATCCTTCGCACTGCGTGTCTCGTAATGAATGCGCTCACTCAAACCGGCCTCTGCGGCCAGACGTTTTGCTTCTTCGATCGACGGCCCATGAAAATCAAAGCCATGCACCTGCGCAGTCGGAAAATGCTCGGCAATCAGCATGGTCGATACGCCATGACCGCAGCCCACATCAGCAAAACTACCACCTGCGGCGAGCTTGTCGGTCAGTGCCGGGATTTGCGGCAGCCAGCGTGAGACCAGATTGGATTTGTAAACCGGCTTGAAGAATCGCGCGGTGCCACGGAAATAACACGAATGATGCTCGCCCCAGGGCAGCCCTTCACCGCTCTGAAACGCAGCGCGTATTTTAGGCTCGTCCAATACGAGTGAAGCAACGCTGTCATACGCGCCGATCATCAACGCAGTGCTGTCTTCGCGGGCAAACACAGCGGCCTGCTCGTCACTCAGAAAAAACTTCCCCTGCTCGCTGTCATACGACGCATAACCGGCGGCGCACATCGCACACAACCACTCGAGGCTATACCGCGCATGAATACCTGCAGCTGTGGCAAAGCTGGCATTGTCGACAGGGCCGATGTCGGCCAGTCGGGTGAACAGCCCGAGTTCATCACCAATACGCATCAGCGGCACCAGCTGTGCAGCAGCGACGTTTTGAAATACCTTCCATTGCAGTGCTTTGAGTGCCTTGGTATCCATTGTTCTGTGCCTGTGAGTTAAGGTTGATTTGATCGTTTTGTCATGTCTTGCTTGCCAAATGATTATCGTCAGCCGACTGATCAATGACCCGTTGATCACTCGCCGATCAATCGCAAGTATCAATCATCTGCCTCGGTGTGGTCCAAACCCATTAAAATCCCGCAGCATCAGATAATCCTCTGAAGCGACCCGATGTTTGAATTAAAAATATCCAAACATCCGCTTCCAAAAAAAGACAAAGCCCATGCCCACTGCTATTATTTTTGACACCGAAGCCACGGGCATTGTTGAGCCCGTCATCATCGAAGCCGCATGGGTCGCTGTCGATAGCCTGCAGCCCTTCACGCTCGGCGAGCGTTTTCATCAGCGGTACCAGCCTGGCAAACCGATCAGCCTGGGCGCACTGGCCACGCACCACATCATGGATGAGGAACTGCTGGACTGCCCGCCCGCCAGCAGCTTTCGTCTACCGGGCGATCTGCGCTATCTGATCGGTCACAACATCGATTTTGACTGGCAGGCAGTCGGCCAGCCGGAAGTCAAAAGAATCTGCACACTGGCGCTGGCCAGAAAAGTCTGGCCCGAAGCGGATTCGCACAGCCAGAGCGCGCTGCTCTATTTTCTGGAGCGCGACACCGCCCGGGAGCGTCTGCGTGAAGCCCATTCCGCGGCGGCCGACATCGGTATCTGTGCCACGATTCTCAAACACCTGTGCGCGAAACTGAACATCACGACACTGGAAGCGCTAAGCGCCGCGTCGGACGAGGCGCGTCTGCCGACCCACATGACTTTCGGCAAACACAAGGGCCTGCCGCTGGCCGAGGTACCGAAAGATTATGTGCGCTGGTTGCTGGATCAGCCCAATGTTGATCCGTATATACGGCAAGCTTTCATGGCACTGAGTGCGAAACGCTGAGCTCCAACAATGACCGAACCGATAACTAAGGTGGATGATGCGGCGGTTAGCAAGCGAGTGCTAATCGCCGGCGGCGGCATCGCCGGCCTCAGTCTTGCGCTGACGCTGCATCAGATCGGCGTGGACTGTGTAGTGTTCGAATCGGTCCGGGAAATCAAGCCGCTGGGTGTGGGTATCAATCTGCAGCCGAATGCGGTGCGCGAATTGTTTGATCTGGGTATCGATGCCAGCGCGCTTGATCAGGTCGGCATTCAGGCGCAGGAGTGGGCGCTGGTGGGTCTGAACGGCCGCGATATTTACAGTGAGCCGCGCGGACTGAAGGCAGGTTATCAATGGCCGCAATATGCGGCGCATCGCGGTAAATTGCACTTGCTGCTCTACCAGACAGTCATTAAGCGGCTCGGTGAATCTGCTGTGCGCCTCGGCCAGCGAATCACCGCGTATGAGAAGCACACGAATGGTAGCGTGACCGCGATCGTTACCCATGCGAATGGAGACACCACCCGCGAAACGGGCAGACTGTTGATTGGCGCTGATGGCATTCATTCCGCCGTACGCGCGCAGATGCACCCGAACCAGCCGCCCATCCACTGGGGCGGCACCCTGATGTGGCGCGGTACCACGCTCGCCAAACCCATCCGTACCGGCTCCAGCTTTATCGGGCTGGGCACGCACAAGCACCGGATGGTCATTTATCCGATCTCTGCAGTGAATGATGACGGTCTCGCGCAGATCAACTGGATTGCAGAAAAAACCATGGACAGCACGACCGAATGGCAGAAAAGCGGCTGGTTCAAACCCGTAGCCATTGATACCTTTGCTGCTGATTTCGACGACTTCCGGTTTGACTGGCTGGACGTGCCTGACCTTCTGCGACGCTCGGAGATCGCGTATGAAAATCCCATGATCGACAGAGATCCCGCCCCTTACTGGAATGATGGTCCGGTCGCGCTGATGGGTGATGCCGCGCATGCGATGTATCCAACCGGCTCCAACGGTGCGAGTCAGGCGATGGTGGATGCGCGCGTACTGGGTGCGTCGATCATCCGGCATGGCGTTACACCGGCGGCCCTCGACGCTTATAACGCCGCGTTGTGTGAGCCGATCTCGCAAGTCGTGTTACGCAATCGTGGCGACGGCCCTTTTGGTTTGCTGAAAATCGTTGATGAGCGTTGCGGCGGGCACTTCGATTCGATTGATGAAGTGATCTCCAAAGCAGAACGCGACGAGTTCATGGCCAGCTATAAAAAGGCAGCCGGCTTTGCAAGAGATCAGCTGAACGAGGCGGCGCACACCATTGATCCTGACAGCTACCCGGTGCGGTTCTCATGAGCAGGCGTTTTTTCGCGAACAAGCCCTGTTGCGCACAGCTGATGCTGATGACTGCTACCCTGCTGCTTTGTCTCGGGGCGAACGCGACAGAGGAGTCGATGGTTTTCTGGGCAGTCAATGAAGGCGGCGCGAGAATCTATCAGCCGAACCGGATGGCTTGCGCAAAAATTACCGGACTCTCGGCCCAGTATGCCGATGGCGTATCGACACAACTCGGCGTGCCTGCGTACACCCTAAAAATCAACTCGATCAAAACGGATGACGAACAGAACAGCTGCGCGCTGCTGATCGATACGCCGGTGGGGCTCAAAGAGTGCGCCCTCGGCTCCGTCATTCGTACCTTTGGCGGCGAGTATCTCGCGCACACTTACCAGCAGTTTGCGGATGGCCGGGTGAGCTTTCTGTCCGCTGCCTGCCACTGATCGGCAGTTCGTCCCAGCGGGTCATACCGCCTGGACTGCTATAATTTTTTACATTCGCACTTCATCCACGCACTTCGGAGAACACCCATGAAAAAAATCATTCTGCTGACCGCGCTTGCATTGAACACGGTCGCAGCGTACGCGGAGTGGAAAAAGATTGATTATTCGTCGAATGAAGTGACGCTGTATATCGACCGCAGCACAGCTGAAAAATCCGGGCCCAACATGGTGCTGTTGTGGCATGTTGCTGATTACGCGACGCCACAGGAGATTCAGGGCAAAGCCTTCAAATCCATCAAATTCCGCCACGAATACGACTGCAACAAGGGCATGTTTCGTGACATGCTGCGCTCATGGCACAGCGAACCGATGGGCGCCAGCATTACCGTCGCCTGGACGCACGGACCCTGGGGCTGGACCAAGCCCGAGGAAGGCAGCGCTGACGAAGCGCTGGTGCGCGCGGCTTGCAGCGGCAAATAAATCAAAAGTGAGCGCCTGAGGTTGCACACACCCGCGCTCAATCACTGAACGCCACTATCTTCCGCGCAAAACCTCCAGCTCACTGAGCGCCGACGCCTGATTGCCCCAGCTCTGCCGGATAAAGGTACTGATGTCAGCCAGCTCGCGGTGGCTCAGCACATGACCAAACGGTGGCATGCCATAAGGCTGGGGGTTCTGCGCAGTCACTGGGCCGAATCCACCCTGACGAATCACGTTGATCAGATTGGTTGCATCGGCCATCGTGACCGCGCGATTGCCCTGCAGCGCGGGGTAGACCGCATCGCGCCCCTCGCCCTGCTCGCCATGGCACTCGGCACAATGCTTGTCGTAGAGCCGCGCACCGCTCTGCATGACCTGCTTGTCGGCCGCCTCGGTTGAACGCATGGCTTTTGCGGACTTCGTAAAACTTTTCAGATACACCGCCATTGCAGTCAGATCTTCTTCGCTCAGATACTGCGTACTGCCGGAGACGACGCTGGCCATGGGTCCGCTGACGTGCGCGGTTTGGGTACGACCTTCCCGCAGCAATCGCACGACATCCTCCGTCGACCAGCCCATCACGCCCGCTTCATTCATCGCTAACATCGAGGGCGCCAGCCATTTTTCCGACAGCATCATGCCGCCGCTGAATTCACGACCCGGCACGATCGCGCCCAGCGCATTGCGCGGTGAATGGCAGGCCACACAATGGCCCAGACCTTCGACCAGATAGCGACCGCGCTGCCATTGCACCGGTTTGTCTGCTGCGGGTTCCAGTCGAAGCGGCTTGAAATACATCGCCCGCCATACTGCCAGCGCAGCCTGCGTGTTGTACGGAAAACTCAGCGCATGATCGTTGTTGCGCTGCTCGACCGCCGGCAGGCTCTGGAGGTAACTGAACAGTGCATCGGAATCCTCGCGTGTGAGCAGCGAGTACTGCTGATACGGAAATGCCGGATACAGCAAGCGACCGTCTTTTGAGCGGCCGTTGTGCATCGCGCGCCAGAAGTACGAGGCATTCCAGGTACCCAGACCTGTTTTTTTGTCCGGTGTGAGATTGCCCGGATAAACCACACCAAAGCGCGTAGCTATACCTTTGCCACCCGAATAAGGTGCGGCACCAGCCTGGGTGTGACAGGACTGGCAGTTGCCGGCACGCGCCAGATAAGCGCCGCGCTGAATTTGCGCTGCGCTGGGCGGCAGCTCGGCAAGTTGTTGATCCACCTCAGCTTCATCACGTGTGTTCAGCCAACTGACGGTCATGACCAAGCCTCCGAGCAGTACGCAAACGATTGCCGTGATAACCCAAAGCCGTCTGCGGTGGTTCTGAAAATTTTCGACGATCAGCCGCATCATTTCGGATCGTCCTTGCAGCGGATACCGGTGGTTTGCCTGTCCGGCGCTGCCGGATGACCGCGCTCGGGGACTGGCTGCGCGGCCAGCCACAAGCTCACTGCATGAATGTCTTCACGCGATAAACGCCGGGCGACATGCGCCATGCAATCCGGTGCGTCCGCCTTGCGCGTACCCGCGCGCCAGGCGCCCAACTGTGCCACCACATAATCTCGGGGCAGACCGAGCAAGCCGGGGGTGGATGGCAGACGCCCGGTCATGGCGCTGCCATGACACGCGGTGCAGGCAGGCAGGTCGCCCTGCTGATTGCCTTGTTCATTGCCATGTTGATTACCGCGCCTTCCCTGCCGCACCAGCTGCTCGCCTCGGGCCAGCACATCCGGCGAGGCCGCCGAGACTTGCGGTGGCGGATAAGGTAAGTCGAGCTCGCTGAAGTAACGGGCAATCTCCTGCAGATACTCGTCCGACATATGCTGCAGCAAATGCTGCATCGCCGGGTTCTGGCGGCGCCCTTCGCGGAAATGACGCAACTGGTTGTAAAGATAGCCTGCGGGTTTGCCGGCAATGCGCGGGAAGTAGCCCTCATTGGTCGCGACACCTTCTTTGCCATGACACGCGGTACAAGCCCGCATGCGCTCCTTCATTGCAGAGGCCGGCTGCAGCGGTTGACGTGGTGCCGGCGCGGCGCTGGCCTGTTGCGCTGCGCTCGCAACAAACCCAAGTGTCATCAGGCCGACAAGGACGAGCGCATATCGGTGACACATCGGGCGGGATTGAATCAGTGAAATCAGCCGCATCAGAGCGTTGCGCCTGTCACACGAAATAACCAGAACAACAAAGGCACCAGCAAGGCGGTGGCAACGCCGTTCAGTGCCATCGCCAGCGCGGAAAACGCGCCGGCGGTTTCACTGTGCTGCAAGGCGCGCCAGACACCAATGGCATGCGCGGTGAGTCCGAGAGAAAAGCCGCGCACGGCCGGATCATGCACACCGATGAGATTCAGGAGCGACCGGGCCATGATGGTGCCGACAATGCCGGTAATGGCCACCGCAACGGCGGCCAGCGCAATGACGCCATCGAGTCGTTCCGCCAGCGCCATGGCAATCGGCATGGTGGCCGATTTCGGGGCCACGGAAATCAGCAAGGCATTCGAGCCGCCCAGCATCCACGCCACCAGCACCGCCGAGAGGATCGCCGCAGCAGAACCGGCCAGCAGCGCGACGGTGACGGGAAACCAGATTTCTCGCAAACGCGCCAGCTGCTTGTAGAGCGGCACGGCCAGCGCAACGATGACGGGGCCAACAAAGAAATGAATGAACCGGGTACCCTCGAAGTAGACGGGGTAAGCGGTGTCGGTGAGCCTGAGTATCGTGACGGTGACGATCACACCGGTAAACACCGGAATCAGGAAGGGATTTCGGCCACTGCGCCGAAACAGCCATACCGCAGCGAGGTAGACCAGCAGATTCAGCGTGATCCAGGGTAGCGGCGATTGTCCTAGCACATGAAAGACTTCAGGCAGCGCTTGCATCACGCGTTCGCCCCGGTATCAGGCGGTGACTTTTGCTGTGTCCGCCTGAGCATGCCTTGCAGCGTCAGCGCCGTGACCACCAGACTGACCGCTGAACCGATCACACAGGCGGCGATAAAAGCCAGCCCCTCCTTGGCGACCCGCTCGAAGTGCATCATCACGCCGGTCACGATGGGAATGAAGAACAGCATCATGTGCGAAAACAGCTTGTCTGCAGTGCGATCCAGTGCTTCGGGTACCTGACCCCGGAACAGCAGCGCCACAAACAGGAGGCCCATGCCGACCAGCGGGCCGGGCACGGGCAGATGCGTCCATTGAACGATGAATTCGCCGACCAGCTGGCATATGAAGAGTGCTGCAAAAGCGTAGATCATGTCGGCGCGAGTTTGGCTTCTGGAAAGCGCGCCATTATATCGGCAGGCTTTCCGGGTCGCGACGCGGCATCGAAATCTTGCAGCGACTGCACCAAGTTTTATAGCGACTGCACAAACGCAATTAACTCCTCGCGCTCGCGTTTGGAGAGTTTGGCGAACCGGTCCCGCGACGCAGCCGCCTCACCGCCGTGCCAGACAATCGCTTCGAGCACATTGCGCGCGCGACCATCATGCAGAAAGCTGGTGCTGCCATTCACCTGCTTTGACAAGCCGATGCCCCACAAGGGCGGCGTACGCCAGTCGGCACCACCGGCCCGGAAATCCGGCCGGCCATCGGCGAGATCGGGGCCCATGTCGTGTAACAGCAGGTCGGTGTAAGGACGAATGGTCCGGCCCGAGAGCGCGGGCAGCGAATCGAACGGGCCGGTTTTGAGTTCAGGCACGTGACATTGCGCGCACTGCACCTGAGCGAACAATTTTTCACCTCGCCGCACGGCGGGCTTGTCGCGATCGCGTGGCGCAGGCGCATCCAGCGAAAGGGTCCAGAACGTCAAGGGTTCCCACAATTCATGACGCAGTTCATGTTTGCTGCTGAATTTTTCAGTCAGACATTCCTTTTGCACCGGCGGACAATTCTGCTCGGGATACAGCGTCGAGGTAATGCCGATGTCGGCCAGGAAGGCATTCGCGATCTGCTGTTTGATACTGGGTTGATTGGCCTTCCAGCCAAAGCGACCAATCGACATCGTGTCGTTGATGTCGTCGCGCACATAATTGGGCCGGCCATTGAGACCCTGAGATTTCTGCAACTCCGCCAGCGCCAGAATATCGCTCTCGCTCACGGCCTCCAGATAGCCCAGACCAAAAATCGCCTGCGAATTCCGCAGCGACATCATCACACCGTCGGCCAGCGGTCCGAAATTCAGATGCTTGACCTGAACCACCGGTTTGCGCAGCTCGACACTGGAACCATCGGCAAAACGGAAAGTCTGAGTCTGCCAGCTGATGTGGACCTCGCCCTCGCCGGCTCTGACGGTCTTGTCCTTGCGCTGCACGGTGTCGAAGGACTGAATCTGCAGGCCATAGTGCGGATCGGGATTGGGGCTGCCATGCGGTCCCTCACCCGGGATGGACAAGCGTAATGACTGCATGAACACCGGCCCACCGTCGGCATCCAGCGCCTTGCCACGCCCGGCCTGTATATGACAGGAGACACACGAGGTCGCCAGAAAACTCGGGCCCAGTCCCCACTCGCCACCGCCGGGGCCGGGGCGGGACAAATCCCACCACTGGGATATCAGGTCGTTGGGTACCGCGAGCCAGAAGGTGTTGAAGACTTTTTCACCTTCGCGAAAAAGCTTCTTTTGCTCGGCCTGCAAACCCGGTACTGGCTGAAGATAAGCAGCATTGGCGACGACCTTGTCGGCCGACCCACGCAGGGTTTCGGTAATAGCGGGGCCTTGCCCCGTACACAGGACGAGCAGGATCAGACACCGGACGATGTTGTTCATTCTTGTTGTCTCACAGATTAACCTGCACCAGCAGCGCAGCCCGTACCCCATCACGAGGCCGCCGGCACGCGGGATAGCCAAACTCGGTATAGATTAACCCAACCAGGCAAGCCGGCTGTTTTATCGGCCGTGATGACCTCGCCGAGACGCGTTATTGCTCCAGAGTGCCCGGATCACAATGACCGTCTCAGTGGACTTGCATGCGAACGAGCGCGAGAAATTTATCCGCAGGCAAAGCGGGACTGAACAGGTAGCCCTGGTACAGCGAACATCCCTGATCGTGAAGAAAATTTCTTTGGGCTTCGGTCTCCAGACCCTCGGCAATGACTTGCAGACCCAGACTGTGCGCCATCGCGATAATGGTTTTTACGACGATCTGATCCTCGGTTCTTGACAGCATATTATCGACGAAGGATCGATCAATCTTCAGCTGCTCAAGAGGCAAGCGCGTCAGACTGGACAGCGATGAGTAACCGGTACCGAAATCATCCAGTGAGAACCGTACCCCCAGCTCTCTGATTTTTTCCATTTTCACGCGCGTTTCATCGATGTTGTGCATCATGCTCTCGGTGAGTTCGAGCTTGATGCGCGAGGCGTTGATATCACTGCCGGAGATGACCTTTATGACCTCATCGACAAAATCCGGTTGCTTGAATTGCCCGGCACTGACGTTGATCGCAATCTGAATATCTTTCATCGCGGGCTCGGAATCCCAGGACTTGATTTGCCTGCAAGCTTCGCGGAGCACCCACAAGCCGATCGGTAAAATCAGCCCGGATTCTTCGGCCATAGCGATAAAATCCTTGGGCGTGATCAGACCACGCGACGGATGTCGCCAGCGTAACAAGGCCTCCGCCGACATGATGCGACCGTCAAAATTACATTGCGGCTGAAAAAATAATTCCAGCTCGCTTCTGCGTATCGCCTGCCCCAATTCCTGCTCGAGATTGCTGTAGGCCGAAATCGCCTCTTTCATCGCCGGATTAAAAATGCAAAAAGAGTTTCTGCCGCTTCGCTTGGCCTGATACATTGCCATATCAGCCTGCTGAAGCACATCCGTCTCAAGGTCACCGTGACTGAACAGGTTGATACCGATACTGGCGCTGCAATTGAATATGAAGCTGTCGAGCCGGTAAGGTTTGGCGAGTCGCGCAAGAATTTCTTTTCCAACCAAAGTCGCCTGTTGGGTTGCCTCAATCGGATCAGCATTCAGCGACCCCAGCAAGACAACGAATTCATCGCCGCCGACGCGGGCCACAATATCGCCGCCTCGCACCGCATTGCGCAAACGACGACCCACCTCGATTAACAGCAAGTCGCCGGAGGCATGGCCACGAGTGTCATTGAGTGCTTTGAAATTATCCAGATCAATGAAGAACAAAGCACCGTGACGACCATTGATCGGCATGGCACTGAGAATTTCGGCCAGTCGGCGGTTGAGATTGCGGCGGTTGGGCAATTGCGTCAGCGAATCGTAATAAGCGAGCTGACTGATTTGATCCTGGGTCGCTTTACTGGCAGTGATGTCATACAGACAAACAACCAAATACGAGGTCTGGTCGTTCTGATCGGGTATCTCAGACACGCTCAGCCATCCGGTAAACACCTGCCCGTTTTTTCGTCGCTCCCGAATCTCTCCCTCCCAGAATCCGCGCGACGATACAGCGGAGCGTATCACCGCTTCCGCCCGGCCATCGCCATCCAGCGACATCATCGGACTGAGTGATTTACCTCTGAGCTCTTCGCTCGCATAACCAGTAATGCGACCAAAGGCCTTATTCGTTTCCAGTACGAGGCCACGATGATCTGCAATACAAATGCCCATTTGCGATTCAAATGCAAGCGCTGCAATGCGCTGAAGTTCGCGGGCCCGCTTTATCTCAGTTAAATCGAACAACACCAATCGGTTGACCTGATGAGATTTTCCTGACGAGGCAAGGTTTTTGGCATACAAACCGATCGGTCGTGTATGCCCTTGTGCATCCATCAATTCCAATTCGATTTCGTCCAGACCCCCGAGCTTCAGCTGTTCGACAGCCTTGTTTAATTTCCGCCAGTTCTCCGTGACCGGTACGCCGGAGGGATTTTTTTGCCCGAGAATGGCTTCTTTGGCGCATCCCAGCCAAAGCAGCGCCTGATGATTAATGCTGAGGCAGGTGCCATCGCTGGCTGTGGCATAGGCGCCGAATGGCATGAGCTCATAGAGCGCATCAATCTGGATTTCCAAGCTCGCCATCTTCTGATCAAACGATAACTGCATGTCGCCAGCATCGTCACCGGTCACTGCTTTATCGACTGCATTGCTCGGCATGGCAGATTTTCAAAGGATTAGATGCAGGGATACCGTATGTTGGCCCGACTTGTATGAGAACACCGGGGCGCAGGCTGAAACAGCGCTGACTGGCGCAAAAAACCCGCACTGTCTATTTTTTTAAGGATTTCACAGCCTCGGCCGCCACACGTGCCATTTGCGCGGCCTCAGCAGCGGCCTCTGTCGCGCGCATCGTTGCCCGTGCCGCCTCGGCCGACGCCTGATTGGATGATTCCTCCGCCTGAATGGCCGCTGCTGATGCCGCAGCCGCCGCAGCCGCTGAGGCTGCTGCCGCTGCCTCGGCTGCGGCCACCGCCGCCAGACTCGCCGCGTCAACCGCCGCATGCGTGGCATCGATGATCTGGGCATTTGCCGAAGACAGTGCCGCCGCCGCTGCATTTTTCGATGCCAGCGCAGCCTTCTCCGCAGCGGTGGCGGCCCGCAGTGCCGCTTCCAGCGCGCTTTGTGTCAGTAGCTTCATGGCTTCAAGCGTTTGGACATAACGCTTGTTAACGATCATGTAACCATCACGCAACGCTGCAATATCGCCTTCAAGTTGCGCGATTTTGGCGTGAATCAGTTTTTCTGAATCAATAGACATCAGCCCACTATGACATGAAAATCAACCCGGTGCCGGATATGGCAGGAATTACTTTTAAATTCTTGAAACATTGAAAGCCTTGCGATCGAAAAATTTTTGTATTCATCCGCAGTGTCAGCGTCTCTGAAAAAAAGTCTTTGGCCAGGGTAAAGCGGTGAGTTTGTGCAGCATCCCCTCGCAACCGCACCGCGTGCAAGCCAGTGCGCAGCCTGACAAGATCAGTTCTTAACAGCACTCGAATTCGCCCCGACTAGTGACCAGAACGCCTGAGGATGATCACTGAGAGCCCCCGCTGACCCGAGAGGTTCCGGAGGATCTTGTTCAACCCAAACCCTGAAGCCGGGCAGCCAAACGAAAGACCGACATTGCCGCTGCACAGGCTTGCCCTTCATATGCTTTGTAAGACATATTGACAAAGCATCCTCCCACTCTGCAACATGCGTCCCTGCGCAGAG
>JACCDX011104090.1_pt1 | contig 13064 bp, 11 predicted proteins | sample 7449681 | NCBI WGS metagenome assembly JACCDX01 (sample SAMN15323450, study PRJNA562643) | freshwater metagenome | isolation source: river surface water | place: USA:Blue River Watershed | collected 2017-08-18
GTTGTACCATGGTTTTTTTCTTGTTTTGATGTTTTTTCGCCGCCACTTTCATGGTTTTTTTCCTGTTTTTCTTCGGATGGGTGGGAATATGATTTGTGGATTGGAAAAATTGTACCATGTATTCCATCATTTGATCGCTGATTTGTTCATACAAGTCAACATTTTCATTTTCATTTGATTTGTCTTTTTCTTTGTGTTTGTGTTTGTCTTTTTCTAACAAATCAAACAATAATTGATCTCCTTTATCCATCATGCTACTACTACTAGTACCCACATTTTTGGGTACAAAAACTGCGTGGTGAAGTTCGGAGTGTCGAAACCTTGAATAAATGTCTTTCTCGGTCAAAGGGGCATAAAACGGAAAAGGTTGAATGTAAAAGACACGTGGATCGTCTCGCATTTGTTGGTGCATTTGGTCATCGACGAAACAAATTTCGACGTGTCGCGGTAAGGGAGACGACAAACACCGTAGCAAATCGGGGACGCCCTTGTCGTGGGAAGTTCGCCACCGTTCGTGGCGTTTTCCACAAATGGTGTACGCGCAAATAGGTCGAGCAAAAACGGACAAGTCCTCGGAACGAAGTGGTGAGGCAGCCCGTGTCACAGACTGCCACTCCCCTGCCGGGAGAGGACTTGACAAGGACGTGTGAGTGGTCGATTTTTGATGTATTTTTTTGGTGATGAAAGAGAGAATCATATCCACCCAAAAGGGCAGCGAACATTGATTGTTGGTGTAGACATGAATGGGGAAACAATCGCCTTGTTGGCATTTGTCAAAGACAAATCGCAAGAGGGTGAAAATGCCGGGACGAAACAATTCGGGAAACAAATACATTAATTGATGGAAGAGAGGTTCCAATTGGTCGCGACGGTGTGGCGAGGGTTGGGTGGCCACAATGAGTTGCCAGATATCGAAAATCGGCGAAAAAGATCCAATCGTTTCATCCAAATCAAAGACGACGACCTTTTTGGGAGGTGGTTTTGCTTTTTTGGATGTACCAAAAGCAGCAGCAGCAGTTGCCGCCGCATCATTTCGTGTTTTCAAACGATGCAATTGTGGCAAATATTTTTCCATGAAGGTTTTTTTTTGCACGATATAATTACCAGGAAATAACCGAACATGATAATAATAGGGATGCATTTATTGTTTTTTTTTTTAATTTCGTGTGTGTTTTATTTTTATTTTTAATCTTTATAAATTTATTTTTATTTTTATTTTTTGAGGGGTGGAGGGGGAAGTGTTATGATTATTTGTGTTATTTCTTTTATCACAAAAAATAATTAAAAATAATTTTGTTTTTTTGAAAAAAAAAATACACACATACATACAACACACAAAATATATATGTATGTAAAACAAGAATATTTATTACACATACATGGCCAATAAAGTTGGATTCATCGGTTCACGCAATTGAATGAAGGCTTCCACTTCTTTGCGTGTCACTGTAAAGGGAAAACGCACGACAATGTCTTTGAAGGCGGCATCATTCTTGATGATTTCGCTGTCGGGAGACACCAACCTCGCCAAATTCAATTTGGTGTGAATAATCTCCAAACAACGTTTCAAATTGCGGACACCGGCTTCGCTTTTGGTCATATAATCGCGTGTATTGATGTAATTCAACGTATCATCGGGAACAATGACGTCGTTTTCCTCGAAACGCACTTGGTCGCGGATTTTGGGCAACAAATAATTGCGGGCAATCACCAATTTGTCTTTGGCATCGTAGCCATTCGTTTTGATACAGTACATACGATCGCGCAGAATCGGATTCACCAAACTGGCATCGTTGTAACTGAAAATGAAAAGACACTTGCTCAAATCGAGACTGACATCGCAGAAATATTTGTCACGGAAATCGCTGTTCTGCGACGTATCCGTCAAATGCGTCAAAATCCCGATGATTTCTTGTCCACGCGCGGTTTCGCTGACTTTGTCGAGTTCGTCGAAATAGATGACAGGATTCATCGATTTGCAATCCATGAGAATTTGTACGATTTTGCCCCACACGCTGCCTTCATACGTGTAGGAATGTCCCTCCAAAAAACTACTGTCGCCACATCCCCCCAAGGCAATGAACGCGAAATCGCGGCCCAGGATCTTGCTGATGCCATCTTTCACGATGGAGGTTTTGCCGGTGCCGGGGGGTCCATGGATAGCAATGGCGGATCCAATCGAGGAGGGATTCACGATCCATTGCCCCAACATTTGCATGACTTGCATTTTGGCGGGTTCCAGTCCATAGACACACGCATCCAAGGTGGCTTTGGCTTGCGACATGAATTCGTTGCATTTGGCGGGACCGTCTGCTAAAGAAATATTCACGTTCTTGTAGACACCAAAGGGAATGCGCATGAAATTGTCCACCCAATGTTTCAATTTGTGGTATTCGTTGTCGGCGGGATCCATGTTCTGCAAATTGTTGAGGCGTTCCAAGGCGACGGCTTTGAATTTGTAATTCATGGGACTCTGCAACAAGGACAGTCGCAACGGTTTGTCCGAATACAAATGATTGTTGATGGATCGCAGATCCTCCATGATTTTCTGTTGTTCGGCGTGGGACAAGCGTTTCTTGAAATATTCCAATTCGTTGATGCGCGTCATTTCGGTGTGAATCAAACGATGGTATTCGACCGTGTTAGAATGACGCGCTTTCAATACCAATTTTTTAATGTCTTGTTCGCATTCTTGGATTCCCTTTTTCAATCCCTTGTTTTTGGGGGTCACTTGGATTTGTTCGGTCAATACCTTTTTCAAATTGACCAATTCTTGGTATTCTTTGACAATGTCTTTCTTTTCAACCACATTCGTATTTGGATTTGTTTTTGTTTTCGTTTTTGTTTTTGTTTTTGTTTTTTGATTTGTATCTGTATCTGTATTTGCAATTGCATTTGTCGTGGATCCTTCATTCGAAGACGATGCCGTTTGCAGTTTGGTTGTTTGTTTTTCCTGGTGTGTCGCAACGTATCCATCCGACATGAATGTCTTTTCATCTTCACTGTCACAGGTTTCATTCTCATCGCGTTCTAATATTTCCGCATCCTCTTCTGCTCCATAATAATCCGCATATTTTGCCAAATTTTCGGATTCATCATCCTCCTCCTCGTCATCATCATCATTGTGGTCATCCTCATCATCGTTGTCAATCAAGTCCTTGTTTTCTTCTTCTTTTTCTCTCGCCGTTTCTTTTTTGTGTTTTTTATTTTGTTTGCTCTCGACAATAAAACATTTTACGTGTTTTCTTTTTCTATAGTCCTCGTCCTCGTCCTCGTCCTCGTCCTCGTCCTCGGGATCTTGTTTTTCTTTTGTCTTGTATTTGTCACCTCGTTTTTTATGGGGTTTGTGTTTTTTGGATAACAAATCACAAACTTCCTGCATCACTGACAGAATAACGTCATTTCCGGCATTTTTTTTCTGTTTCTTTCCTCGGGGTTTGTCTTTCTTGACAGAATCCGCAGAAACCGATTGTGTGAGATCACTCCCGGATGTAGCGGAGAATTCATCCACGGTTTCTCCTTCTTCTCCTTCTCCTTCTTCGTTGGAATCTGTCTCCCAGCGGTCTTCTTCCGAATCAGAATAATCATCGGATGAAGAGGAAGACGACGACGACGACGAATCAGGTTCATTCAATTTCTTCTTTTGGAGACTTCGTAAATTGTACTTTTTGAATCGACTCATTTTTGTTTTTGTTTTGGTTTTTGTTTTTGTTTTTGTTTTTGTTTTTGGTTTTGGTTTTTTAAATATTCCCAATATTGCAATATTGATTTGATTTGTGTGGAAATATTCCATGGTTTTTAAATGTGTTTTTCGCGTCTTGTAAAAGGAATATAGAACATGACGTATGTGTGAGAAAAATGCATATTTGAAAACAAAGAGTTAGTTAGTACCCAAAAAAACATAAAATAAAACCGAAAAAAAAAGCACAAAAACCGAAAAACAAAGAAAAACAAACATGGGCATCCGATATTTGAATCAATATTTGGTGCGTAAATGTAACGAAGCGAATAAATCACATTTCATTCGAAGAAGTCATCTCCGTGAATGGCAACACAAATGCATTGTGGTGGACACGAGTATCTTTCTCTACAAATTTATGGAGAAACGCGCCTTTTTGGAACATTTTTTCTTGATGATTTCGACCTTTCAAAAATATCAGATACGTCCCGTGTTTGTCTTTGATGGGAAACCGCCACCCGAAAAAAAATCGATTCTTTTGAAACGCCGCATGGATCGTCAGCGAGCACAGGATCATTATCTGTCTTTGCATCAACAATATAATCTCTTGTTTACTCGGCCATTATCGTCGACTTCTGACGCCACAATGGATGATAACAAACAAGAAGAAGCGGAAGAAGAAGAAAATAATGACTATGTGGTGGATCAAGACAACGACAACGACGATGGAGAAGTAGAAGAAAATGATGATTATGTGGAGGATCAAGAAGAAGATGATGTAGAAGAAAACAATCATGAGAATGTGAATAAAAAACGCAAACAAGAACCTGGAAATCATCCTCCAACATATGTATCTCGGGAAGACATGGAGAGGGAAATGCGTCGCTTGGAACGTCGATTCGTGAAAATCAAGAATACGGATATTGCCTTGTTAAAGGAATTATTACATGCATATCATATTCCAGTCATTCAATGTGAAGGAGAGGCCGATCCAATGTGCGCCTTTTTGGTGCAACATCGGTTTGCGGATGCCTGTTTGAGTGATGACATGGATTTATTGTTGTATGGATGTCCCGTAGTCTTGCGACGTTTCAATGTGGGTCAAGATGATCACATCACGTCTTATCATATTCATCCCATACTCGACGAAGTGTTGCATTTGTCCTTGACCGAATTTCAAATGTTGATTATTTTGAGCGGATGCACGGATTATTTTGTGGGGAGCATCAAGTATTCCTTGGAAGAAATGATGGATGTGTATCATCATCATCATCACCACCCCTCCAACCTTCGAGTCGAGCAAAAACAAAAACAAAAAGAAAAAAGCAAACCATTTATCCAATGGTTCCTCAAACATAAACAACGCGAAAATACCACGATGAATACCATGGAAGATTTCACCCAAATTCATGCCTTGTTCCAATCTTCGCATTTTGTCGCTCTTCACAAAGAAGAAATCAAACGCGAAGTCATCGATCAATTGCCGTTGGTTGCATTGGACGATACCATCGCCGATCTCGAAAATATTCGACGTGTTTTGCGACATGATGGATTTTTGTTTTTATAAAACAAACCATTTTTTTTATATAACATAATATTTGTATGGCATATATATGAATATCAAAACATATTATGTTATTTTGTTTTGTTTTGTTTTGTTTTTGATTGTATGGTTCCTTCCTCTTTCAAAGTCAGGAGGATTAGAGAAGAGAGGAAAGAAAGGATCCTTTGAAGTCCTGGTTTCCGGTGTGTGTCAAATTGATGCTCACGTCGATCCACACTTGACCGCCCATTTTGGTCCATCGGTTACAGAACATCCAATCCTCCGAACAGTAATGTCCCTCTTCCACTCCACAATCGAAGAGGGCAAAAGCATGTTTGTTTTCGTCGTCTTTCAAGAAACCCACATCATCGACATATTTGGTGGAGGGGAACGCCAATTGCATTTTTTCGATGACGCTGCGTTTGATCATCATAAATCCCGTGGCCAAATGTTTGACACGCGCCAAATTCTGGTTGATTTCCAAAGAGGGGCCCAAATGGTTGATATTGTAGCGGACCAATTTTTGTTGGATGAAATCCACGTCGGACACCAAATCGCGCAATTCCGACGTATGTTTTCCGCGCAACCAATCCAAGACCGGATTGACCAATTGGGGTTCTATATTCGCGTCTCGTTGCACCATACGAGGCAACAATCTCTCCCATTCGAAACTTTTGATGGGATACACGCCCCCAATGAGAGCCTTGTCCGACACAATCAATTTTAAGACATCGACGGGATCCCATGTGATGTCGCTGTCAATGAACAACATGTGTGTCATGGTGGGATCATTCATGATTTTCGCCACCAAATTGTTGCGAGCACGCGACACCAAACTATCGTTGCGACAAAACTCGACGCGAGTGGGAATGCCCACCGAATTGCACAGTTGAATGGTAGCCATCAAACACGACACATAATTGACGTAACAGAGACTTCCATAACATGGCGTCAATATTGCCAGACGGGGTTTATTCTCTTCGACGTATTTTCGCACGGCGGCTTCCAAATCCAATGTTTCGACGGTGTTATTGGGATGAATGTTGTCGTTATTGTTTGTGTTTTCGTTGGTGGCAGGGGAAAGTGTGATTTGAATATTGTCTTCTGATGACATGATTGTTGATTTTGTTTTTGTTTTTTAAAAAAAAAGAAGAAGATGTGTTTTTGTTTTGTTTTTATTTTCGATGTTGGTTGTTTATTTTCGAACGAAAGGAAATATGGTTTATATTGGTTTTGTATTGAAAAAAAAAAGACATAAACAGTGATTATTGTCCGGTTTCCAAATACTACAAAATACAAAATACATTTTCTTTTCTTTTGAAACAAAACCAAACAAAAACAAAATCGAAATGTTTGAAGAAATTGAAGCAGAAAATACTGGTTATCATTATCATCATAAAACGTTAACCAAAGCGGAAATCAAACAACGTTACCAAGACATTCAAAACGAAATCAAGGACGATTTGAAAACACAAATTGTGACATTGGCCAAATGTTTCGAATATGAATGTTTGTGTTATTCGCCGTTTTTGCCACGGACTGCCTCTCCCTTAACGGGAGAGTACTTGTCAACGCTCCGCCCCGAAGGGGCGGAGTGCGAGGACTTTGTTCCATGTTTTGATGTGGATATTTTGGACAAAATAAAGTCGTCGACACTTACAGCAACCGCAAGAGAACAATATATTCAATTGTTGTGTTGGGGATATGCAACCCTTGTAAAACTGGAAGAACAAGACGAGTTCATTCGCATGACGACGGAAGAAGTGATTCTGCGGAAATTGGGAATAAATGTCACAGACTGCCTCATCACCACTTCTTCGACAAGCGAAGCGGAAAGAGGACTTGTATCAGACTGCCTCTTGGTACATGATGACGTCACGAAAAAAGTGGAGTATATGTACTATAAAATTTTAAACAAACGTGATGAATTGTATTTTATGATCATGTGAGATGATAGATACCCAAACGAACAAACCAACCTGTTCGCCCATTTTTTGAAGAAAAAAAAATGGGAAGTTTCTAAGACATCGATTTGAAGGTATAGAATAAAACGACGGTGCCAACGGCCGCCCACAAAATACCCATATTCATGGTTTGTTCGTAGCGTTCCTTGTAATTGGCGGTTTCTGTTCCCGGAACCTCATAAATCGCGGCAATTTTTTCGTCGATGTCTTTTCTTGTTGCGCTTGTTCCATTTTTGATATATGTAGTATAACCATATCCGGGGTCGGCATCTCCCAATTTGGCAGACATTCTAAAAAAATTACAATGATTTTTACTATATGCGACCGATCGTGTATATCCCCCACAATCGTCCATTGCATCGCACTCTTTCTGGCATGTTTCCATGTCTTTTTCAAAATCAGTTGTATCGGGTCCGGTTCCCCACACCGACTGGTCCTCGGGTAATTGCCCACTAATGGCGGCAACATTTTGAATTGCGGTATAAAATGTCATTTGTTTTTGGATTTCAAATTGTTTTTTAAAAAATTTGTATGTTTTTTTAAATGTTACTTTTTTAATTATAAAAAAATTAAATGAACTTTAAAAAAAAAAGATACAAAAATGTTTTTTGCTGTGTGAATAAAAAAAGACAAAAAAATATGGAAATAGCGAAGAGAAGTTTCGATCTTCTGACCCCAAGGTTATGAGCCTTGTGCGCTTCCTCTGCGCCACTTCGCTGATTTTTTTTGTTTGTTTAAAAAAAAATGTGACACACACTATGGAATGGGATGGAATGGGATGGAATGGGATGATGGAAATGTTCCTACTGAGATTCGAACTCAGGATACAGGATTCAAAGTCCCGGGTGCTGAACCACTACACTATAGGAACATTTTTGTTTTTGTTTTTGTTTTATTGAGGTTTGCGGTGGACACACACACACACACATCACCGAGTAAGCTGTTTTTTGTGGTTTGTTGTTATGCTGTTTTGCACGCTTTTTGCTTTGGTTTGGTTTAAGCAGTGGCAACGGCGGCAGCCGTGTTCTTAATGAAGTGGGGCTTCATGAAGGTCTGTAAGTTGAAGAAATGGAGCTGATCCTTGTCGGAGATCTTGAAAAGACCAGATAAGGCAGCATCCGGATGAATGATACGACCATTGGTCTTATCCTTTAACTGGTTGGTCTGGATGTAGTTGATGATCTCCTTGGCAACATCGGTGCGAGACATCTCCGTACCAGGAGCCTTGCCTAAAAACTTGGCTAACTCGTCACTGATGCGGGTGGGCATCGTGAAACCAGACTGCTTTCTGTTGGGGTTCTTGGCCTTGGCCGCCTTCTTGGCCGCCTTGCTTAACTTAGAAGCCTTCTCCGCATCCTTCTTCTCACGAACAAGATTCTTGCGGAGATTGCGAATGTCGGCCTTTAAGGTGAGGTAAACAGCACCAACCTGCTGGACCTTGTTCTCCATCTCCGTGAGAATAGAATCAGAGGAAACACGGGGCTCCTCCGCCTTGGCCTCCGTTGAAGCAGCGGCAGCAGCAGCAGGAGGAGCAGCAACCACGGGAACTGCAGGAGCAACGGGTGCAGCCGCCACAGGGGCAGCGGCAGGAGCAGCAGCCTTGGGCTTCTTCTCCGCCTTGGGCTTAGTAGCAGCAGCGGCGGGAGCAGCAGAAGCAGCAACAGGAGCTACAACTTCGGTGGCAGCAGAAGGGGCAGAAGCCTTGGAGGCAGATTTGTCAACTTTAGTAGCGCGAACCATTTTGTTTTGTTTTGTTTGAAAGAGAAAGTTTTTTTTTGAGAAAAAAAAGAAAAAGTTTTTTGTTTTGTTTGTTTGTTGTCGTGTGGGTTTGGTTATACCCTACTATAATACCTCTTTTTTAAGTATTTTAACGCAGATGGACCAATAATTGAGTTTTTGAATTTGTGAATCATGTTTTTGCTAAAGAAACGCCGCATGATTTTTAAAAAATTAAAATTTTTTTTTGTTATATTTTGATTTTTTTTTTGTGTTTTTCCAAAACAATCAAAAAACCAAATACCAAACACCAAACATCAATCAAATATCCACGAATGGCAAAGATCGTCGCGCTAAAGAAGACAACCGAGACAAAATCAACAAACAATGCAAGGCACCCAACCGACGATGTTCAATGTCCACACCCGTGTAAATCATCCATTCCATGATTTCCAAACAGACCAATCGGGCATTCGGTAACGTCGTCATGGTGGAGGTGATCACGGTATGGGCATTGACGGCATGCAATCTTTGTGGTGGAAATGGAAACGGATCGGGATGTGCACAAATATGGAGTTTTGTGGAGGCAGACAAATCCGTATTGCCATGCCACAGTCGATAATATCGTTCGTAGAAAGCGGCATATTCATAATCGTTGAAATCGCGGAACCATTGGCTTTGGGTGTAATTTCCTAAACGATCGATTTCCATAAAGACATCTTCGATGCGTTGGCTAATCGTTCGTCCGTCTTTGATTTCTTTTAAAATACGTTGAGAGGCTTCCAATCGGCTCTCTTCGTTGCCATACACAAAATATCCATTGTCTTGGTTGTGACCCATTGCATTTGGAGCAGAAGCAGCAGCATAAGTCAAGTAGTCATTATTTCGTGGGAATAGTTGTCGTTGTGGTTGTTGCACCGTATCGGAATGAGGAAAAGATGCAGCCCACGACGACGACGACAACGTTGTTGGTGCGACGGTTGACGAGGACGAAGACGAAGACGAAGACAAGGATGAGGACCGTTTCCGATTCTTGAAAAAACCGAATGCATCTTCCACGACGGGGGTGGTTGTTTCCAAGAGAGAAGACCCCAACAACAATTGGATTTTAGTGTAGAGGCGGAAAAATTTACAGACAATATCAAAAGGAATGTCCTTGCGGTTGTACGGATTCAAAAGACGCCGATTCTTACGGTACATGGTCATCAACGACGTCACGTCGAAGGCATACACGAAATGCGAATCGTCTTCATACGAAAAAAACAAATGCGGCGACATTTCTTGGAAGGGCACCAATGTATAGAAATCACATTCGTTGACCACAAGAGGATTTTTTGTTTGCACAAATGATGACGCTGCTGATGACGCTGATGACGCTGACGATGATGATGCCGTTATGGTTATAAAAGGAAACCCCGGTCCACGCAATTGTTGCATACAACGCACCAAAAATCCACGAAAGATTCGTTGGATTTGAATGGCCGCGGAAATGTGATGCAATTCTCTCGCTATGCGTGTGATGATTTCGTCTTTGGTACCGCCTACTTTCAAACGCAATAGAATACACAAACTACGCAAATCGGGTTTTTTTCGTTGTTTCCATGTTTGGGAAACATCCCGAACCAATTCCACAATTTCATAAATATCATTGTTTGTGGTTGTCGTTGTTGTCGTTGTCATCATTTTAGAGGGACTGTTTGTCATGAATGATTGATTGATGAAAGACAGACAAATAGACAAAAAAAATAAATAACGCCGATAGGAACTTTTTGTTTTTTTTTTAATCAAAATAAAAATGAACGCACTTGATAACAAAATAATGGACTTGTAAATAATTTCATAATTAAATCATTTTATTATATTCTTATATATTTTTTTTTAATCAATAAAAAAAAATAAAAAAAAAAACAAACAATAACAACAACTGCAACATGTTATCCTTGGCACAACCGAGTGTACAACAATCGAATGACTTAATAGAAGAAGAACGAGAAGAAGAACAAAAAACATCTTTTGACGACAGAGAAGTTGACATCTTGCCATTATCACCGTGTGTCCTTAGTCCCAGCCGTGTCATGACACCCATATTCGTGCGACAATTATCGTGGTGTTTTCCTTTGCCCCAATTAATGCATATTGTTTTGAAAATACGCGCCTTTGTGCAACAAAACAATGATTTCGTGTTGCGTTACAATCCGATGGTTGGATGGGAGAGAACAGAATCGGTGTACTCCATTCACGTACATTTAATCAAGTCTATTTGTCCTTTTGACATGGAGGAGGAAGAACCGTGGTCATCGCCATGCCAAATTTCCATCGAAGTGTATGCCAGCAAATCCTCCAATCAAGCCATCGTGGAAATCAATCGAATTATGGGAACATCTCCCTTGTATCGTTGTTTTCGACACGCTTTGCGCGATTATTTGGATTCGTCGTCGATGATGTCCACCAACATTTCGGATTATATTTCGCCGCTATATAAACTGCGTTTTTTTAGTGGACTTGTCACGGACAGCCTCTCCCCTATGGGTCGAGGACTTGTCACGGACTGCCTCTCCCCTATGGGTCGAGGACTTGTCGGAGAGAGGCGGCCTTCAGAGAGCGAGAGACCAAATCGTCATTCATGTACATGAATAATATTATATGTTTTTTGTTGTTGTTGTGTTTGTTTATTTTTTTTTTTAGTATGATTGCGGTTTGTTTCCCCTCCCCGATACAAACAAGAGCATACTTTCGTGTGTAAGAAATTAAAATGAATATAAAGACAACGTTTTATAAGATGATTATCAGAACAAAAAAAAGCACACACGCACACACATACACTCCTTTTAAAAAAAAAGTTTTCTAAAAAAACACACACAAACAAAAATGTCCAAAGCATCTCCTGTTGTTTTATCTGTCGCGGATTGGGATCCCGTAAGAGTGAAATACATGGCACCCAAGGTCAACGACCGTGGTGGCAAGTCCATCAATTTAATTAGTTCCCAGTCCAACCGCGGTATTCATCTGACGACTCCTCTGATGATGACCTGGGGTATTAGTGATTTCACCGATGAAAAGACGGGCGAGAAGGATGGCAAGTACAGCATGTCGTTAACGTTTCCCAACGAGGAATACGCCACGCCTGCCACTCGCGATTTCTTGGAGAAGATGAAGAAATTCGAGAACCAAATCCTTGATGACGCCGTCAAGAACTCGGAGTCTTGGTGGGGAGAAGAAATGTCGCGCGAGTTGTGCAAGCATACGTTTTTCCCTTTTTTAAAGTACAGCAAGAACAAGGAGACCAAGAAGGTCGATTATACCAAGCCACCCAGTATTCGTGTGAAGGTTCCCTGCTACGACGATGGCACGCGTTGGGGTGTCGAGATCTACGATACCAAGAGTACCCAAATCTTCCCCTCCGACAATCCCAACCATACTCCCGCCGATTTCGTGCCCAGCATGAGTAGTGTGGCCTGTATCATTCAGTGCGGTGGCATCTGGATTGGTGGCAAGGGATGGGGTCTCACCTGGAAACTCATCCAGTGCATCGTCAAGCCTCGCGAAGTCGTCAGCGTATATGGCAAATGCCACATTCAATTGAGTCCCGAAGATCAATCCACCATCGAGAACCAAAAAATCGATGATGTGGCGCCGATTGTCGATGAGTCGGTCGCTCCTGTCACTACCGCAAATAATAAACGTTCTTTAGCTCAAACAAACGATTCTGACGACGAAGCAGAAACAGAACCACCCAAGAAAGCGGTTGCTACTACTCCTGCTCCTGCACCCGTTGTTGCTCCTACTCCTGCTGTCGAAGCACCTGTTGTTGCTGCAACCGTAGGGACGAATGACGAGGCTGCTTCTGCTCCTGCTGTGAAGAAAACCATTGTTAAGAAAGTCGTGAAGAAAGCCGCGTAAAAAAATATATATATCATAATGTTTTGTGTATTCATTTTTTTTTTATTTATTTTCAAACCAATATAATATGTTTTCTCCTTTTTTAAAATAACAATTTATTTAAAAAAAAAAATATACACATTTTTCACTTTTTTTTTAATCTTTATTCACCTGCTCGTTTTACTCGCAGGTTCACCAGCAATTTTTCTGACGAAAAATTGCTTTAAAGATAAACTTTACAAACCTGAACTGATACACCGGTGTATCAGTCCAGGTGAATAGA
>JACCDX011669254.1_pt1 | contig 13061 bp, 12 predicted proteins | sample 7449681 | NCBI WGS metagenome assembly JACCDX01 (sample SAMN15323450, study PRJNA562643) | freshwater metagenome | isolation source: river surface water | place: USA:Blue River Watershed | collected 2017-08-18
ATAGCAAAGAGAGTTTTAACAGTGAGCACTCGCTTTATAAATATGTGCAACTGTTTGTGATTTCTAACGGTACCGATACGCGGTATTTCGCCAACACAACCCAGCGCAATAAAAACAGCTTCGACTTTACCATGAACTGGGCGAAGGTCGATAATGTTCTGATTAAGGACTTAAAAGATTTTACTGCCACTTTCTTCCAAAAGCATACCTTGCTCAGTGTATTGCTGCATTATTCGGTATTTGATGTCAGCGATAATTTGCTGGTCATGCGCCCGTATCAGATTGCGGCTACCGAACGGATTTTGTGGAAGATAAAAAGCTCCTATGAAGCCAAAAACTGGAGTAAACCTGAAAGCGGCGGCTACATCTGGCACACCACGGGCTCTGGTAAAACACTGACCAGCTTTAAAGCCGCACGCATGACAACCGAGCTTGATTTCATTGATAAAGTTTTTTTCGTGGTCGATAGAAAAGACCTCGATTATCAAACCATGAAAGAATATCAGCGTTTTTCACCTGATAGCGTTAATGGGTCTGACAGCACTGCCGGATTGAAGCGCAACATCGATAAAGATGACAATAAAATTATCGTCACCACCATCCAAAAGCTAAGTAACCTGATGAAGACCGAGGATTATAGATCCACGTATAACGATATTCGGGATTGGCTGCGCAAAGAAAAAACTGCGAATGAAAAAGAGAACTCCACTATCGACTGGGATGATGTTGTATTTGAGGTCGATTTGCTCAAATCTCAAGAAATTAACCTCGATTACATCTTGGAACAAATATTTGAGAAGAATAAAATCGATGCCTTTTTTTCCTTCGCTCAAGCGGAACAACACCGAGAAGCCGAGGAGTTGATTGGCTCGGAAAATCTTAATGCAGAGGCTGCAAAGCGCTATATCACGACTTCGATTCGGCGTGAATTTGCCAGCGACAATGGTACAAAACTAAACGCGGTCTTACCCAAAATGAGCCCACTCAATCCGGAATACCTGACGAAAAAGCACAGCGTTTTTAGTAGAATCACAGCGTTTGTAGAAAAATTTAAAGGCGTAGGTGGAGAAATTTGAAATAGGGGATATGGGGTTTCGTTGTGATCGTTACCTTACCGCCTATCTTAGACGGACGTGATGAATTAATCGTTCGAAACGAATTAGCGATGGCGGAAAGGGTGGGATTCGAACCCACGATGAGATTTCTCCCATACACGCGTTCCAGGCGTGCTCCTTAAACCACTCGGACACCTTTCCAACTTTAAAAGCAGGTCAAGTATACCGAAATTCGAAACCTGCGCCAATGGCCGATCGCCCCAGAACTGGGGAATGCGGTTTTATATTGTATCAAATTGAGTTACAGTAAATGGCGCGAACCCAACTTTTTTAAGTTGAATAAGGAGTGTGATGGGTATGATTTTGGATAATAAACCGGCATTTGTGTCCCACGGGTCGCCGATGATGGCGGTTCAGGTTACAGAGGCGTCAACGCATTTAGACAAATGGTTTGCCACACGATCCAAACCAAAGGGGATTGTTGTGGTGTCGGCCCATTGGCAGACCCGAAGTCATCATGCTGCCATTACAACTCACGAAACGCCTCAAACTGTACATGATTTTGGTGGATTTCCAGATGCATTGTACCGAATTTGTTACCCGGCCAAAACCGATTCTGAATTGATCAAACGGGTGATGATCTTGTTAAGCCAGGCTGGTATGTCGGTTGAGGAATCGCCTAACCGTGGATTTGATCATGGTGTGTGGGTGCCGTTAATCAGAATGTGCCCACAAGCCGATATTCCGGTGGTTCAACTGGCCCTTCCTCAATTGGCGACCTCTGTTGATTATTACAAAATGGGGCAGGCGTTACAGTCCCTTGCAGCCGAACAAATTCTGGTACTAGGCAGTGGGGCATTGAGTCATAATTTGGGTGCCTTAGGCTCGGCCGATACGCCGGTTCCAGAATGGGTGACCGGTTTCCGGGAGTGGGTAAACCGCATCATCGAATCAGGAGACATCAATTCGTTATTAGAGTGGGATAAATTGGCGCCTTACGCGTTGCAGAATCACCCGACACCAGAGCATTTTTTGCCTTTGTTTTTTGCCGTTGGTGCCGGCTCAATCCACCACGCAAAACGGGTGCACCAGAGTATCGAGTTGGGTAGTTTGGCCATGGATTGTTGGGAATTTTAACTTTTTTGTTACATGTGGTAGTTTTTTCATATGGCTGCGAATAGTAAATTTGCTGTAGCAACGCACATCTTGACGGCATTGGCATATATGTCGGCCAATCCCGATCCGCATCATGGGCACCTGCGATCCGATGGCTTGATTAGTTCAGACATGATTGCAGCGAGTGTAAACACCAATCCGGTTGTGGTTCGCCGAATTCTATCCCAACTTTCAAAAGCCGGAATTGTAGACTCTCATTTGGGAAAACAAGGTGGGGTGCGCCTTGCCCGTGTTGAATCTCAAATCTCTTTGCTCGATATATATTTGGCGCTTGGTGAAGGCCCGTTGTTTTCTCATAATCCCAATACCCCCAATCCAGAATGCCCGGTCAGCGTAAAAATTAAAGCGATAATCCAGCCAGTTTTTGATACGTTAACCGTTGCAATTCAGTGTAACTTAGCGTCAATTTCTCTGGCGCAGTTGACCCAGAAGATTCGATAGGCCTGAGTGCGAATCAATTGTGGTGGGGATATCACCTTTAGATTGACGTTATCCACGGAGGGTTTGACACTCAATTTTGATCGTCGGATAATAGATCGGTTCGGCTTTCTGTTTTTTTGTTTTAATCTCAAATCCATAATTTTTTAGTCGCAAGGAGCATGACCCAATGGCACGAAAAAAAGTGACAGTTGTAGGCGCAGGGTTTGTTGGATCCACTGCTGCACAACGAATTGTTGAAAAGCAACTCGCTGATGTTGTTTTAATTGATATCGTGGAGGGGCTGCCTCAAGGCAAGGCACTGGATATGATGCAGTCTGCCGCAGTTGAAGGCTTTGACACCCAAATTATTGGCACCAACGAGTATGCCGACACGGCAAACTCTGATGTTGTGGTCATTACAGCCGGAATTGCCCGAAAACCCGGTATGTCTCGGGACGACTTATTAAACACAAATGCTGGCATCGTGGGTGGCGTTGTCGATCAAATTGTGGCGCATTCCCCCAATGCGATTATGATCGTGGTATCAAATCCATTGGATGTTATGACACAGCTTGCTTGGAAGCGATCTGGATTTGCTTCGACCCGCGTGTTTGGAATGGCTGGGGTATTAGACTCAGCTCGCTATGCATCATTTATTGCCGAGGCACTCAATGCCTCGATCAAAGATGTCCGAGCAATGGTGTTGGGTGGTCATGGTGATACCATGGTTCCTGTTCCACAATACACAACGGTAAATGGTCTTCCCATCACCGAATTGTTACCAAAAGAAACAATCGACGCGATTAATGACCGCACCCGAAATGGCGGGGCCGAAATCGTCAAGCATCTTAAAACGGGCTCTGCTTACTACGCACCGTCTGCATCCGCCGTTGCGATGGTCGAGGCCGTGTTGTTGGGATCGAATCGAATCCTTCCTGTTTGTGCCATGTTGACCGGTGAGTACGGAATCAATGGCTTGTATTGCGGTGTGCCAGCAGTGGTTGGTGCTAACGGTGTTGAGCGGGTGATTACGCTGGATCTAAACGACAGTGATTTGTCGGCCCTTCACAATTCGGCAAACGCCGTTCGTGAACTGGTTGACATCCTTAAAATCTAGGAGAATTGAATGGCTTCATTTGGATGTTCATCAATTGGTAAAAAGCAAATTGTTGCGGTTACCGGTTTTTTATTGATTTTGTTTCTGATCATGCATCTTTCTGGCAATTTGTTGCTGTATAAAGGCCCCGAGGCGTTTAATGCATACGCGGAATTTTTAAACAATCTAGGATGGATAAAAATCGCGGCTAGGGTTGGGTTGGTGTCATTGTTTTTGACGCATATTGCCTTTACCGCGATGGTCGTGGTCGAAAATCGAAAGGCAAAAGGCGTGGGCTACGCGGTCAAAAAATCGGTTGGAAAACGGTCTCTTGCAACCCGTTTAATGCCCTACACCGGCACGGTCGTGTTGGTGTATTTATTGATTCACCTATTAGACTACACGTTGGCCGACCACGATACCGTAAAATCGGTTGTGGATGGGGTTAATTTGGGTTTGTACGGTTTGGTGTATAACTCGTATCAAAATCCGCTTCGGGTTGCATTTTACGTTGTGGGGATGATTGCAGTTGGGTTTCATTTGGCTCATGCAACTCAAAGCGTGTTTCAAACCTTTGGCGTGAATCATCCGGTTTATTCAAAATTTATAAAGCGGGTCAGTTTGGGGTTGGGTGTGTTGATTGCCGCTGGGTTCGCATCGATCCCGTTTTTTCTCCATTTTTGTGGGGGTGCGGCGGCGTGCTCGGTTAGCAGTTTAATTTAGGAGAACGACATGGGTTTAGACGCAAAAGTGCCAGAGGGTCCCATATCTGAAAAGTGGAATCGTCATAAGTTCAATATGAAGCTGGTTAATCCGGCAAACCGACGTAAGTTTAAAGTAATCGTGGTTGGAACAGGGCTTGCCGGGGCGTCAGCAGCAGCAAGTTTGGGCGAGATGGGTTACAACGTCGACGTCTTTTGTTTTCAAGATAGTCCCCGCCGGGCTCACAGTATTGCGGCTCAGGGTGGAATTAATGCTGCAAAAAATTACGCAAACGACGGCGATAGCATTCACCGATTGTTTTATGACACCGTTAAGGGCGGTGATTATCGATCCCGTGAAGCGAATGTGCATCGTTTGGCAGAGGTCAGTGTTAATATCATCGACCAATGCGTTGCCCAAGGGGTTCCATTTGCCCGAGAGTACGGCGGACTTCTGGACAATCGATCATTTGGGGGCGCCCAAGTATCGCGAACCTTTTACGCAAAAGGGCAAACGGGGCAACAATTATTATTAGGCGCTTACAGTGCCATGATGAAAGAAGTCGCCAAGGGAACCGTAAAATTATACCCACGGCGCGACATGTTAGAGCTTGTCGTAATCGATGGTCACGCCCGCGGGATTATCGTGCGTAATCTTATTACTGGCCAGTTGGAAACCCATATGGCAGATGCGGTTGTGCTGGCTACGGGTGGATACGGTAACGTATTTTATTTATCGACCAACGCAAAGGGGTGTAATGTAACAGCGTCGTGGCGTGCGCACAAAAAGGGCGCCTTAATGGCGAATCCTTGTTTTACTCAGATTCACCCGACGTGTATTCCGGTTCACGGGGACTACCAATCCAAACTGACCTTGATGAGCGAAAGTTTACGAAACGATGGTCGGGTTTGGGTTCCAAAAACAAAGGGTGACACAAGGCGTCCGGAGTCGATTCCAGAAGAAGAGCGGGATTATTATCTGGAAACCAAGTATGTTTCGTTTGGAAATTTGGTGCCCCGGGACATTGCCTCGCGAAACGCCAAGCAAGTGTGTGACGAGGGTCGTGGTGTTGATAATGGATTAGCGGTTTACCTTGACTTTTCGGATGCGATTAAACGCCTTGGTCGAGACGCGATTGAGGCCCGATATGGCAATTTGTTTGAAATGTACGAGCGAATCACCGGTGAAGATCCTTATACCACACCGATGAAAATCTATCCCGCGATTCACTACACAATGGGTGGCTTATGGGTTGATTACAATCTCATGAGCACAATCCCCGGGTTGCACGTAATTGGTGAAGCCAATTTTTCGGATCACGGTGCAAATCGATTGGGCGCGAGTGCCTTGATGCAAGGTCTTGCCGATGGGTATTTTGTTTTGCCGTACACATTGGGTCATTATCTGGCTACGACCAAGTTGGAAAAAGTGACAGCTGATCATCCTGATGCAAAAAAAGCCGAGGCGGAAGTAAAGTCTCGAATAGAAAAGCTGTTATCGATTAAAGGTACCCGAACCGTTGATTCCTATCACCGCGAGCTTGGTTTATTAATGTGGGATAAATGCGGAATGGCCCGAAACGAATCTGGACTTTTAGAAGCGGTCAAACAAATTAGCGAGATTCGGGATGATTTCTGGAAGAACGTTAATGTTGTCGGTGAATCGGAGTCGTTTAACCAAAGCCTTGAAAAGGCATTACGTGTCGCGGATTTTCTAGAATTTGCCGAGCTATTTGCAATCGACGCGTTGCATCGAACAGAATCTTGTGGCGGGCATTTTCGTGAAGAAAGCCAGACCCCAGAAGGTGAAGCCCTTCGAGACGACGAGAATTTTTGTTATGTGGCGGCATGGGAGTTTAATGGTGTTGGTGAAAAACCAACGTTACACAAAGAAAGCTTAAGGTTTGAAAACGTTCCATTGTCACAAAGGAGCTACAAATAATGAGTAAATCGATTAATTTGACCCTAAAAATTTGGCGACAACCGAACGCAAAGTCCAAAGGTAAATTTGAGACATATGTGGCAAAAAACGTAGACACAGATTCATCGTTTTTAGAAATGTTAGATGTCGTAAACGAAGATTTAATCAAGTCGGGTCAAGATCCCGTTGCGTTTGACCATGATTGTCGCGAGGGAATTTGCGGGGCATGTGGAGCGGTTGTAAATGGACAGCCTCATGGTCCGCAGCGTAAAACCACACTTTGTCAATTGCATATGCGGCAGTTCAAAGACGGTGATTTAATTGTAATCGAACCGTATCGGTCCCGAGCGTTCCCGGTAATCAAAGATTTGGCGGTTGACCGGTCGGCCTTTGATCGTGTCATTCAATCGGGTGGGTATGTATCGGTTAAAACCGGTCAGGCCCCGGATGCCAATGCCATTTTGATTCCAAAAGATGCGGCGGATTTGGCGATGGATGCTGCCCAGTGTATCGGATGCGCTGCCTGTGTTGCGGCGTGTCCAAATGCGTCCGCCATGCTGTTTGTATCGGCAAAAGTGGCCCATTTGGGATTATTGCCTCAAGGTCAACCTGAGCGGAAGGCACGGGTCAAAAAGATGGTGGCCCAAATGGATAAAGAGGGGTTTGGAAACTGTTCAAACGAGTATGAGTGTGAAGCCGCATGTCCCAAAGGAATTAGTGTGGCCAATATCGCGCGTATGAACCGAGACTTCTTGTCTGCGTCTACCCGATAATCTAGCGATTCAAAATCGGTAGGAAAACAAAAAGCACGCTTAACAGCGTGCTTTTTTTATATCTTATAACTGGGAGTTTAGGTATTAAATAACCTGAAACACATCCGATTCGTCGAATCGAACTTTTGGGGCATTTTGATAGGGGTCTGATTCAGCACGAAACCCAAGTGCGACGACTGCCAGTGTTTGATACCCGGTGTCTGTCAAATTAAGTATCGCGTCGTATTGATTGGGATCTAATCCTTCAATTGGGCAGGTGTCGACACCGATTAGCGCGGCCGCAGTTAGTAAGGTGCCCATTGCGATATAGACTTGCCGATCCATCCAGCCTTTAATTTCTGCTTGGGTTCGGGATCCATTTACAATATTGCCAATCATCATTTGGTAATATCCGTCCAGGGTATCTGGGCTTACCCCACGGACGTCGGCGGTTTTTTTAATAAACGCCTTAATATATTCGGCATCGATGGATGTTTTACCAGCCAAAACGACGAGGTGCGAGGCCTCTTCAATTTGAGATTGTCCCCATGACGCAGGCCGGAGTTTCGATCGAATTTCTGGGTTTTCGACAACTATAAATTTCCATGGTTGCAATCCGAAGGACGACGCAGACAATCGAAGTGCATCTTTAAGGGTTTGAAACTGGCTGGCAGTTAGTTTTTTTGACGCATCAAATGTCTTGGTTGCATAACGCCAGTTAAGCTGGGTAATCAATTCGCTGGGCAGAATCGTGGGCATTTGGAACTCCTTTTTAAATGGGGTGCTTTATCTGTAACCATTATTGTTTTAGTATGGCGTCTCGTCAATACCCTCATGGTGTTCAAAAGTCGTTAAATCATTGATAATACCGCCATGACGACACTTCGAATTCAAAAATATATGGCGTCTCAGGATTGGTGCTCCCGACGAGAAGCAGAACGCTTGATTGAGGCGGGCTGTGTCTATTTAAATGGGCGCCCGGTTACTGAAATGGGCATGATGATCGATCCATTGGTTGATCGGGTTGAAATACGGCGACGGCAATCGACCGCGCTTCAATACATTGCGTTTCATAAGCCTGTCGGCATTGTAAGTAATTTGCCGCAAGGTAACGAAATCGAAATTGTGGCATTATTGCCACCACACCTTGCCCATCTTAGTACGATTGGGCGATTGGATAAAGAGTCTGAGGGCTTGATTTTGTTGTCAGATGACGGCGTTTTTGCAAAACATGCATTATCCCATCATCACGCGCGGGAGTATCATGTGACGGTTGATATCCCATTTACGGGTGGAATGGCACAACGACTTGAGGGTGGGGTAATGGTATTGGGCCAACGCACGGCGCCGGTTTCAATACAACGCTTGGATGATTATTCGTTTTTAATTCGAATGCGAGAAGGAAAAAACCGACAAATTCGCCGAATGGTCCAAAAAGTGGGTGCTAGCGTTGTTCGGTTGATGAGACTGCAGTACGGAATAATTAACCTTGGCGACCTTGCCCCCGGCGAGTTTCGATGTTTAACGCCGGGAGAAGTTGCCAGTATCCGAGGTGGGTGGGACGATTAAAATTTGAAAAACGGTGGATTTCTTTAAGGTTGGACCAATACATTGGGTACAATTTTTGCGCAACAGGCGATATTAATCGAATTGGAACTGCTCTATTGTCCTGCCGATTCGCGGCAAATTAAACAGGGAAATACCGTCCGTGCAAATTAACAAAATCGAAATTTATAAAATTTGGCTACCATTTGTGACGCCTCAGCCATCATGGAACGGGGTGATAACCGGTCGAGATGTGATCTTGCTTCGGGCCCAGGGCCCAGGCAGTGAGGCATGGTCTGAATTGGGGGCATTGCCTGATCCCACTTATGTTTCTGAATTTATTGATTCCGAATTGATGGTGTTGATGCGGTACCTTATACCGGGGTCCATCGGGGTGAAATGGAGTCATCCAGACCAGTATTTTGACTGGCTTGAAGGCCAAGTGGTTGGCCATGGATTTGCTAAATGTGCGTTAGATTGTTTGGGCTGGGCATTGCACGCCCAGGATAACGGACAGGGGTTGCTATCTGCGTTAAACACCAAACGGAATGATGTTCAGAGTGGAGTGGTACTTGGCGTAAACGACTGGTCGCCAGGGTGTTTAAAATGGATTTTGGAGTCAGGGTACACCCGCATAAAGTTTAAATTGACACCCGACACCTCGGTTGAAACCCTCAAACAGATTAGGGCCATGTTGCCGTCACAGTGTTTGATGGTGGGTGACGGTAACGGTCGATTACCGTTGGACATGGTGCGCCGCGTATCGTTTTTGGATTGGGTTGAAGAGCCATTTATGCCTGGCGACTGGGTGGCGTATCAATCGGCGGTTTCGCAGTTAGCGGTACCAGTTGTTTTGGATGAGTCGATTCGGACGCCGTTAGATGCAGTTAATGCAGCCCACCTTGGTTGTGCGATGGGGGTTTCGCTGAAGCCGTCACGGTTAGGGGGAATTACCCCCACTCGCCGGTTGATTGCAAGGCTATCCGACGCAGGAATTCGAGTTGGCATTGGTGGAATGTATGAAACAGGGGTTGGGCGGTACTACAATTTGGCCCTGGATGCTACCATTCAAACTCCCCTTGTGGGAGATTTTTCGCCTGATTCACGATATTGGGGGTTGCAATTACTTGTAAATCCAATCAAATTTGAAAGCGGTTTGTTTCAATTGGTTGATTCTGTTCCGATTGTTGATCGATTCATTTTGGATCAAAAATTTGACACGATAGTGGCAAGTTTTGGTTAAATCCGATACTCTGGTCACTCATTACACGATACCCAAACCAAAAAAAGGATTGAGAATATGCGAATTCAGCAGTTACTAACGACAGCTGCCCTGGTGGTCGGTGTGGCATCAGTGGCGACAGCAGGGGGCGCCGGCGTTTTTGTCCAAAAGCCCTTGGCCGTAAAAGGGCAAAATTTAAGTGCCATATCGATTGGTGCTGCCTACACCCAATCGATCACATCTGAATTTGGCGCCTTAGCCCGCATGGGTTGGTACCAAGTTCAAACCGATATTGCCACTGAGGGCTCGCTTGGGTACCTTGCAGCCGCAACCTATCGGTTACCATTTAACGTACTAGTACCAATCGATTTAATCGTGGGTTTTGGTGGAAATGGCTTTAGCAGTGGGGGGGCGGTTGTTGGCGCGTCTGCTGCGTATCAATTAAACTCCAGCGCCATTTTGTCGACGTCTATGACCTACAATACCAATGAAGACCTTGATTTTAGTGTCCAGTTTACCCGGGAATTATCCGAGTTTAAGGTTCCGGATATTGCAGCGGCAACATCAAGACGGGTTGCACAGTCAAAAGTTTCCGAATCTACACCGACGGTGGCGCAGTCTGATAGCGTCCCGGTTCAATCCCCAATTTCATCGGCTACAGTGATTCAAACTCCGGTAGTAAGTGAGCCCCAAAAAGCAGTACCGGTTGCGGCCTACACTGACATTGCAAATCACTGGGCAAAACGAGAAATTTCGTGGGCAGCGTCAAAGGGATTATTTGCAAGTGGCGATCGATTCATGCCCACCGCTTCGCTTAATCGATTTGCTGCCGAGGCATTGTTAAAGCGGATGGGTACGGTTTTAGGTGTCACAATTCGCGAGCAAGAACTGGGGCAACTGGGATCTATCGTTACCAAGCGTGAGTTTGTAACGGCTGCTCTTAAAGTGGTTGCAAAAGGCCAGCGTACCGACGTCGACACGGTGGCACGGGAGCTCAAGGTTCCATCCGGATGGACCAAAGACGCCAGCGCAGGCAAGGCGGTTTCTCGAGCCGAAGCGGCGACAATATTATTTAAGCTTATCGGAGAAAATTAATTGCTGAATGGATGCGTCAATGTCGGAGCGATTATCGTGGTTGGGATGCTTTTCTGCCAGTTTACTTTTGCAGCAAACGCCAATCCGATATCCATTGACGCGTCCATTTTTGATGTAGACTCGAAACGTAATATCGTCAATGCATCCGACAATGTTGTCGTAAAATATGGGGATATCACGATTTTAAGCCAATCCGGAACTTATTATAAAAAAGACCAACGAGTGGTTGTTCGAGGCAAGGTTGTGGTGAAGCGGGGCGAGATGACCCTTAACTGTGAGGTGGCATCTGCTAGTAGTTTAACTGATCGAATTGATGTTTCAACTAACGTTCAATTTAGGTATCGTGACATCAAAGGCTTCGCCAAGGTTGGTTTTTTTGATAGAAAGTTAGAGGTTGTTCAATTAATGGGACGCCCCCAGGTGTGGCAAGGTCAAGATCATTTGGTTGGCGATGTTATTCGTGTTGATATTCTTAAAAACCGAGTAACCACCCAAGGCGGGGCACGTGCGGTATTCTCCGCTGACAAATTTTCAAAGTAGGTGAAGGATGATATCGGAAACCCAGGTTGAGCGGGAAAAATATCGCCCAAAAAATTATGAGGATTTCGATCTAGTCGTGATTGGCGCGGGTCCGGGTGGAATGTCGGCTGCATTATGTGCGTGCCGCGCAAATTTAAAAACCCTAGTAATCGAGCGCGCGGTCCCGGGTGGACAGGCATCGACTGCGTACGTTATCGATAACTTTTTGGGGTTTCCTGGTGGCGTGTTCGGGGATGACTTGGGCAAGCGAATGGAAGCCCATTTGGATGGTCACGCCTGTTATTACACGTTTGAAACGGTCGAGGATATTACGGCCGACTCTGATCGAAACCTGAAACTGGTTCGTACCAATATGGGACACACCTACCAAGCCCGCGCGGTGATCATCGCGGTTGGCTTAGAACCTAAGCGACTGGGCGAACCGTTTGAGGGCAAATTTCTTGGCCGGGGTATTTCGTATTACGCCCAGGGTGATGCATCGTATTATCAAGGAAAAGATGTTGCAGTTATCGGTGGCGGTAATTGCGCGTGTTATGCGGCTGAATATTTGTCCCAATACGTCAATCACTTGGTTTTGATTCACCAATCGGACAGTATCAAAGCAGTTAAAACGTTAAAAGAAAAAATTATGAACAATCCCAAAATTCAGATCATCTGGGATTCAAAGCTTGAGGATGTGTTTGGGATTGATAAAGTCGAAAAAATTAAAATCACCCATCGGGTTACCCAACAGCATACCTGGATCGACGTGAAGGGGGTGTTTATTTACGTTGGTCGAATTCCGCCCCACGAAATATTGGATTTTAGATTTGAATTGGATAAAAAAGGATTTATTGTAACCGATGACTGCATGCGGACAAGTGTTCCGGGTATCTATGCCGTTGGCGATATCCGATCAAAACAAGTTCGGCAAATTGCGACCGCTGTTTCGGACGGCATGATTGCTGCAGTTAATGTCGAACGAGATTTACAAAGGATGTAAGATGGCAATGCCAAAAGTAGCAATCATTCAATTTCCTGGTAGCAATTGTGAATATGAAACCCAGCGAGCCGCTGCTTTTTACGGCTTTCAAGCTGAGATTATTCGTTGGAATACACCGCAACCTGATCTCCGTGCATATGATGCATTTATTTTACCGGGCGGGTTTAGCTATCAGGATCGAGTCCGATCTGGTGCGATTGCCGCAAAACTGCCGATTATGCAAAGTGTGTCGGATGCCGCATCAGACGGCAAGTTAGTCTTGGGGATTTGTAACGGATGCCAAGTTTTGGCTGAATCTGGATTGGTTACCGAGATGGCCATGGCGCCAAATGCCCGCGATAATAAACCGGTTGGGTTTATTTGTAATTGGCAATATGTTCAGATTCAAAATCCAACGACCAGTCCGTTTACCCAATATTTTTCTGAGGATGATGTGATACCGATTCCTGTCAATCATGGAGAGGGTCGATTTGTATTGTCTGACACGGCATTATCCGGTCTATCAAAGGCCTCGGTCTTGCGGTATGTTTCTGCCTTTGGAGGTCGAGCAAATTCG
>JACCDX011208042.1_pt1 | contig 13060 bp, 11 predicted proteins | sample 7449681 | NCBI WGS metagenome assembly JACCDX01 (sample SAMN15323450, study PRJNA562643) | freshwater metagenome | isolation source: river surface water | place: USA:Blue River Watershed | collected 2017-08-18
GAACCAGTTGAACCAGTGGAACCAGTTGAACCAGTGGAACCAGTTGAACCAGTGGAACCAGTCTTACCAGTAAATCCCCGGGGGCCTTGGGATCCGGTATTTCCTTGGGGTCCAGTAGGACCTACTACTAATATTTCTGATGATAAAATAAAATTGCTATAAGCAGATTTATCCTGGAAATATAAATATATTTCTGATGTTGTTGATGGACCAGTAAATGTAAAAGTAAATGTAAATGTATCCCCCACATTTATATTCCAATAATTTGGTGAAATAGGGGTTGTTAAGGTTCCTGTTAACATATTTTGCTGTTTTCCTACATTAGTTGAAAGCTCAATAGGAGACGTATATGCAGACAATAATTCGGTTTCTTCATTTAGAAGCAAACTTGTAAGCTGAACTATTACATTGCTGACTGATGAATATCCATATAAGTTACAAGTCCAAAATCCACCTCCTGGTAGTTTAAAACTATTTTGTGAAGTTAAACGAAACTCTAATGTAGCAGAAGATGTAACATTTAATTGAGCTTTTGTTGATTCTCCTGTATAAATAGATGCTATTGATTCAGCCAACCATGGTCCAGAATTTGGAATTGGAGTTGTACCTGGACCTATATCGGTGTCTGCATTCCAAAAATTAAACCATACAAATAATCCAGAACCACCTGGTGTTCCTTCACTTCCCTGAGCACCAGTAGATCCCTGAGCACCAGTAGAACCTTGAGAATTGGTTGTATACCCATATCTGGGAAATAAATTTGTGTTTGACATAATTATAAATTAAAGTAATATAATTAATTTGAATTTGTATCTAAAATTATTCATGTGTATATATATTATAATGAATACAAACTTTGATTTAAATATCAAAAACTATACAATAAAAGAATTGGAAGATTTATTTGAATTGCCTCGGGATTATGATGAAAAAATAATAGATACTCAAGAGACAAAATTAAGACAAAATATAATAAATGATAGAACTATTGTTGAACTAACAAAAAAAAATACATTAAAATTTATAAACAATGTTAAAAAAACGCTTGTTGAAAATTTAATTTCATCGAGTACAAATATAAAAAATTTGGCAAAAAATTGGGAAAACATTTATAATATGAACAAAAATTTAGAAAGTTCAGAGTTAATTAATAGTGGAAGTACAAATATAATAAAAAAACAATTTACACCTTATGGGCAATCGTCTCCAAGCGAATTCTATCAAGGAACAATTAATCCTCTAAATAAAAGAATTTTACGTCAAAATATAAATATAGATACGCGTTTTAGAGATAATTATTATTCAACAATTGCATCTAATTTTCATGTAGACCTTCCATTAAAATTAACAAATGTTGTTAGTTTACAATTATCTGCTCTAGAACTTCCAAATACATTATATGTAATTTCACAAGTTTTTGGGAATAATTTTTTTGTTTTGGAAATTTTAGGTGAAGAACCATTGGTAGTAACAATTCCAGATGGTAATTATGATTATTTAGCATTACAAATTTACATAAATACTTTTTTAACAAATGAAAGTGTTCCATTGGCGTATAATAATATTCAATTTTTAGCAGACGCAAATACACCAATGGGTTCAGGGCCTCAAGCAGGAAGTGGTAAAATGATTGTTGGTTCAAAATTAGGAACTCAACAATTTTCGATAAATTTTTTAACGGATCGATATGGTAATGAAGATAGACAAACACCTTTGCCCCTAAAACTAGGTTGGTTAATGGGTTTTAGAAATGGATATTACGAAAACAATACAACTTATATTTCAGAGGGAATAATATATTTATTAGGTCCAAGATATATTTATTTGGTTGTTGATGATTTTAATAATAGCGTATTGGATGGGTTTTATGGGGCATTTACATCCTCAATATTAAATAAAAACATTTTAGCCAGAATTTCGTTACAAGGAAGTGTGTTTAATTATTTATCAAAAGATAATTTTAATTTGATTAGCACAACAAGGCAATATTTTGGTCCTGTAGATATTCAAAAGTTACAAATTCAATTAATAGATGAATATGGAAGGATGTTAAATTTAAATAATATGGATTATAGTTTTTGCTTAACATTTCAAACGATTTATGATTTATAATTTATAATTCACAGTTTATAATTCAAAAAAAATGTTTATAAGTTAAACTAATGTAAAATTATAAAATAATATAGGTATATTATATAATATGGAATTTTCCAATATTCCCGAACTACCTATATCTGTTCCTGATGTACCAACATCTGTTCCTGATGTACCAACATCTATTCCCGAACTACCTATATCTGTCCCCGATGTACCAACATCTGTTCCTGCAATTACATTAAAAACTGAGGAATTGAATATGGAAAATCCTTCAGTAATTATGCCTATTCCGTTAATTACAAAACAAAAAAGTCTTGCTATATTAGCTGTTACACAAATAACTTTTAAACAAATATTCGAAAACTTAATCAATCAAGATATTAAGGAAGTGGATGGTCATAATATTAATATTAAACAAGGTGTAAAAGAATATTTTGTTTACATGTGTAAAGAACGTGTTGAGTTTTTTACAGCAATAGAATTTATTTTAAAAACTATTATTATAGATAATAATGTTCATATAAAACACATTCCTATGTTGTTAAATTTTGTTATTACTACATATAACGATATGAAACTTGACAAAGAATATATTAAAAACGCAGACCCTAAAGAAATAATCAAATTATTATTCGAAGTTGCAATAATGTTATTTATAAGTACAAATGATATAGAGAATGAATTGTTACATAGTGAACTGCTTAACATAATCGAATCGTCTATTTTGCTTATTAGTACTAAACCCATTAAAACAAACCATTTACAAAAAGTTAAATGGGCTATGGGAGTTTAATTAACAATTACGATAATAATTCATCCAATTGACAGGACTATTTTTCGTTCCTCCATCATAAATAACAGCCAGTCTTTTTTCTAGCATATGTGTATTTAAACATATGTCATTAATATAAACATCAGCCAAAATACGTCCATATTTTTCTGTTTTAACATTTTTTAAATATACCATTTTATTTAAAATTAAGTTGCTTATTTCTTGTTTTGCTATTTCGGCACATTGTTTTTCATCATTATTCTTTCCTTTTATTTCTGGGCAATCTATTCCATTTAAACGAACAGAAAAACGATAAAGCGGTGAATTTTTATAAGGTAATTTTGATGCTATTGTAATTGTATCTCCATCATAAACCTTAATAACAACTCCTTTGTCTATTGGAGGAACAAATTTAATTGTGTTTTTCCAATTAATTTGGTCGTTTGATTCTATATTATTTAAATGAGGGAATTGTAAAAACTCATTATCGTATGTTACAACATCAAGACATTCTTCATTATTTTTATGGAAAGACGTTGTTGAATCAACAACAGAAGAACTATCGTTGTTAGTTCTAAAACAACAAAAAAGCTTGTTTAACATATTTGCTCTATATTTATATATTGATATTAACATTAATATTATACGTTCAATTTTATTAATACTAAAAATTCCATAAAACGTGATATTTGAAAAAATATTATAATATATTATATGGAATCGGATAATATATCGGCAGAAACTTTGGATGAAAAACTTCTTGAAATAAAAAATATGTTTAGAATACTTACTTCTCGTATTGATAATTATATGGACAAGGGTGATCCAAGCTTTAAGCTACTTGATAAAATGTATATGACTTGTATACGATTAAAAGGTGAAACAAACCAAATGTTGAAACACATCCAGCAAACGCGTAATTTAAATCTACAGCAAAAAGAAAAGTATACAAAAGATTTTAATATGGTTTTAAATGATATTAATAATTTTATAAATACATTTGAAGCTGGTGTATCAAACGAAGTATTGCCTGCAAGTGTTGGGGGAATTAAAAAAAGAAAAAAAAAGACAAAGACTAAAAGAAAGACAAAGACTAAAAGAAAGACAAAGACTAAAAGAAAAAGGTATTAATATGTTGTAATTAATTTAATAATTGTTTAACAGCATAATAAAATAAGTATAAAATAAAATAATATTTTAATTTTATTTATAATGATAATATAAATAAAATGAACAAAATAAAAAAAATATATGAAATGACTGAAGATGAAATGAATGAATTTATGAATGAACGCCTTCCAACAAAAAAACTAGAAAAAGATAAATATGGTGAGGTATTTACTAGTCCTATATTAATAAATAAAATGTTAGATTTGTTTCCAAAAAGTGTTTGGACGAATGATAAACTAACATGGTTAGATCCATCTGTAGGTATGGGATTTTTTATGATATGCGTGTATAATCGATTAATGAAGGGTTTAAAAAAATGGGAACCAAATGAAAAAAAGAGAAGTAAACACATAATAGAAAATATGTTGTTTATGGTTGAGTTAAATAAAAAAAATTGCGACATATGTAAGAGTATATTTGGTTCAAATGTGAGACTATTTTGCGGAAATTTTTTAGAAAATATTAAGTTTAAAGAAAATGACAATTTATTATTTGATTGTATTGTTGGAAACCCTCCATTTCAAGACGATTATGGTAAAAATAAAGGAAATCGAATTAATGGGGGAAAAAGTAAATTATATGAACGTATTTTTTTAAAATCAATGAAAATGTTAAAAAACAAAGGTTATTTATCTTTTGTTGTGCCAGATAATATTTTTTCTGGGAATGGTTCAGAATCTTATAAAACAATAATACAAAATGATGTTCCATTTGTTAGTTTGAATCCTAAAAACCAATACTATTTTAACAAAATTCAACAACCAGTTTGTTATTTTATTTTGCGAAAACAAAATAAACAAAATATTACAACGGTGGAACATGATGACCTACTAACATTTCAAATAATATTACAAGATAGACCAGTTAATCCTATACGTGACTGGAATTTGAATACTGAAAAATTAATAAATAAATTTGTTAGTACAAAACGAAATAATGTTGTTTATAATCGTGGAAAGAATTTAAAATCGTACAAAGGCAATAAATATCCAGTTGTGTATACAGTTTCTGAAATGTTGCGAACTAACAACTCCGAACTGGCAGCTGGATATGGTATAAAAAAGGCAATTATTTTCTCTATTTCTCCAAATCTGGCTTTTAAAATGGACTATTCAGGTAAATTTGGGAGTGGTCCTAATACTTTTTATATTCCGTTTGATACAAATATTGAAGGAAAAAATCTAGAAAAATTTCTGAATAGTGATGAATACAAAACTTTGGCGCTTGCTACTAAAACTACAAGACAATATCTCAAAATTGCATTTATTGAACATCTTAAATTAAGTAAAATAATGGAACATACTAAAACAAAAAAATATAAACACAAAACAACTAACAAAACGCGTAAACGTCTTAAATGAAAGAGTAATTTTACACTGCTTATTGCTAACTTTTTAATATTATTAAAGTAAAAGTATTTCAATTTTTTATGGTGTACACGTACACAAAAGGATGTGTTTCTTTAAGTAGTTTTAATAATATATATTAGGTAGTAACTTTTTTCCAAAAAGTCCAACGAGTTTTTGAAAATGGACATTTTTAAAAATGTCCAAAATTTAAAAACTCAAAAAACTTTTATAAAAAACACGCAAAAGTCACTACCTTAGCATAATGCTCTTATTTTTGATTTTGTATGTAAAATGTTGTTACGATAGATTTTTTATTTGTAATGTAAGCAAAGTTTTTTTTATTTCCATATTATGGAAATAATTTCAATAAAAAAACTTGAAAACAATAGTTTAAAAAAATATTACAATTTATATGACGCTAATTGGTCGTATTGAAATGGTATATTTATAACAAAAATGTCAAAAACCCTGTTTGGAAATAAAAAAACTTGAAAAAAACTTTTTGTAATTTTCAAACCATTTTGCAAATAATTTTTTACATCGAATATAAAACATTGTTACTACAAAATTTATTTATAATTCAGTAAATTGCTTAAAGTTTTTTACATTTCCTTATTATGGAAATTAAGAAAACAAAAAAACTTAAAGAAAATTTTTCAAAATATCTTTGTCAATTATGTGACTTTAAATGCTCTCAAAAATGCGATTGGGATAGACATATAATTAGAGCAAAACATATTTTCAATAAGGATAAATTTAATATGGAAATAAAAAAACTTGAAAAAACTTTTTTATGTAATTGTGGAAAAATTTTCAAGACAAATGCAGGATTATGGAAACATAAAAAGAAATGCATTGTTGAACCAACAAACGATGACACATATCAAGACATTAATATTAAAAATAAAGATGATTTGCTTCTTCATCTTCTCAAACAAAACAAAGAATTACAAAATAAAATAATTGAAATGTCTTCCAATATCAACATTACAAATAATAACCAAACCACAACAACTAACATTGATAAAAATTTTAATCTTAACTTTTTTTTAAACGAAACTTGTAAAAATGCAATGAATATTACTGATTTTGTTAGTTCAATACAGATGAACTTTGATGATTTAGAACATACTGGAAGATCAGGATATATTGAAGGTGTATCAAATATTATTGTTAAAAATCTAAATAAATTAGAAAAGCATATGAGACCATTACATTGTAGTGATGTAAAACGTGAAATATTGTATATTAAAGACAATAACGAATGGCTTAAAGAAACAAACAATAAACCTATACTAACAAATGCCATAAAAACAATAGCTAATGAAAATATTAAACAAATTAGCAAATGGAAAGATAATCATCCAAATTGTGCGAAATCTGAATCGAAGAAAAATGATTTATACTTAAAAATTGTTAGTAATTCCATGAATGGACTAACAAAAGAAGAAGGTGATAAGAACATAAACAAAATAATATCTAATATATCAAAAAATGTTACTATTGAAAAATAAATATATTACAAATTAAATTTATAATATATTTGTTCTTGTTAGTTAGTTTAAGTTTAAGATGGCTAAAAAATTGAATTTTTATTAAAATTATTACACATTTATAATATAAATAATATGTTGTTTAATCTAGATAAATACGAAACTGGAGTAGGTCCAATATTTGCTTGTCAAATTTCTATAAAAAGGTTTATAGAAGATGAAACAAATGATTTTGCACAACGTATATATGCTGAAACTATATATAAATGGTTAGGATTACTTGAAGCTTCAATTGACGAGTTGTGTAGTATATCTTATAATAAATCTGTATTTATTTTGAAAGCATTAGAAAAATATAGAATAAAATCAAATGACTCTAACATAATATTAAATTATATTGAAGCAATGGAATCATTAAAATATCAGATAGATATGAAAATTGTTAATGTGATGAAAAACTCTAAAATACTTGTATAAATAAAGTAAAAATATTCAAGGTTGTAGTGATGTACGTGTATACTAATTGAGTTTTATATATATATATATATATATATATATTATATGGAAGAACCTACTAACAAAATTACATTACCCGACCCAATTCAAAATATTCACGACGACTTAGATGTATTTTCATCAAATGGTACCAAAATACCAAATTGGATGGGTAACAAAATAATAATATCATTATTTTATTTGTATTTGCTAAATAAATATAAAAGTAATTGTTTATTATATTTTAAATTTGAAAAACGTTACAACTTAGGTTTAGAATTACGTATTAGATCATATGAAAATTTATCTGAATCGAATATAATAAAAATACAAAAAGAAGATGATAGATATTATAAAGCGATATCTACCAATTTAATAAATTGTATTAAACGACCAGATGTAAATATTATAATTATACCAATGTGCTTATACTTTTTTGAAGATGAAATAGATCTTCATGCAAATGTTCTAATTTATAGAAAAGAATTTAATCAAATAGAGCATTTTGAACCACACGGGTCTTTTTATAGTGGTAGTAGTATTCCCGTATATAAAAAAATATCGTATGAATTAAAATCAAGATTTATCCATATATTAAATACAAAATTGAAGAAAGAGCGTCTTAAGCCAGTAACTTTAATAGGTTCATGTGAAATATGTCCGTATAGTCGTGGTCTTCAACAAATTGAAGAATTAGCTCCTAATAAATTAAAAGAAGAGGGTTTGGGTTATTGTGGCGCTTGGTCATTATTTTTTACTGAATTAGCTTTAAAAAATCCAACAATTCCTAGTCATAAACTTTTTAAAATTATTTATAAAAGAATAAATGGTGAAGATGGAGCAAATTATTTAAGACAAATAATTAGAGGATATGTAAATTTAATGGCAGAAAAAATAAAAACATATTATTCTATTTTGTTTGGAGAAAAAATAAGTATAAATTACATACATCATCTCCATAGAAACATTGACAATCTAAAATATCAAACAAAATTAGTTAATATTAGAGAATATTTTTTTAATATAGCATCACTTGAGATGGAAATATTCAATAATCCATCATTTAATAAAGAAACAAAATTAAGAGAAGTTGAAGAAGAATTATTACATACTACTGACCCTTTAAAACAAAAATACCTACAACAAAGAATAGATATTCTTAATAATATTGATGTTTTATTACATAATACATTTGATGAAAAAGGTGAAGAAATTGACATATATGAGCTATTTGAAGAAAAATCAACAGAACCAACTGGTGGTTCAAGAAGAAGCAAAACCAATTCAAGATTAAAATCAAGATTAAAATCAAAATCTAGAACCAAGCGTAATAAAAAATAATAATATCATTATTTTATTTGTATTTACTTGATTTTGGCGTACACGTACTCTAAAAGTATGTATTTCTTTAAGTAGTTTTAATAATATATATTAGGTAGAAGAAATTTACAAAAAAGTCCAACGAGTTTTTGAAAATGGACAAAAATAAATGTCCAAAATTCAAAAACTAAATAAACTTTCTCAAAAAACACTCAAAAGTTACTACCTTACCATAATGCTCTAAAAAATGAAAAAATGTAAAAAAAGTGTTATGATAAAATTATATGTTTTTGTGGAATAATACTTAAGGCGATTTTATATTATAAAAATATGATAGTAAATGGTAGTGTTTTAGTACCAAAAAAAGTACCTAAATTTTTCTGTGAAAAATGAGACTATTCTACGTTACGAAAGAGTCATTATAATAGACATATATTAACTGATAAACATCAAAAGGTAGTAAATGATAGTGTTTTAGTACCAAAAAGTACCAAAAATTTTTAAGGATATGTTTTCTTTAAGTAGTTTTAATATATTATATTAGGTAGAAGAAATTTACAAAAAAGTCCAACGAGTTTTTGAAAATGGACAAAAATAAATGTCCAAAAATCAAAAACTAAACAAACTTTCCAAAAAAACACTCAAAAGTTACTACCTTACCATAATGCTCTTAATTTTGGATTTGGCGTTAATTAATCGTGATGATAAAAAATAATTATTTTTGTTCGTAAAAGTTAAGGCGTTTTTTATGTTAGTATAAAATACTAATGAATCCTAATTTTTTTACGCCAAAAAACGCCGAAAAATTTAAATGTGTAGAATGTTACTTTAATAGCTGTAAATTAAGTGATTGGAAAAGACATTTGTCAACTGAAAAACATAAACAACTAACAAATCCTAACAATTTTACGCCAAAAAACGCCGAAAAAACTTACGTATGTTCCTGTGGAAAAAAATATAAACACATGTCTTCCTTATGTGCTCATAAAAAAGTATGTTATGGAGACACACAGTATATTGATGGAGTTAATATTAAGGACAAAGATGCTTTAGTTCTTCATCTATTGCAACAAAATAGTGATCTACAAAATAAGTTAATTCAATTATCAAACGAAAAAACAAATGAAAATAGTTACAATACTAACAATAGTCATAATACAACAAATAATGCTTTTAATTTAAATTTTTTCTTAAATGAAACTTGTAAAAATGCAATGAATATTACTGAGTTTGTTAGTTCAATTAAGTTAAACCTTGAAGATCTTGAAAATACTGGAAGACGTGGATATATTGAAGGTATTTCTAATATAATTGTAAAAAATCTCAATAATTTAGAACAGCATATGAGACCATTACATTGTAGTGATTTTAAGAGAGAAGTAATTTATATAAAAGATAATAATAAATGGGAAAAAGAAACAAGTGACAAACCTATACTAACAAAGGCAGTAAAAACAATTGCTAATGAAAATATAAAACAAATAAAGACTTGGCGGGAAAAAAACCCAGATTGTATTAATGCTGAATCAAAGAAAAACAATTTGTATTTAAAAATTGTTAGTAATTCAATGAATGGTTCAACTCAGGAAGAAAGTGAATGGAATATAAATAAAATAATAAGTAATGTAGCAAAAAAAACATCAATTCAAAAAAATGCTATTTAAAAAATTGAAATTTAAATTTAATATATTAAATAATACATAAATTTAAGTATAGAAATTGAACGAACTGCCAAACATTTTGTTTACGCTTGTCGCAAAGGAGAATTTGATGGAGCAAAACATTTGTAAATTTTTAGGATATGTTTCTTTAAGTAGTTTTAATATATTATATTAGGTAGAAGAAATTTACAGAAAAGTCAGCGCGGAAAATGAAAATGGACATTTTTAAAAATGTCCAAAAATCAAAAACTAAACAAACTTTCAAAAAAACAAGCAAAACTCACTACCTTACCATAATGCTCTTATTTTTGAGTTTTTGTGTAAAATATTGTTACGATAATTTTTATATTTTTTGTTAGTCTAATATACTAATGAATGCTAACAAAAAAATCCCTAAAAATCCCAATATTTTTAATTGTATAAATTGTTACCAACTAACAAGTAATTTAAATTGTTACGTAATTATTATTTAATCCATAAACATAAAAGACTAACAATTCTCCCAAAAAATCCCTAAAAATCATCGATATTGTTTACTTTGTAAGGCAAATTCTCCAATATAAACATTATCAAATCATCATCATTGATAATTGTCTGTATTTTTTGATTCATATAACCAAGCAACCCACCTCTTTCGGCTCCTTTTTTTCCATCGAGTGTTGTTAAAACATATTTATTTATTTTGTTATAATGTTCTTTCATTGTACTAAAATAAGGGTCACTTATATTTAAACCCCTACAATGTTTTTCAGGTTTATAATCTCTTTTTGTTTCTTCAAGTATTGTTTCAAAATCCATGACTGATATGTGTTGAGATAGCAACATATATTTTATTTCAATTTTTTTGGTATATAAAATATATTTTTGAAAAAGTGGTCTGCGTGTAAAATGCAATAAATAAATATTAATAATTTTGTTAGTTTAACAAGGATGAAATTTGATGGTTTAGAACTGTTAGAAGAAAAATAATATATTACAAATTTAATTTATAATATATTTATTGTTTTGTATCATTTGATGGTTTATTCTAATTAAATAATAAAATATTCTATGTATAAACCAACGAAAATATTTTACTTAATGCATATTTGTTAGTTTGTTGTAAATAAAGGAGTATATAATTATTTTTTGTTGAATTTGGAAACTTTATTGGGATTTGAAACGCATTGTCTCATATGTGCTGAAAAGCTGGCTTTACCTTTGCTATTATCGTGTTTATTGCAATAAGGACATAGAACAATATCATCATTTGTTAAACTATTTTTATTGAGTATTTTTTTAATTGCGTTTATTTGTAAATTCTCGAGTTGTTCTAAGATAATTTTATTGCTGGATTGGATGGTAGATATGATTAGTGATTTTTGAGTGTTAAAATCATTGAATAAAATAAGTAATTCGTTAAGGTCGGACTCATCGATTTGGATGGTTGTATTTGTGGATTCTTGTGTTAGTTTTATTTGATTAAGAGTGGCTGATAAATTGTCAATAATGTTAATAGCAACTCTTATTTTTTCAACATTGTATTTGGTGTTGGGTAAATAAATATGAATTAAGTTGTTAATAATATCAATTTGGTAAGGTTCTTTAAATGTAATATTGCTGTTTTGGGAAATAAAAATGCCGTGATGTTTTTGTAATGCAATGTCTCTTTCAAACTTTTTGATTTCATCGGTTGAAACAGTTTTAGCATAGTCTTTATTCTCGAATAAAATGGTTGGTTTGTTAGGATTAAGTCGATTTACTCTATAATCACAAGTAGCGGTTTCAGTGCTACAATCAAGAATTTCATCATTATGAAATATTTCCTGTAAAATACAATAAAGTTCATGTTCGGATACATTTCCTTTGGAGGATGAATTATGTTTATATTTATTTAAAAATTCGTATAAATCTCCGTGTAGTTTATCTTGTGATGTTTGTTGGGAAACGAGTTTGTCTCGCATTGATTGAATTGTGGAAGCAGTTCGTTCATCATTTTGTTGAATACAAGAAAAAATGGGTTGATGAATATTTGTAATAAGTGTGTTAAATTTAGAATCAATATTGGATACAAATTCATTAATGGTTTTATCGTCTTTATTAATAGAGTTAATTAATTTGTTAGTATCAGTTAAAATGGATGAATGTAATTGTTTAATAGTGTCGTCAATTGCTGAATGAAGAATGGAATGATGTTTGGGAATAATGTCGTTAATAATGTTGGTAGTTTTAGTAATCATGACATCGGTATTTTTATCCATGATATGTTGAGTTTTTTCGTTGTTAGTTAGAAGATGATTAGAAAGTATAAGTTTAACATTATCAATATAATCATTTTTGGCGTGTTGTAATTGTGTAGCAATATCTTGTTTTAAGTTTAAAACATCTTTGCTTAATTCGGTTAATGTGGTTAATATTTTATGATTAATGTTGTTAGTTAATGTTTCGTTGAGGTTGGTGGATAATTTTTTTAAAATGTCAATAAAGATATGATTAATGCTGACAATATCGATGTTAGTATTTTCATTATAAAACGAAATAATGGTAGTATCATGGATGACAATGGGTTCCATATGTGATAATATAAATAAGTATAATCGTTTAAGCAGTTTTTACTAAATAATGTTTATTTTTGTCAAAAGTAAAGTTGTGTTTGATTTTTTGAAAGCAAAATAAAAACAATTTTGAAAAAAATTTGCAATCAAAATAAACAAAAAAATCAAA
>JACCDX011585546.1_pt1 | contig 13056 bp, 16 predicted proteins | sample 7449681 | NCBI WGS metagenome assembly JACCDX01 (sample SAMN15323450, study PRJNA562643) | freshwater metagenome | isolation source: river surface water | place: USA:Blue River Watershed | collected 2017-08-18
AATCAAAAAGGTGGTAAAAATTACAAAAAATCCAAACATGCTACACCACAAAAAGCAACACTCACGCTTCCCGAAGCGGACCAAATCTTTGGACGAGTGATTCGCAATCTTGGACAGCGTAGAATGCTTGTATTTTCCAACGACAACAAAGTTCGCATGTGTCATATTCGCGGAGCAATGCGCAGAGGTTCATCCTGGATTACAATTGGGGATATTGTTTTGATTTCTCGTCGTGATTTTGAGAAACTTCCTGAAAAACCTGGAGAGTATGAAAATGCAGATATTATTTCACGCTATGATAAAGACTTGCAGAACGATTTGAAAAAGGTTCCAGGAATTAACCCTAAATTGTTCATGCAGATTGAAAGTGTGGATGCAAAACTCCTATCTGACATCATTTCAAAAAAGTTTGAAGAACTCAAACCTGATGATGATACAGGGATTGAATTTGCAGAAAGCTCCGAAGAAGAGGAGGAGGATGAAGAAGGGAAAGAGGAGGATGGAACGGAACTCAAACGAAAGAAGGGAACCAAAGGATGGAAAGGAGAGCGTGCGAAACAGGACAAAAGCGAAGTGGATACAACCACCTTTGAACGAGAAGATGGAGATATTAATATTGATGAGATTTAATGGCGTAAAATTGATTGAGGAATTTCCTGAACATTATTTCAACAAGAAACCAAGATGACGACGAATCAGATGAGTATCACCCAAGCCCTGGCAGAGCTTAAGCTTCTGGACAAGCGGCTTTCCAAGCACATTGACAATGTGACCTGGGCTGATGTAAGCACGGTGAGCAAGGTCATTGATGCGGAGAAGATGAAAGCTCGTGCTCAAGCGGAGTATCAGTCCTTTATGGACCTGGTCAAGCGCCGAGACAAGATTAAGCGAGCCATCGTGCTCTCCAATGCAACCACCCGTGTGAAGATTGACACATGGGAAGGAACAGTGGCGGAAGCCATTGAGCATAAGAAGTCCATCCAGTATAAGCAGAATTTGCTGGAAACCATGAAGGGGCAGTTGGTGCAAGCCCGTGTGAACTACGAAGCTCAGAAGAGTGCAGTGGACACGCGACTGGAGCGGCTGCTTCAAAGTGAGCTTGGGAAGGATGTAAAGACGAATCCAGAGACTATTACAGCCCTCTCGACAAGCTTCCGAAACAACAATAAGGTAGAGCTGGTTGACCCCCTTGATCTTGCAAGCAAGATTGCCATGTTGGAGTCAGAAATTGACTCCTTTGAAACCAATGTGGACTGGGTCCTCAGCGAAGCCAATGGACGGACGATGATTTCCGTCTAACCAATCAAACCCTCCCCTACGTAAGCGAAAAGAAAACTACCTGTTGGCAACGAACACATCGTTGCGACTAATTGTTCTACACGCTTTCAAGCAATAAAGAACAACATTCAGGACGTTGCGGCGTCTCGACAAGAATCAACTCAGCACATATCTTTCTGAAAGGAAAACGACTTCTTGTCGTGAACACCTGACAGAAAAGAATCGTGCTTCACGATTCAACAACAAAGACTTACGCCTTCAGAAAATGCAATGCTCTTTCAAATCCAGGAATCAGGTTATAGGAAACGGTAGATCCTCTCGCACCTCCTGGCTGCTTACGTAGGGTTTTTTTTGATATCTACGAGACTAGACATCAAAAAAAAACTAATTAGTAGAGATGAAGAATCAAACGCGGAAACAAATGAAGCGTGGTGGTGCAAAAGTATTGGGATTTCATGTTCCGTTTACGGAAGAGAATGTGGCACCTCAAGAAGAAGACCCTGTTTCTAATGACCAACATGAGCGTTTACGAAGAAATGCTGCCTTAATGAATGAAGCTCGGAAACAACAAGAGGCATCCAATGAAGAAAGGGAAAGAGAAAGAGAAAAAGCTGAACACCAACGTGAATTGAATACGATTGCACAAAATTTAGGCTATACATCCAACAAGAATCGGCGTGAAAAAAATCATATCGCCCAACTTCTGGGATTCCCCAATAATGTTGCATTCCGAAATGCAAATGCCAAAAAATTTGGCTATGAAAACCATGTGAATCGGAAAATCGTGAATCGGTATGCCCAACTTGAAGGATTTACCAATGATTTACAACGGAAACAATTTGCTGCGAACCAATATGCCCAAGTTGAAAGTGCAGTGTTTCAATCCCTACAAGAAATCTTGCCTCCTGAATTTGTTCACAAATTGCAACTTGAATTCTATCGGTATTTAGATAGAATTTCTCTTTGGCAACATTATCCTACCTTTGCAAATGCAGAAAGAAGAATGTCAAGAAAAGAATCACCACCCTCTTCCCCGAAAGGATTGGCAAATGTTCGGTTGGGACCTTCAAGAGGGTCTCCAACTCCAAAGTTCAATGAAGCGTATCATCATTATCCTGAAACATCATTAACACGTGAAGAACTTCATGAATTGGAATTACGATATTGGAGAGCAAATTTCCCCTTTTTTGCCTCTGGTCCCAAGGGAGTTGAAACACGGTTCATGGCATTTTTAATCGTAGGATTAGATTCTTATATTTACCGAACTGCAATGCAACTTTTCACAAAAAATTTGGATCAATTGAATCTCAATCGAGTCTGGTTGGATACTGAGAAAATTCAGAAAAATGCCCTGAACGAAGCACAAAAAATGTACTAAAGCCTCATGCGGACACTCGTTATTGAAAAGAACACCCATTCCCATCAGATGTCAACACCTCCAGGGAATCAACAATTTTATCTAACAGGATATGCATCTCCGAATTTGTCTGGGTTCAGTCCAGCTGATTTCTTAGATGCTGAAGATACTCGCCCCACTGAGCTTCTTTTGGACCCTACAGGAACTGGAAATTCCAGTCTTTACACTACGGTAGTGAACAATACACTCTATCGTCATCTTGCAGAAGTTCGTGAAGCCAATATTCCTCCCCAAACTGTTCCAGTCAGTTGGCGAAAGAAACTTCGTGAATTCATGACAACCAAAAATGAAGACCTTCTTTCCTTCTTGAGCAAGCGACTCCCTGAATCCTCTCCTCTCTATCGTGTGGAAACCTTCATGAAAAAATATGGGCGTTCAGAGGGAATAATAACAAACAACAATGGAAACAAAGACAAATTTTTGGATATTTCGGGAGAAGACCGCGTCCTCTACTTGGAGGAATTGGAGGTTCAACTTCAAGAGCATGGTAAATCGAAATATGTTGAGCTCATTCTTCAAGTGAAATTTATGATTGATTCATATCGTGAAACTGGCGAAAAAATCATTAATCTTGAAAATTTACTCAGAAACAAATTAGATATTCTGGACAAAGCAGTCTCCAAACTGGGAGCGATAACAAATCTTGGACAGAATGCAGCCTTTCCTGGTTTGTTAAACTCAGTTCAAGAATATTTGAACTTAATTTTTGAAGAAAATCAAATTGAAGCCACCTACAAAGAATTAGTCCAAACCTACAAAAAACTGTTTTTCCTTCGGGAAGCCTTGCAATTCTTATGGAGCTTAGAAGGTGCACAGCGTGAGCCGTTGTGTGCCATTTGCTTCAATGAGCCTGTTCAGTTTGCTCTTGTTCCTTGTGGACATACATTCTGTGCTACCTGCTACAAGAGACAAATTACAGCATGCTACATTTGTCGCGTGAATGTGCGTGAGCGCATCAAATTATTCTTTGGTTAATCTTCATCCACCAAACGAATCTGATACGAACCAGGTTTCAGATACTTGTCGCGTAAGAGTTTAGCTTCATCATCATTCAGATGATAGAATGAAATGGCAAACTCAACCACTCGTTTCGATAGCTCCATCCAATAGCATGATAAGAGGTAGAGTCCTTCCTCTTCTCGGGTGTCCATTTGTGTACTACCTTTCAAGGAAGGGTGGGTGTCAAATTTGAGCGCTACCCACGCTTAAAAGTTTGACAGGTATATTGAATAGAGAAACATGTCAGTTTCAGCCCAGAAAGAAATTGTTGTTGGCGACCAAGCACAAGCCGTTTCTGCTCCTGCACCCGACCCCCAGGAAATGACACAATTGTCCACGATGATTAAAGAGTGGAAAACTCTGCAAGGTGAAGCAGCCACTCTCAAAGAGCAGGTGCGTGAAAAAACGAAGCGAATGAAGGCAATGGAAGAGGTTATCCTCCGGATCATGAAGAAAAATAACATTGGTGCATTGGACCTCAACAACAGTGGAGGTCGTCTCCTCTACCGCAGAACCAACACCAAAGGGACTTTGAATCCTAAATTTCTCATGGCAACTCTCAGTGAGCACCTCAAATCAGAGACAAAAGCAGCAGAAGCCATTAAATATATAACGGAACACCGCGAAGCTCGTGTCCGAGAATCTCTTCTGTATGAAAAAGATTAACCCTACAGTAGAAAATGGCTCTTTTGAACTCTGCATGCAAGGCTGCGGTAGAAGGATTTACAACGAAAGATGCAGCTGACCCCACCAAGACACGTCAGGTCTATGCTGAGTTTTTGGCTGTACTCTTGGCACTCATTGTAAGTTTGGTCATTCTTGCCTTTGTTGGAAAATTCTTGTGGAATACGGTAATTGTGGATTTGTTCACTATTGCTCGTCCTGTTCGCTCGTTCTGGCAGATTCTTGGATTGATGATTTTTGTTTCTCTCATCAACCCTTAAGCATTCTTTTGTGATTTATCAAAAATCCATGAAGAATGTAGAATGTTGGCATTTGCCACTCGACGAAACCGAAAGCATACAACCCGAAAACTCCGCGGTGGAAAATACACGGGACAAGGAACCTATGGGTGTGGCTTTGCACCCGCCCTTCGGTGTGAAGGAGAGACAGTTCGCAAATTTGGTATTTTTACGAAATTAATGTTGGAAGAAGAAGCTGAAAAAGAACGACGAAAGGCTCCAATTGTACAACCGGTGGATCCCACCATGAAATATATCCTGTATCCTGTGAAAATCTGCAAAGTAAACAAATCTCTCATTGGACCTGATAATCCAGAGAATGATGTCGACTCCTGCGATTTAGCCAATTATCCTGATGATTTGGATGATGCACGCGCCGTTCAATATATAGATGGTGGGATTGACCTTGAAAAATTTGTGGTAGAAGCGTACAAAGTGCTGCCTGTCTTTGAAAGCCTGAAAAATCTATTCAAAGGTCTTTCTGTTCTACACAAAGGTGGAGTCTCTCACAATGACATTAAGCCAGGAAATATCGTTCTGAAAGAAGAGAACAACGGAACATTTACAGCCCGCTACATTGATATTGGATTTGTACATAGAATGAAAGATGGTATTAACTTTACTGATGAATTACCGTTTGAAGCAAACTACTACCCTTGGCCCTATGAAATGCGTTTTTCAGTGGCTCCCATTCGAGCACCTACTGAAAAATCAGTGAAAGATTGGTACGGAGCTTACTCTCATAGTATGTTTAAGTATATTCCTTTTGAACATTTATATAATTCAGATGGAAGTAAGAAATTTACCCTTGCAACTGCACAAACATTATTGGATGCGTTTACAAGGAAAGCAGAAAGTATGATTCCTGCTATACAAGCAGGTGATCCACAACTGCAGAAAAAAACCAGAGAGAGAAATAGAGATATTCTTAAAACAATTTCCGAACTTGTTCTCAGCAAAGTGGACACCTATTCCCTTGGCAATGTGCTGATGTATATCTACAACCGCTTTATCTGCCATAGTCTGTACAAAGGAAAGATTGAATTTTTTATCGCGCGAACAAAATCCTATCATGATGTTGATACTCTTGAAGCAAAAGGAATTCCAGAAGCCAGTCGCAAGTGGCATCAAGAAGTAGCAAACAAAATTTCAAAACCCTATCTTGAATTGTGTTTAATGATGATGGATTTGGATCCATCCAAACGTCGTCCTTTGCCTATTTGTGCTCATATTTACAAAGGGATTGTTGCGAAAATGAAAGATTTGTTTACAAAAGAACAGATTCAACTTCATGTTATGCAGTGGAAGTAAGTTTACCAGGGACAGATAGGAGAATACATGATGTCATCGGAAAACCGCCTTTCACGGGGGGAATGAGGATCCCAAAGGAGATATCTATTCACGCTATACTGTGCATCACGATTCCAGTGCATTCCGCGACGAGTCTCACTCAGGAAATAGCGCAAGCACCGTCTATAATGCATAGGCAGAACATCCCAAGGAATTCCAGGGAGACTTGCAGTTTCCACCTCTTGGACACGATATCCCATGGGTTCTCCATATTCACAGCCATTCATGAAATAGCGGTCATGGAACCGGTCCTCTTCTTGAGGAATCACTACATCATTAAAGGCACGTGGTTGATAGATGAGTGAAGGAATGAAGAACTCATCACGGACCATGCGATGCGTATAACAGAGAGGTTCATAGACAAAGGAACCTTGTCTGAGACTGCAGAGAAGAAATCCCCAATAGTCCTGGTGATAAATCTCTGCAATCTGATTGAGGGTTGACTCATGAAGAATATGTTCTTCATCATTGAACTCTCGCAGCTCTTCAATTGATTCGAGAACTTCAACCCGCTCATAGGTTGCAAGAGTTAGGGGGTCAATCGGCTGGATTCTGCGACGGTTCTCTCTGCTGTCAAACGCCCTTTCCACTCGATTCAGGAAATCAAGATAGGGAGACTGATTGGGAGGATAAGGATGCGATGGGCGATGAAATTCCACAGTGCGAGGGTAGGGAACAGGGAGAATCAAGAATCCACCCTCAAAGTGTGTATTGACCTCTGTCTTGTAAAGAGTCAGTTGTTCTCCAGGAATGCTGCTTGAAGGAGAAACATAAATGCGTGTATTGCGAACAGCAACAGTTGGAACAGTAAAGATACCCATGATGTCTGGAACTTTCTTGAAACGGTGCGAGTTTATAAAACTCAACGCGTTTCAATTTTAGCATTAATAATAGCCCTTGTATTCTCCCAACTCTTGAAGAAGAGGAGGCTCATATCCGCCTGCTTGACGAGGAGCAACCTTTCCATTGATTGTAGGTTCTCCAGAAAGACAGACAGAGCGAGCAACTTCAGAAACATCACGCATGAGGGCACTGAAAAGAGTATCCGCTTGAGCTGACTCCATCTCCGTGAGATTCATAGATGTGCAGAGACGACGGATGAGCTCTTTTCCACGCTTACCCCATTTGTCTAAGCTAATATCCAAATCACGGGAGGGAATGGTTTTGGCGAAGCAACGAGCCGTAGTTTCACTGATGGGTTCAATGTCCATGGATGTTGCATACGGTTGGTAGCGTGTGGCTTCTACAACAGCGGCTGTTCCAATAAGGTCTTTCTTGAAGCAAGCTAATTTACTGAGGAGCAAACGGAATTCTTGAAAATCTGCAGGTCCTTCTTCTGTGCTACTTACTCTGTTCGCAAACAGAGCATAGACTTGAGCAGCCTCGGAGGATGTCCGGAGGCAATCGGGCTCACCCGCTCCAACAGCGACACCACCAAAGAATCCCTCGACGCCACTTGCATCTTCAAATCCTTGGGCTTTCGGCATTGTATTGCTACGATTCCAGAAGAAGCTGGCAGCAGCCCAAATCGTGAGCGCTAAGGCAATTCCTACCACGACCATAATGTAAACCGTTGTGTTGGAATCTCCTGATGAGGATGAGGCACTGCTTGTCAATGCACCTAAATAAGAATCCATGGTCTATCTCTATTGTCATCCAACAGAAAAAACACAGTAAAAAAATTGAAGGAAAAAGTACAAAGCGAGGATAGGAACGACATATGCAATCCCCTCAACCTCTTTGTACTGCAGACCGTGAATACCTCTTCCACGATACCCGAAGGAAACGATGCTGGCTTCCTGGTGATTCGTCGTCGCCGTGGAATTATTGTCGTCATTGTTCTTTCACACAAAAAGACAATCTCATTGAAGAAGTCCTAAAAAATATTGGAACTGAAAGAGATGAAATGCTCATGCCAACCGGAACAAAAGAAAAGTTGTTAACTGTTCTTCAGTATTCATGGTTTCGCGAGCATTGTGCACATCCAGCCTCACGCCTTCGTCTTTATCATTTGATGCTTCTGATGAAGAGACATAATGTTCCAGTGTATTCAACTTATCTTCGAGATCCCAATCTTTCGTCATCCTTTCTGCGGATTATCCAAAGTCATCGTCCGCAAGATAGCAATGCAGCAACCTGTAAACTTATTTGCGATTTAGTAGGCAATGACCGTCTTCGCATTCCACGTCAATGCCCAATTTGTCTGTATACACTTTGGAAGCGAGACAGAAACAACCGAGAGCAATATGCTGCATTGACAAGTTATTTACGTGAATATGACAGAAAGCCCTTTCATTTCCCACATCCAGATGGAATTCTAAAAGACTACATTCGCCATAGCATTCGTGTGGGAGACGCAAATCGTCAATATGCACTTTCAGCACTCTTTGTGCATTTGAACAGGAGAAATCCGAATGACGCCAATGAACGAATGTATGATTTCCTTCAAGATTTCCTGTTTGAAGAGACACAAACCTTTGCAGCCGTTTTGGAAAATAAAATAGAACTTCTTATGGAGTATTGTCCTCAATGGCTGATGCAGGTGGAGTTTCAAACGGGAGTGGTGGATCCTCTTCGTCAACAATGGAAACAATTCATGAAGGCGCGATGTGATACCTATAAAGAGGAGCTCGTAATAAAAACATGTCATCCTCGTCGCCTCTTCAACTGGATTTTCGACATTGAAGACTTGAAGGATTTTGAACCCTATGATGAGGCGCGAGATTATGTCTGTTGAAGAATTGTACCAAGACGACGTACATCAATATTTGTCTGTTTCCGCTCAATAAGCTCATGAATTTCATCAGGAGAAAACCAACGAGCACAAACAATTTCTTTTTCATCGCGAGGACGAGGTTGAACCTCTTCAGGAAATTCAAGGAGATAGTATCGTCCAATCTTCAGACGTTTGTAGGGAAGTTCGCTAAAATTCAGATGCGTTTGGTCTATGGAAATCCCTGTTTCTTCATAGAGCTCGCGAAGTGCACATTGAAAGGAGGATTCCTGAACTTTCCGATGTCCTTTGGGGAGAGACCAAAGCATGGAATTGCGCCCAAGAACCAGAAGAATTTTGTCTTCTGGACTCACGCAAATCGTTCCATAGATTTTGTCTGTGGAATACGAGGCAAACGGAGTCGGAAATTCAGGAATAGATGAAGGGCATGTGAGCATTTGGAGGGGTACACAGTCCACGAAACTAAACAAGTCAATTTTTTTACGCAAAAATTTGGACTTTAACACATAGTTCTTTTCTTAAGGAGTGAAGTCAATGTGGATAGCGCCGCATCTAACAGGGGGGCTGGGCAATCGTCTGTTCCAGCTTGCAGCCGCCATAGGATTGAGTGAGCAATGGGGGCAAGACGTTGTTTTTTTCTTACCCAAGTGTGGACCCACAAATCACGGTCCCTTTGAAACTATCTTTCGTATGTTTCCATCCATTCGAATGGTAGAAACTGCGTCAGAATGGGAGGTGTTAGAAGAACCCAAGGGTGATTTGTACAAGCATCTTGCATTTCCTACAACGCCACCAACGAAACTTCCTTGCATTGTTCACGGATTTCGCCAATGTCCACTCTATTTTCCAAAGGAAGGTGTAAAAGCCCTTCTGCATGAGCTCGTTGACCCCAAGAGGTGGAATGACCTTCTGACAAAGTATGTCTTAGTGAGCCAGCAGGAAAAAGAAAAAACGGTGTTTCTTCATGTGCGTCTAGGAGATTACTTAGTCTTACCCCATCATCAAGTCAATCTTCAGCATTACTACATCCAGTGTCTTACGAAGCTGCCACAAGGAAGTCGCATCCTTTTTTTCTCGGATGAACCTAACCGTGTGAAAGAAATGTTTCAGCATGTAGTGCAAGCCCTTGGACATTCTTTCCAGGCTGTCGAGGAATCAGATGAATTAGAATCTCTCAGTTTAATGAGTCAATGTTGGGGCGGAGCTATAACAGCAAATAGCACTTTCTCTTGGTGGGGTGCATACTTTGCCAGACAGCGCTCAACGAAGTCTGCTGCCTTTTGTGCATTCTATCCGAATACTTGGGGTGCAGGTCTTCCCATCCCAGAAGCCATTGTTCCTTCTTGGGGAACAAAAATCTCTGTAGAGTGAGACTTCTCTGAATGTAAAATTGAAAGTTCGATTGATTGGCAATCGAGTACTTGTTTGACAGTCTCTGAACTTCCAGAATGTTGACACCACTTTTCAAAGAGTTTGCATATCAAGAACACCAAAACACGGGCATCCAGTGGATGATGGAGCGTGAGTCTGATGACGAGAACAAGGGTGGGATTCTCTGTGATGAAATGGGTCTCGGCAAGACAATTGAGGTCTTGGGACTCATGAAGAACACGGATGTTGAGTCCACTCTCCTCATCGCTCCTCTGGCAACACTTCCGCAGTGGGAAGAGAAGTCCATCCAAGCGGGCTTCCGCGTCTTGCGTCCCTCTCAGTTCATTCCGTGGGAGACGGTGAACAAGGAGCAGATGGAAAATCCCAAGCGCATCTTCATCGTGAATTATGAGAAGCTTGTCTGGCGTCCCTCACTCCTCAAAGAAGTTCCCATCTGGGGGCGTGTTGTCTTTGATGAGGCACATCGTCTTCGGAACAAGAACCGAGGCTGGATTGCAGCAGAGGCTATCAAGACCCACATTCATTGGTTCTTGACAGCCACTCCCATCGTGAACTCCATTGATGATGTCCGCCACCTCTTCATGCTGATGGGAATGAAGCATGTTCCTTCAGACCTCAATTCCATGGAGGGCATCATTTCCAGAAAGGTGCTGGCACGGAAGATGGATGATGTGCGAGAAATCGTTTCCAATCTCCCAGACCCCGCTCAGATTCACCATCATCGTCTTGAGTTTGCCACGGAGGAGGAGGGAGAGTTTTATCGTGGCATTCAGGGCGCCATCATGAAGAGATGGAAAGCTCTTGAGTCCGATGGAAATCTCAGCATGCAACACCGATTCACTCTCATCATGCGCCTCCGCCAAATCAGCATCCATCCGCAGGTGTATATTTCTGCACGCAAGAAGGCGTGGAAGAAATATCCGCGGCAAGACTGGTTTGACCCCAGCACCAAATTTCTGCATCTCAAGAAACTGATGGAGGAAGAAAAGGGAACCTCTCATCGCTGGATGATTTTCTGCCACTTCCACATTGAGATGGAAATGCTTCAGGCTTATCTGGAGGACTTGGACTTCGTTCGCAGAGTTCAGGTGTACAGTGGTGAAATCTCTGAGTCAATGCGCACAGAGGTCATCGCCAAGTCCAAAGAGGACCTTCCAGATGGAAAGCATGAGGTGTTGCTTCTTCAGCTGCAAGCAGGAGGTGTGGGACTCAATCTGCAGCATTTTGACAGGGTCTGTTTCATGGGTCCGTGGTGGAACGCTGCCATTATGGACCAGGCTGTGGGCAGAGCTGTGCGCATCGGACAGAAGAACCAGGTGGTGGTTCATCACATCCGCCTCTTGGAGGAAGAGAAGACTCTCAACGAGAGTGTCATCATCAACATCGACGATTACATGATGAGCAAAGTTGAGATGAAGCGCATTCTTTGCGACGAATTCCTCAAGAAGGCTGACAACGAGGTCTGATGTCCACCTCCTCCTCCGCAAAACAGAAACGACCAATAAAATTTTTTTCTTGGTTGTTGGATGGTTCTTATGCCTCAGTTCCCCGAAAAGAGGGAGATATAGGCGCGGAGAGCATCCACCTCACTCTTAAACTCTGGAGGTGTGTCTTGGATAGAAGGATGCTTCAGAATGAAGTCTGAAACCTTCTTGGGCATGTTTGGAATAAGAATACGTTCCTGAGGTGGAGCAATCTCATTGTGAAGGGTGAGAAAGCGGAAATATGCCAAGAGAACGCGCGGATGGCGAAAGGTCAGCTCGTTCACTGCAACTGCCCACTCTTCCTCCTTCTCAATGCGCCATCCTGAGGAAGGAATGACATCTGATGTGTCAGATTCAGAATCCGAAAAGAAATCATTATCCATTTGATTCTTTCCATAGAAGCAATAACAAGAAGGTCCCTGGCAGTGCGGCATGGTTGGCTGAGCAATGTAGTGATACTCTTGAGGAGATGACATGGTGGTGGCAATCTGCCGAGCAAACAAAAATTCAATTTTTGGGTGTGAGAATGCTGCCATCATCTCAGTTGGACAGATACGCACGAAGGTCTGCGTTCTTGTCCTGGCGGCGGAAGGTTTCTGTCTTGGGGAAGACCCAACCTGTTTGGAGGATTTCATCTGGCGTCAAGGGCTTGGACAACTCCATGTCTTCTCCAAACACGTTGAAGAAATAACAGAAGTAAGTTCCATATCGCAACTTGATGCATGCGAAGGAGGTTTGGTCTGTGAGGTCAATGCCAGCTTCCTCTTTGGCTTCCCGAAGAGCACCCTCGTGGTCTGTTTCCAGCTCTTTGCGACGTCCTTTGGGGAAAGACCATTTGCCTCCTGCTCCCTGAACCAGGAGCAATTTGCCTTCTTTGTCAATGCAGATGACGCCAACGACGTCTTTTGTGTCTTTTCCGAGTGATGTCATTTTTGATTTGGTGAAGAGAAGTTTCGGTACAAGTTCACCCTGTTGCCTTTGGTTCAATTTTAGTTGACTCTTGATTCAGCGGAGTGTATTTCACTCCAAGCACCTCTGCTGCATGCTTGCGGAATTCTTCAAATGCTTCTGGGTTCTCTATCCAGTAGTGGCGCTTCTTTTGTTTGCGTTCTGCATCAGCTTCCCAAAAGCAATCAGCACAGAGGATATGACAATCTTCTTCTGAATCTTTGCATGGATACATGGGTGGCTCTCGCTCACAGTGAGCACAGAGCTGTTCTTCTTCATGTTCGGTTTGTGTGGACATCTTATTCTGGGGCGGGTGGTATCTGTGTGCCGCTCCGCGGTTTCAATTTTAGCAACAAGAGGAATTCGTAAAATTGAATGCATTGAAATCCCTAATTCATTGCACCTTTCCAAATCACACATTTCAAAAACTCTCATTCAATTCAACACAAGATGTCTTTCATCTCTTTCATTCATCACATTCTCTCTCACGTC
>JACCDX010123279.1_pt1 | contig 13055 bp, 17 predicted proteins | sample 7449681 | NCBI WGS metagenome assembly JACCDX01 (sample SAMN15323450, study PRJNA562643) | freshwater metagenome | isolation source: river surface water | place: USA:Blue River Watershed | collected 2017-08-18
GAAGCATCAACCATTACTGTAGATACTCCTTGGTCAACACAACCGGATAATACCACAAGATACGTTATTCAAAGCGGCGGAATATGGTTATCATCCGGAGCTACTGTAGCTAACGGTGGTGTGACTATGCAATACTATAGCGTATTAGAAGACCTTTGGTATGCAAAAAGTATTCAAAGTAATATGGTTCCTATATTATTAACTGAAAATAATACCGAGCGTATCACTGAAAATTCTACTATATGGTGGACAGGTGTAGCCTCTACTGGTACTACTGCAACACTTACTGATTCTTATGCAAATTGGGTAGCAAATCAATGGACTGGGTATAAACTGTTTATTTGGTCTGGTACAGGAAGAAGCCAAATAACTAATATTGTTAGTAATACTGCCAATGTATTAACATTCGATACTTTATCTACAGGATTAGATTCTACCAGTAGATATAACATTGTAGGATACGAAGGCGGTCTAATAACGTCGACACTTGGCAGAGTTATTACGGATAACACAAAGTCTTGGGCAGTCGATCGTTGGAAAAATTATGTGGTACGTATAATCGGTGGTACTGGTGACGGCCAAGAAAATCAAATTTTAAGCAATGGGCCTGATTCCTTAGTAGTATACGATACCTGGACAGTACAACCGGACAATACATCTATATATGCAATCACTGGACATTCTTCGGATATGTTCATAAATCTCGGAGCCAATGCTCAAATGTTTTTGTATCGTGCCGAAGACTGTGATATGCTTTCGCATACTCGTATTTTTGACGAAGGAGCAATACAAGCAGCATGTGCATTGTTAGTAGACGGAGGGTCGACATCTACGCACAGAGTGTCTGATCAAAGACCGACTCCTATTACATCGCTTGCAGGTACAACAACTATAACAGCAACAACGCCAATCCCACATCAATTTAAAGCTGGACAATGGGTTTCTGTTAGGGGAGTTACATCAGCAGCAGCCGATATGTATAACGTAACAGGTAAAGTTCAAATAGCCTCAGTTCCGTCAACTACAACATTTACATATGTTCCGTTTGCTGCCGGCAGTGGTACATATCAATATTCTAATAACGTAACTATTAGCACAACAGTTTTGCCCGATGCTTCAAAATATCATGCTGACTTGGCAACAGGTGGATCTACAACTTCGGTTACTTTCACCAGAGCGCAACCTAGTAATATAAATGGTTGGTACGTTTATGGAACAAACATAGCAGCAGGTGCGCAGGTCGAAAGTGGTGCAGGAACAACTTCTCTTACACTTAATTTAACTGGTGCAGGAACACCTAGTGGAACTATTGAATTTAGTAAATGGCCGAGACCCGTTACAATCGGTACAGGTGGTGGCGGCGGAGCAGGCGTCTTTACATGTACTATAGGTTCGGCATTGCCTGCGTATTGTAAAGGATGGTTAGTTACAGGAACAGGTATAGCCGTAGGAGCAATCGTAACAGGTGGTGAAGGCACAACTACTATTAATTTATCGTTGCCATGTACTGGTGCAGTATCTGGTACAATAACATTTAGTAGTCCGATGAATAATATGTTACCAGTGTCTGGAACATATAGTTCCGGTACAGGAACTTCGATTACATTAACGGCACCTACTCCTTCGTACATAACAAATTGGTTTGTAAGTGGTACAAATATTTCTAATGGAACCGTTGTTACCGGCAGTGCTGGCAGTTCTACAATCGCATTGTCATTGCCAACCAGTGGTGCACCTAGTGGAACAATAACTTTTTATCCTCCTAGTGTTGCGCCGGCAATTATATATGCAACTACTGTTGCTCCGGTTGTAGCTGCAACCGGTGCATTAACCACCGGCACTCAGATGCAATTAGTTTCTCAGAATACAGCTAACGGTCATATAATGACTCCGATTTCTGCAATGGTTGGTGGCGGCGCAGTATCTATGGTTCCTGGAGTTTCTCGTTATATTATTACAAAACGAGAAGTAATTGGTCAACAATATGATCAACAGAATTTATATCTCTCAGGTACAGCAACTGGAGGCAGTGCAACAACATTAGTTGACGGTAATGCATTCTGGGCAACTGCTACGGGTACTGGTGCGGCAGGAGGTACAACTTTAACATTGTCGGCACCGGGTTCATATATTCACAATGGTTGGTATGTATCCGGTACTGGTATAACTCTTGGTACTAGAGTAGTAAGTGGCGGAGGTACAACTTCGATAGTTGTCGATCAACCATTTTCCGGTTCGGTATCTGGTACAATAACTTTTACCGCATGGACTGCACAGAATCTTGTTGGTAGAAGATTGAGAATATTAAGTGGTGCTACAGGTTTGAATCAAGATTTGGCAATAACGACCATAACACCTGCGTCTGGAACCATAGGTTTTGGTGCAGCAACGGCTCCGGTTAATAACGTTTCCGCGTATGCAATATTGCCAGCAATAACCCCAGGCGCAGGTTCTTATATACAATGGCAAAGTGATAGTTCTGTTAGTAACAATCGAGGAAGATATATCTTCCGTGTTCGTGGAGGTGCAGCAGCAGGTATAGATAGATTTGATGTAACTACAGATGAATTTATACCAATGTATACTGTACCGTTTAACGAAACTCTTGGTTCGGGTAGTCAATTTGCATATGACGGGTATGAACGAATATATTTTACAAAAGATATTACAAACCGTTTGTATTATTTAGATTTAAAAACAAACACAGTTCATGGTGCAGGACTTATTCCTTATCTAGCAGGCACTGCTGGTATTGGAAATCTAATGGAAATATTTAAAACAGTTGACGGTTTAAAATATCTATGGGTTGTTCGTAAAGCCAACGTTGAAACGTTCCGTCAATTATTGTTCTATTAAAATATTTGGAGTTATTAATGAGAATTCAAGAATTATTGATTATATTACAAAATAGGTTAATAGCTCTAACCGAGGCGCGAAAATCGGCATTGGCTGCTGGAGATCCAGAGAAAGTTGTACAGATAGACAATGATTTATTGACTACAAATATAAGTATTGATCAGATTAAAAGAATGTTAGATACTTAAATAGGTAGCTAATAAAGGCTACAAATGGCTCAAACTCGATACGACAACAGCACCAATTATGAACATCCTCAGGAGAGCAATCTCCTGAATATCCATAAATCTATGGAGTATAATGTTCTTGGTCAGCCTATTATTAGAACTACACTGGGTCCAACGGCAAGTGATGCATTTGGTCGATTTAGGGTAGGTCAACCTTTTACTTTGTTCGACAGTTCACATCGATACAATGACAACGGTAGATTTAACACAAATCTTATAGGAGTATCTAGTACAGCAACACATCAATTACACAGCGGATCTATGATCCTATCGATTGGAACAGAATCTAATGCTCTGGTCTATAGAGAAAGTAATAGAGTATTTGCCTATCAACCTGGCAAAAGCCTAATGATATTACAGACTTTTGTAATGGGAGACGCTATTCCAGGAAAAAGAGCTAGAGCTGGATATTTTGATAAAGATAATGGTCATTATCTTGAGAGGAATGGTAGCGATATTAATTTTGTTAGAAGAACAACAAGTTTAACTGGTGTAATGTCAGAGATTAGAATACCAAAAGATCAATGGAATATAAATCGGCTCGATGGAACAGATGCAAGTAAAATCACCCTTAATTTAGATACAGCGCAAATATTATACACAGAAATTGAATGGTTAGGAGTTGGAACTGTTACACAAGGATTTGTCATTTCAGGACAATTTGTACCCTGTCATAAATGGGATTGGGCAAATGAAACGGGATCTACTGCCACATATATGGCGACTGCATGTTTACCTGTGAGATTAGAATTAGAAAACACTACAACTACTACAGCAACAAGTGTTCTAAAAGAAATATGCGCCAGTGTAATTTCTGAAGGCGGGTATGAGTTAAGAGGAAAACAACGTTCTGGCGGAACTCCTGTTAGTTCGCCATATGCGTTACCTGCTAAAGATATTGTATATCCTATATTTTCGATGAGATTAAAATCTTCTCGTTTAGGCGGAATCGTCCTTCCAAAAAATTATACCATAGGTGTCGATAAGGCTGCAAATTATAGATATACTATTGTTTCTGGAGCAATAACTACTGGTGGTACATGGACTGATGGCGGAGCAAATAGCAGTGTTGAATATAAAATTAATGCTACAAGTTTATCAGGCGGTACGATAACAGAAATCGGATATATAAATGCTAGTAATCAATCTAGTATTTCACCTAGTTTGGCTGCTTTTCCGTTCTCATATCAATTAGAACGAAATACTTTTTTAAATACTGGCACAGAGTTTACAGTTTGCATAGAAACTGATTCGAGTACCGGCCCAAATGTGTGGTGTTCGATAAATTGGGAAGAATTAACATAACGGCAACCTCGGGTATAGGTAAGTTGACAAAAAATGATAGTTTGTATATAATGTATTTTTCGTAATCTAGGTAAATAAGCATATGAAAATCAATGAAGTTGCCAACATCGAAGCGGAAGAACTGTTTGAATCTTTGAAAAGTGATACCGAACAACCTTTCTCCGAAGAAACGCTAAAAGAGATTAGCAATGTTGTTGCCAATGCTGAATTTCGTCCTCCATTAACGACTATGGAAGAAATTGATAAATGGATCGATTCCTTGTAATATGAATAAAACTTTAAATTTGTCCAGTGCTAGTGGGTTTGATGAAACTTTTAACAACCATTCACGGATAAAAGATAAGTTAAAAAATAAGTTTCGCGAGTTTGTTAAGTGGAAAATGAAATATCCGTCAAACGGAACCGGCGGAGGAATGCCTGGATTTGGATCTTCAGACTATAAATTTTCGCCTCAAGGCCCGTTTGGAAAAAGTGTCAAAAATATCGCACATGCTCATTTAGATAGCGATGTGAGCATTCTATATAGAATAGTCGATAATACACTTTATGTATATGGTGTATTTGCTCACAAAGAATTGGGAACCACTGATTCTCCTAATATAAGATTACAACAGAGAATGGCGACCCGCTTTGATAATTCAAACTTTGAACCTTTAAACATAGCCGCACTAGATGACACACCAGCAACTCCTTCCACTGTGTCTTCTCCTGCTCAACAAAAAAATTATAAACCAACAGTTGATCCGCGATATGCTCCGAGAGTAAAACAAGCTCCGCAACAATCGAATAGATCCAAAATGTTATCGGCGGTAAAAACAGCAGATTCTATATTCCCACAACGACAATTGTTTCAAAAAATATCAAACGCACAAGATATTGATTCTATTAAAAGAATTATACAAATAGAAGGAAATATGATAATGTCGATGATACAGAGCAGAACTGCCAATTCATTACATCGATCTTATTTTGATGCATTAAAAGAAGTAGTAAAATTTTTAGAATAAATATTGCTTTCTATTGAAAGTGATAAATGAAATTCATAATAACTATATGTCTCGCTTTATTGTGCAATAACCTACTTCATGCACAACCTAAACAACCAACCGGTATAATATATGACTTCACAGTCACACGAATAATCGACGGTGATACGGTTGTTTTTAAAGCACCATTTTTGCCGGATCCTCTCAAAAAAGAATTAAGTATTAGAGTATATGGAGTAGATACTCCTGAAAAAGGATTCAGAGCAAAATGCCCTCAAGAGGCACAACGAGGTGAAATGGCATCAGCATTCACACGTCAACAAATAGCTTCAGCTACTAGGATCCAAGTAGTATTAATAGATTGGGATAAATACGGTGGTAGGGTATTAGGTGATCTATTAATCGATGGGCGTAGTTTACGTCAAATGTTAATACAGAATGGATTTGCTAGGGAATATTATGGAGAAGCAAAAACAAGCTGGTGCTGATAAAGAAATCTGGTTTCATTTGTACCATATACTTTGGGTAATTGGCTTAATTGCCATGTTTGCTTTTCTTGATTGGTGGATAGCACTAATTATTTTCGGAATTGTTGGCGTATATTTTTTTGTATTCAATTAACCACACTTAGGACCGTTAAACTTATGTGTGTATATGGCGGCTGCTGCTAGTTCTACATTAACGCCATTCTGTAGACAAAGTGAGCACTAAATATATATATTATGAGAACACGTGAGTTTATTAAACCATTATTGCGTGAATATAATCGTGATATCACCTTACGTAATCAAAAGATACGTAATGGGATATTCATGCAATTTGCTAGCAACTGGCCTAGAGGGATAATTGATAAAGTGTCTCAAGATCAAATTGACTCGATAGTAAATCGAGTTATGGATGAAATCGAAAGTACAGAAATACCCGGAGTTCCAAAAAATTATTTTGCACCCTGGTTGGCAAAGTGGTTTTCGGTAGGTTATTTTAATCCATCTCTTTGGAGTGATTTTTTCGATAATGGCTGGCGATTTCGTGGGGTAATACCATTATTAGAAGCTTTCTACAAGTATAAAGATAAAGGTTGGTTTCCTAAAGAATACAAAGATATATACAAACTAAATCCAGAAGAATTAGACAATGTAATTGCTAATTTAAAGATACCTGAAATAACTACTACTAATCGTGGTAATACCGAAGCAGTGCTCGATAACAGTGAATTACGTATCTTACGTATTCTAGATAAAAATGCTGCTATCTATTATGGTCAAGGTACTAACCCGCGGTGGTGTACATCATATACTGATAGTGATAACAGGTTTGATGAGTATAATAAACGTGGACCACTTTATGTATTATTGCCAAAAAATCCTCGATATGTTGGAGAAAAGTATCAGATGCATTTTGACAATAATCGACGCAGCCTCGATGAATATACCGATGAGCGTAATCGAGAAATAGGATTTTTCTTTTTAACTAATCGTTTTGGTAAAGAGTTTACCGAATGGTTAGTTGGGTTAAGGCCAGAATTTAAGAATACAATGTTATTAAGCGACGACGAAACTATTTTACAGTTATGGCAGGGTTTCGGCGATTATGTTTATGGTTCATTTTATGAAATGGGTATGGGATTAATAGATGATGCCGCCACATTTGATAATGATGAAGATTATTTAACGTGGGCACGACTTACCCGGGACAACATTATGAAAATCTGGAGTAATTTACGAAATATGTCCATAGATGAAATACGTAAAGAAGCAACCGACGCGTATGATGAAGATCAAAGTGCATGGGAAATAACAGAGATACAGCCGATGTGGGATCGATTGTTCGATCATTTTGCTAAATCATACGAATTGAACGAGTATAGACGCCCTCACAAATTAATTGATTTATATGATGTCTTGGTTCATAGTCCATACATAGTTAAAGCTGCTGATGTAAACACCGATGAAGTCTTGACCAGATGGCCTCTCAGAAACCGTAAGAGAATTGGCGAGTATCTCATTGGTATCTTAGGGTAATATAAATAAACATTATGAGAGCGCAAGAATTTGATAATCCCAAAGATACATTTATTGAAATGTTTCGAAAATTCCTGCCTATTGCCATGGAAATCATTGGTCTACAGTCATTACCTAAAATGGTTTTTGAAAAAGAAATTTATAGTCCAAATCAACCAACATTCGGTCAATATATAAACAATGAACATATTTTGTATGTAGGATTATCCAATCGTCATCCTAATGATATATTAAGAACAGTAGCACATGAATTAGTTCATTATAAGCAAGACTTATTAGATCAATTAAATGATATGAGTGGTGCAACCGGAAGTCCTGAAGAAAATCAAGCAAATGCTGTTGCTGGTATGGTGATGAGAAATTTCAATAAACGATACCCAGAGTATCTAAAAACAAAACCTATCATAGCGGAAGATATGAAATATGTTCTCGTTGATTATCGTGGAAATTATTATAAAGGCATAGATAAATTTTATAGAAATCTTTCTACTAGAGATCTAGCTGAAGCCGAAAAATTTAATTCAGAGCGTGATGCTAAAGATATAGCATTATGGACTAGAAATAGATTTAAGGTAATACCTTGGTCAGGTCATCAGAGAGTGGCGGAAACAATACATACTGCTAAAGAGCAGAATACTCAAGCGGGTAGTTTTCGTTTTCGATGGGCAACTCAAAGAGAAAAAGATACCGATAATGCTAAATTTGTCTATGATGTAGGTAATGGTGCCCGATTGTTATTTGTACCAAGCAATGGAGATGTGTACGTTGCGCCGCCAGGGAGATCTGCCGAATTAATCGTTAGAACAGGTGATAACAGGAACAACATTATCAAAACAGTTGATCAGTTTCCTGACTATATACCAATGAATATTCGGCAAGCAATTCTTGATTATCACATAGCAGTCCGCGGAAAAAAGACTGAAGAAGAACAAATGGCTGTTGCAATAGATATGGCAAATAAAATTGATGCATTAACGGAAAACTTTGCAGATGGTCGAAACCCACAGGACAAGGGCGACAGTGCTAGACACGGTATACGTAAAGGTATGACTATTGCACAATTGAAAAAAATAAGATCTAGTAATAGTGCAAGCCCACGTAAAAAACAATTAGCACATTGGCAAATCAATATGCGTCAAGGGCGTAAAAAGTAAAAAACCCTAGTTTCCTAGGGTTTTTATTTTAGTAATTTAATATTTGGCTACGCCTATTATAATAATTATTTTTATATATTAACGTTTTGCACCAGCATTAACGAAATCATACATTTTTTGAGCAGTTTCAAGAACTTTCTCAAGTCCTGGAAACTCTGGCATATTAACCTTGTTAACGATTTGCCCGGTTTTTTCATCACGTTCAGCACTCAATTCCCAACCGTGAAACTTCATGCTGTATTCGCTTTGGACAAGATCCTTGGCCATACTCAAGATGTCTGTACGTATTTCGTATCCATTTTTATTAAACTTAACTTCTGGTAGTTTTGGCATTTCAAAATTTGACATAATTTTCTCCTTTGTGTATGTATGTCTGTTGTACTGTATTACAGTGTAGTTATTTATTATATAGACAAGTTAATGCCTTTACAAGTAAATCTGATAAATTAAAATCTACAATATTGTTCAATCAATACTAGAAATTTTCAAATAACTCGTCAGTAATAACGTGCCATAATTAGTACATTCCTCTAATATGATTTTTACGACGATATTCGTGCATTTCTTCAGACCAATCTATTAGCATATCCCAAAACTTTTTAATTAACGCCATAGTACACCCCCTGAGTTAAGTTGTTGATATTGTTGAGTTAATCTTTCTACATCGGCTTCATTTTGTGGATAGCGTGATACGATATATGATTCTAATTCCTGGCCGTATGTTCGGTCTGAAAATAGTTTTTTAAATACTGCGACCAATTGAGTCATTTCAAACATTGTGTGTTTCCTTTCTGTGTCTAATTAAAAACTAATGGTTTTCACTAGTGTACTATTTATTGTGCAACCGCACAATGTATATTTTATTCAAATAATGTTTTATAATTTATGTTATGATAAATATCAAAAAAGGATAACACTTTGAAAAAATCTACTCGTAGTTTGCTTGAAGAATTAAACAAGGTTCATCACAAAAAATCCAATGAAGATTTAGTAGAGAGCCGAGCGTCACACGTTATAGCTAGTGCCATTAATTTATTGAATCTAATAAAAGAAACATATAGCCCTGATCAAGCATATGAATTAGAACGACGTTTACTCAACAGTATAAAAGGCAGTGATCCTAATAAATTTGTACGAGGTATAAGAAAATTACGTGATAATAAAGAACTATCAAAAAGTTTAAAAGTTATCAACGGTGATTTAAAAGATGATTGATATACCTGAATATTTTTTGAAATTGGATAAATAAAATTACTATGAAGATGAAAATATCTTCTAAAAATTAAGGAGAAATATAATGGCTGATATAAGAAGAGTTAATGGTGGAGTTGGTTTAGAGGGTGTATTAAACGGAGTTACTGGCGCACAATCTGGTGCATCAGTTAGATTCCTCAAAGTCACTGTTCGTAACGGAAGTAACGTAGTACAAGATCTACGTCCTGAAATGGCTAGTGGTCCTAACGGCGGTCTAGGTGGAGTTGTTGAGACAATTCTAAGAGCTGCTCCTAGTGGAATTTTAGCGTACTTTGTACCCAATGATAACACTGGTGTTATCAACCTCGTTGTTGACGCACATGCTACATTCGCTGATACTACAGGATCTACCACTCAACCTGGTTTCCAAGAAATGGTCCGTGCTTTAGGAGCTAGTGTTCCTACAGCAGGTGGCAGCACGATGGATGTAACAGGTTCATTGGTTGCCGCAGGCACTGGCTTCAGTATATCTTAATTTAATTAAGTTGTGTAAAACAGTAAGGGGTAATTTATTACCCCTTATCTTTTGGCCATATAAATACTTAAATTATATAGGTATATTATGGAATATATTCAAATTAAAACATTAATAGATGTAACTAAAACCGATGTCAGACGACCAAATCAAGGTAATATATTAGAGTTCTCGCAAAATAAAAATTTTACAACAATGTTACAATGTTTAGAAATTAAATCTATTGTAAATTTTAATGTATATCCTACAATTGAAAAAGTCGATGTTAAAAATTTGGGTTTCGGCACAATGTATAAAGGAAAACATTCAGTCTGGACATTTAGGTTTACCCCCGATCGGCCATTGGTATATCAAGATGATACTAGTGAAATTGGTTTACTGATCGATGATATTCATCAAGTACCTATAATCAAAAACCTAACCGAAACGATAAATATTGATATAGCTATATTTGACTTAAAGAGTGAGCAATATAAGAATACCATTGTTGAAATATATTAAACATGAGAGCTAATGAATTTATTAACCCCAATTTACTGTTGGAGCTAGCCCCAGTTATTACTGCGTTAGGATCAGCATTAGCTCGCGGGGCTGCACAATCTGCAATACAAACAGCAACTCAACCTGGAAATACAATAGTATCTACCTCAGGAAACATTCAACCAATTAAATCTAGTTCTACTCCCACACAAACGACATCAACTACACAAACATCGATATTGCAACCTAATCAATTAAGACAGTTAAAAGGAAAGTCGATACCAACAGATCTAGGTCAAACAAAAGTAGGCAATATTAATCAACAGGGGTTAGAATTAACAGTTGATCCTAATAGCAGATTAGGAAAAATAGTTGGCAATAAAGTAACATTACCTTTAAAATAATGAAACTCACTGAATTAATTTCTAATATCTCAGTATATTTGACTAACGAAGAAAAAAATTTCGTTAACAAATATTCAACAGTTAAACTATCGACCTTAGACGAACACAACCATTGGCTTGCTCAGAATTTAGTTCGAAAAGGTGTGTATGATATAAGTAATGATTGTAACACTATTACAAAATGCAAATAAATTCTACTCTATTTAAAAAGGTAATGAACCTTTCAAAACAGGTTGACAATCAATTCTATAAAAAAGGTATGGCGATACCATCAAGGAATAATGATGGTTCGATTAAACTCGGAACTTACACAATAGTAAAAAACAATGGGTTGTTTTCAATCAAGGATTATTCAGATCAAACAATTATCAAACAAATAAACTTACCACATACTGCGATTTTATTAGCGAATAATTTAGCATTAGGTAAGTTTATAGACGATCGATTATTAGATAACGATAAAAGATATGGATTTGCTGTATTTGAAGAACAAAAATATGGTACGGAGTCGAAACATCTGTCGGTAGATAAATTAGTTTTATTTGAGTCTAAACTTACAGATGCAAGATTAAAAAAAGATATGTATAAAAGATACATTTTAAACAAATTTGAAAAGTTCGTAAAAATGTATAAATAAACTAAAATACTTTTTGGAAAGAATTATGAAAACCAGTGATTTTACAATTCAATTAACCAGTTCTCAATTAAAAGAAAACATTAACAAACAATTTGGTGTTAAGATTAATCTTGAACGTTATGAAAGAGAACAATTGGAAGACATGCGTAACAAATTACGTACTCGTATCTTTCAACATGAAGGATCAGCCGGTATTAATGATTTATTAACAAACGAAACTTACCAAAAAGACAAAGCAATGTTAGAATTGCTCAACACAAGGATTAAAGAAATGCTCGGCGAAAACATCAAAAAACTTAAAGAACAATTATCTGAGTTAACTGAGGCTAAAAAAGGTGTACGTAGACCAAAGTTTACGAAAAAAACCAAAAAGTCGCGAGGATCAATGTCTGCTAAAGATTATGATGGTGATGGAAAAATTGAATCTCCTAAAGATGAAGTTTGGGGAAGCAGAGCTAAAGCAGCTAAAAAGGCAGGTAAGCCATTTAAAGAAGCAGCAAAAGATAAATCGTGCCCGAAGTGCGGCGAAGCAGTTCACGAAGGAAGTTGTTCTACCGAAGTAGTAGCAGAGAAAGCAGTAAGTAAAGCTCAACAAAAATTTATGGGTATGGTTCACGCTACCAAAAAAGGCAAAAAGCCAGCTAGTAAAGAAGTAGCCAAAGCAGCTAAAGGAATGAGTGCAAAAGATGCCGAAGATTTTGCAGCTACTAAACATAAAGGATTACCCGAAAAGAAAAAGAAAATGAAAGAATCTTTATTAACTTATCGTAAAAATGTAAACATAGTTAATGAAAATTTACAAAGGTTAATCAATGAAGACGAGGAAGAAAAAGCACAAGTAATTACCTCGGCGGGCGACATGGCCAATGACTTTACTAATTGGATGCAACGTGTAGGACAATATCAAACTAAGGTTATGATTGAATTAAGCGATGAAATTCGTCACAACTTTGGAATGGCAGAGGCAGAGGCTTTTAAACAAGCAATTGGTCCGGCATTAACAGCTACATTGGAAACGTTAACAACACAGCGTGAAGTTATAAGCAATGCAGTTGCTACATTGGCAGGTGGAGAACCGATGCCCCCAATGGGTAGCGAACCTGGAATGGACTCAGGAATGGATATCGAACCTGGTCCAGAATTATCATCTCCTGATATGATGAACGAACCCAGTGATGAATTTTCTGCGAGTGATGCAGCAGCTGGTGTAGGAACTCCAGGACGTGAAATGCGTGAAAGTTCTTTCCATAGTAGAC
>JACCDX010416307.1_pt1 | contig 13051 bp, 9 predicted proteins | sample 7449681 | NCBI WGS metagenome assembly JACCDX01 (sample SAMN15323450, study PRJNA562643) | freshwater metagenome | isolation source: river surface water | place: USA:Blue River Watershed | collected 2017-08-18
CAGCTGGCAGCAAATTGAAGTGGGCGTGAAGCAGCGCGCACGTTTGCTAGAGCGTGTGATGGCCGATGTGTATGGCCCGCAGCAGCTGATTCGCGAAGCCATGATTCCGCCCGCCTTGGTGCAAGGCCACCCCGGCTATTTGCGTGCCATGCACGGCGTCACCCCTGTGGGCGGCACGCATTTACACATTGCCGCGTTTGACTTGGCGCGTGGGCCTGACGGCAACTGGGCCGTGGTGTCGCAACGCACGCAAGCGCCTTCGGGCTTGGGCTATTTGCTAGAAAACCGCTTGCTCATTTCGCGCCAATTCCCGCAGGCCTTTGAGGCGATGAACATTCAGCGCTTGGCTGCCACCTACCGTGTGTGGGTGGAGTCACTCAAAGCGCACAGCCCTGAAGGGGCGAATGCACACGTGGCCTTGCTCACACCTGGGCCCTACAACGAAACGTATTTCGAACACGCTTACCTCGCCCGCTATTTGGGCCTCACCTTGGTCGAAGGCCATGACCTGACCGTGCGGGACGAGCGCGTGTACCTGCGCACGTTGCGCGGCCTAGAGCCTGTGCATGTCTTGCTCAAGCGTTTGGACGATGAGTTCTTAGACCCACTGGAGTTGCGCGCTGACTCCACCTTGGGCATTCCCGGTTTGCTGCAAGCCGTGCGCGCAGGCAATGTGGTGGTGGCCAATGCGCCGGGCTCGGCATTTTTAGAGTCGCCCGCTTTGTTGGGCTTCTTACCCGCACTCAGCGAAAAGCTGTTGGGCGAAGAACTGCAACTGCCTGCACTCGACACTTGGTGGTGCGGCGAGCGTGCGGCCTTGGCCTCGGTGTTGCCGCAACTCGAACACATGGCCATCAAGCCCACCTACCCGGGCTCAGCCACGCACGGCACGTTTGATGCAACGCTGGGTCGCACACTCACCCAAGCACAACGCGACGAATGGGTGGGCCGCATCACCCGCCAACCTGACCGCTACACCTTGCAGGCCTACTCACCACTGTCGCAAATGCCCACGTGGAAAAACACCACCGAAGGCGTGGTGCAACGCTCGGTCATGCTGCGTGTGTTTGCCTTGCGCAACAGCGCTGGCGATGGCCCAGATGCGTGGTGTGTGTTGCCCGGTGGTTTGGCACGCATTGCAGCACCGGATGCACAAATTGCCTCTATGCAACGCGGTGGCAGCAGCGCCGATGTGTGGGTGCAAACCCATGCCGACATTGACCGCAGCAGCTTGCTGCCCAAGTACACGGCAACCTCTGGCTTTAAACACCGCGAGCGCATGGTCACCAGCCGTGCCGCCGAAAACTTGTATTGGCTAGGCCGCTACACCGAGCGCAGTGAAAACATGGTGCGCTTGGTGCGCCTGTGCATCGAAGCACTGAACGGCGAAGATCCCGCCTCACGCAGCTTGTGGGCGTGGTTGCAATTGCTCACCCAACGTCAAGGTTTGGTGCCTGCGGGTGTGCCATCGGCACACGCTGCTGGCGAAGACAAAACCACCAGCACCCCCAGCATGGGTGCACGCCGCCGCGTGTTTGAACGCACCCTCATTGCGTGCTTGGACCAAGACGAGCACAGCACCAGCGTGGGCTACAACTTGCGCGCTTTGCAGCAAGCGGCCTCGTCACTGCGCGAGCGCTTGTCACCCGAACACTGGAACGCCATCGTGCATTGCGTGGACCAGTTCAGCGCCGATTGCGCGCAAGCGGGCACACCACGTGCGTTCTCTGCCGTGCAAGCCATGCAGGCACTCGATGCCGCCAGCTCAGCACTGGCGGCCATCACCGGCGCGCAAACCGACCGCATGACACGCGACGACGGCTGGCAACTGCTGAGCATTGGTCGCCACGTCGAACGTTTGGGCTTTTTATCGTCGGCTCTCGACTTGGCTGTCGAAGTGGGCGCGTTTGAACACACCGCCGATGACGCTGACAGTGCCGATGAAAACAGCTCGCACTATGCCGCGCTGTTGTCGCTGTTTGACAGCACCATCACCTTCCAAGCGCAGTACCAACAAAGCCGTGAACTGGCCCCACTGATTGAGCTGCTGGTGCAAGACAACGACAACCCACGCTCACTCGCGTGGGTGGCACGCACACTGCGTGGGCGTTTGTCCAAACTGGCTGACACCCCCATGGGCGAGCCAGATGCCTTGGCGCGTTTGGTGCCCGACTTGAAGCGAACCGATTTAGAGCAACTCTGCACGCCCAACGATGTGGGCCACCACCCTAACTTGCGTGCGTGCTTGACCGAATGCATGCAAGCCGCATGGCAGGTGTCTGACGCCATCACCGCGCGTTATTTCAGCCACACCGACCATGCAGATAGCGTGGGGGCCTAAGCCATGTTGCTGCACATCACCCACACCACCACTTATCACTATGTGCCGCAGGTCAATACTGCGCAGCACATGGCGCATTTGTTGCCACGCAGCGATGCCGCACAAACTGTGCAACATGCTGAGCTACACATCACGCCCACGCCTGCGGCGACCAGCACGCATGTGGATGTGTTTGGCAACAACCGCACCTTCTTCTCGCTGCCCGTGGTGCACGAGACACTCAGCATCACAGCCAAGAGCACGGTAGACACCCAATTCATCGCCTACCCACCTGAGCAAGCCTTGACCACACCCGCTTGGGAAAACGTGCGCGAACACTTTGTGTATCACTCGGGCGCTGCATGGGACGCTGCCACCGAATACGTGTTTGCCTCGCCCTACGTGCAGCCGCATCCCGACTTTGCCGAATACGCGCGAGCCAGTTTTGTGCCCGCACGCCCCGTGCTGGCAGCCGCGTGCGATTTGATGACGCGCATTCACCAAGAGTTCACGTATGAGGCCGCCAGCACAGACATCAACACGCCTGCGCTTGAAGCCCTCAAAAACCGCAAAGGCGTATGCCAAGACTTTGCGCACATCCTCATCGGTTGCTTGCGCACCCAAGGTTTGGCCGCGCGCTATGTGAGCGGCTATTTGGTGACAGAAGTGCCTGAAGGCCAAAGCCGCTTGATTGGCAGCGACGCCTCGCACGCCTGGGTGTCGGTCTACGTGCCAGACGTTTTGGATGATGCCGCTGAAACTGCGAAGACAGGTGCACTCGCCACCCACGGCCAGTGGTTTGACCTTGACCCCACCAACAACCGCTGGGGCTTGAGCTCGCCCGGCATCGACTACGTGACCTTGGCCATTGGCCGCGACTACGCCGATGTATCGCCTGTGCGTGGCGTGATTCACGGCGGCGCTAGCCACACGCTTGAGGTGGGTGTCACGGTGCAGCCGGCTTCTGAGTTGACGGCTGCGTCTGGGCAAACGCAAACACAGTCTCAATCACAAACCCAAAGTCAATCGCAAGGTCAGTCGCAAGGCCAATCACAAAGTCAAAGCGAAGTACTCTGAGCGTCGCCACACACGTCGGGCGCTCTTAAAATCATGGGATTCAAACAAGGAATCCACATGAGCGTTTACGACAAACTCCAAGCCCTGAACATCACCCTGCCCCCCGTGGCTGTGCCCGCTGCGGCCTACGTGCCGTTTGTGCAAACAGGCAACTTGGTGTTTTTGAGCGGCCACATCGCCAAACAAGACGGCAAAGTGTGGACTGGCCAATTGGGCAAGACCATGCAAACCGCCGAAGGCGCACAAGCCGCACGAGCCGTGGCGGTGGATTTATTGGGCACCTTGCACGCCGCTGTGGGCGACCTGAACAAAGTCAAGCGCATCGTCAAAGTGATGAGCTTGGTCAACTCCAGCCCTGACTACACCGAGCACCATTTGGTGACCAACGGCTGCAGCGAACTGATTGGCCAAGTGTTTGGCGACAAAGGCTCGCACGCACGCAGCGCATTTGGCGTGGCGCAATTGCCTTTGGGTGCTTGCGTGGAAATTGAGTTGATTGCCGAACTCGCCTAAGCCACTTATTCCGTTACCAAATCATTTGTGTCTAGGCGCGAAGCCGCAGACAGTGCTTGAGCACGGCAAGGCAAAGCAACGACGACACGGATGATTTAGGAACGGAATTATTCGTCAAAGTCCCAGATCTGATGCAGATCTAGACGAATCAACGCCAGCAACTCCACCACCTCTAGCTGCATGCGCTCGGCGGCATTGAGGTTGTCGCTGGCGAGGCGCGCAATCAGCAACACGTCCGACAAACTGCCCTCGCCCAAGGTGTAGGCCTTGACCGATTTTTCTGCGGCCAAGGCTTGGCGTTGGGCTGCAGATTTCAAGTTGTCAGCGGCTGTGCGTTTGTGTTGAAACTGAATCCACATGCTGTCAAACATGGCGCCCAGTTGTTGCTCGGCCAGCAGCACTTTGTCGCTGGCTGCTTGCGCATCGGCCACCAACGCAGTCGCGTGATGAAAGCGCGAGGCACTGGGGAACGGCATGGAGAACATCACCCCCGAAATGGTTTCAGACCCTGCCCGCTCGCGTCCGCTGAACACGCCCAATGTGGGATCCGGCAACCGGTCACGCGAGGCGCGGTCAGCGGCGAGGCGCAGACGTTGAGCGTCCACACGCATCATGTTGAGCTCGTGGTTCTTGTCTAAAAATTCTTGGCGCATGGCGGCCATGGTGTCGGTCAGCGCAGGCAAGTTAGGCGAGGCATCCAAACGCAACGCCACAGGCATGTGCGTGGGCAACACCATGCCCGCATAGCGACGCGTGAACGCTGCCGCACTGGAAGCCAACTGTGCATCAGCCACCGAACGTGCGGCGGTGATGCGCTCAAAATCGGCATTGGCCAGCTCTGCGTCGAGCTGGGAAATTTCGCCTTGCTTGAGTTGACTTTGCGTGAGGCGCTGCATTTTGGCGGCCAAGTCAAAGGTGGTCACCGCATTCTTTTGGTCAGCCAAAGCGCGCAGGTAAGCAAACCAAAAACGCATCAGCTCGCGCGCGCCTTCGTGCATGGCATCGGCGTATTCGATGTCGGCAAAGGCTTGGGTTTGCGTGGCGAGGTCGGCGTCCATGCCGCGCTTGCCCCAAAAGCGCACAGGGCGTTCGATGCTCACCATCGACTCGCGCAACTGCGCGCCTGTGGCCACCTCTCGACGACGCTGCGACGTGCTGCGCAGGGTGAACTCGGCGGTGCCTGAGTCAATACCTTTGGCACGCGCTGTGCCTGCTTCTTTTTTGGCGCGCGCAGCTTGCATCAAAGGGCTGCTGAGCAAGGCGTCTTTCACCGCGGCTTCGGTGGGGAGATATGGCAAGAGAGGTGATGTCACCGTCGACGCTGAGATCGCGCCAGAAGCTGATGACGTCGCAGCAGACGATGCAACGGTTGTTGAAACGGCAGGCTGCTGTGCCTGAGCCACCCCCATCATCAAGGCGCAAGTGCAAGCCACGGCCAAAGCAACGACATCAGATGTCACGAAACGTTTCATGATTTTCTCCAAGGCACGAAGCGCGTGAGCGCATGCCACGGCACGCTGTCTAGCCCACCAAAGCGTTCAAACAATTTGGGCAACAGCAACAAAGTCAGCAAGGTGGAGCTGAGCAAACCACCCGTCACCACAATGGCCAAGGGGCGTTGAATTTCTGAGCCAGGCCCCGTCGCAAACAACAACGGAATCATGCCCAGCGCAGTGATAACCGCTGTCATCAGCACAGGGCGCAAACGGCGTTCAGTGCCCAAGCGCACCACCACATCCATCGCTTCGCCGTCGAGCAAGCGTTCGTTGAAGTGCGTGACCATCACCACGCCATTGAGCACCGCAATGCCCAACAGTGCGATGAAGCCCACCGACGCAGGCACCGACAAATACTCGCCCGAGATCGCGAGTGCGACCACACCACCCACCAACGCAAACGGGATGTTCAAAAAGATGATGCCCGCCTGAATGGCCGAGCCAAAGGTGAACACCAAGATGGTGAAGATGAGCACCATGGCTGCGGGTATGACCAGCCCCAAACGCGCCGCCGCGCGTTGCTGGTTTTCAAACTGACCGCCCCACACAATGCGCACATCGCTGGGCAGTTTCAAGGCGGCCACCGCCTTTTGGGCATCGGCCACAAAGCCAGTCAAATCGCGACCATCCACCGACACCTGAATGCTGGTGAAGCGTGCGCTTTGCTCATGGTCCACACGGATGGGGCCATCGACCAAGCGGATGTCAGCCAAGGCACTCGCGGCCCACACGCGGCCATCGGGCGCAGCAAGCTGCAAGTTTTTAAACGCTTCAGGGCTTTGACGTGTGGCCTCGTTACCGCGCAAGGTAAGCGGCATGCGCACACCGTCTTGCAACACATAGCCAAGTGATTCGCCCTCCACTTGGTTCTTCAACGCTTGCTGCAAAGCCTCCACACTGAAGCCCGCTTGGCCCATGGTGGTGCGGTTCAAACTGACCGACACGTATTGCAAGCCTTCGGCCTTGGGTGCAATCACCTCAGCAGCGCCGGGGATAGTGCGCACGGCATCGGCAATTTGATGGGCAGCTTCGTTCAAGCTGCCGAGGTCTGTACCAAAAATTTTGATGGCCACATCGCCGCGTGTGCCGGTGAGCATTTCAGACACGCGCATTTCAATGGGTTGTGTGAAGCCATAGACCAAGCCTGGAAAACCATCCAGCACCACACGCAGCGCGTCGACGATGTCGTCTTTGTTGCCGCGCCATTCACTTTTGGGTTTGAGCACCAAGAAGGTGTCGGTCTCGTTCAAGCCCATTGGGTCTAGCCCTAATTCGTCAGAGCCTGCACGGGCGACGATGGATTTGACCTCGGGCACGTTGTCCAAAATGGCTTGCTGCACACGGGTGTCAATTTCCAGCGAGGCTTCAAGTGAAATGGAAGGCAGCTTTTGCAACTGCACCAAGATGTCGCCCTCATCCAAGGTGGGCATGAAGGTTTTTCCAATGAAGCTGTACAACACCGCAGCCACCACCAACGAAGCCACCGACACGCCATACAACCACTGCGGCTTGGCCCACACGCGTTCGCGCAAACGCAAATACGCGGCATGGATTTTTTGCATCACCACAGGTTCGTGCGCGCCCTCTTCTTTCAGCACCATCGAGGCCAAGGCCGGTATCACACTGAAGGCCAACAACAGCGACGAGGCCAGCGCCATGATGATGGTCACCGCCACAGGCGCAAACAGTTTGCCTTCTAGACCTTCAAGGCTCAGCAGCGGCAAAAACACCACACAAATGATGAGCACGCCCGACGCCACAGGTTTGACCACTTGACGCACCGCGCTCAGCAAAATTTCGGTCTTCGACAAAGCGTGACCCTTTGGGTGCGAGGCAAATGCGGTTTCGATGTTTTCCACCACCACCACCGCCGCATCCACCAACATGCCCAGTGCGATGGCCAAGCCACCCAAGCTCATCAAGTTGGCGGTCAAGCCAAAACCACGCATCAACATGAAGGTGCTCAGCAATGACAAAGGCAAGGCCACGGCCACCACCATGGCGGCGCGCATGCCACCCAAGAACACATACAAGGTGATGCACACCAACACGGCCGCTTCAATCAAGGCGTGAATGACCGTGTCTGCGGCTCGCGTGACCAACTCGCCTCGGTTGTAAAAGGTTTTCACGGTCATGCCTTTGGGCAAGCGCTGCGCCATCTCGGCCAGCTTGGCGTCAACCGCGTTGACCAACTGACGGGCATTGACACCGCGCATGCCCAGCACTAGGCCTTCGACCGCTTCGCCTTGACCATCTTGGGTGACTGCGCCGTAGCGTGTGAGTGCGCCGTGCGTGACGGTGGCCACATCGTCAAGCTGTACCTTCGTGTTGTGCGTGGTGCTCAAACGAACGGCACGTAAATCGTCCAGCGTTTTCACAGCACCTTCTACGCGCACCACCAAGGCCTCTTCGCCAGCGGTTAAACGGCCTGCACCGTCATTGCTGTTGTTGGCGAGCAAGGCTTGTCGCAAGTCGGTCATGCTCACGCCCATGGCCGCCATCTTGGCGGTGTTGGGAATCACCTCAAAGGTTTGCACTTCGCCACCGAGCGAGTTGACTTCGGCCACCCCGGGGATGGTGCGCAGCTCGGGGCGAATCACCCAATCGAGCACGCGGCGTTTTTCAGCCAAGCCGAAGTCGCCTTCGAGTGTGAACATGTAGACCTCGCTCAGCGGCGTGGTGATGGGGGCCAAGCCACCACCCACACTGGCTGGCAGATCGCGCATGACCGAGCCCAAACGCTCAGACACTTGTTGGCGTGCCCAATACAAATCCACACCTTCGTCAAAGTCGATGGTGATGTCGGCAATGCCGTACTTCGAGATAGAACGCACGATGCGTTTGTTGGGAATGCTCAGCAGCTCTTGCTCAATGGGTTTGACCACGCGCTGCTCCACCTCTTCAGGGGTCATTCCTGGAATTTTGAGAATGACCTTGGCCTGCGTGGGCGAGATATCGGGAAAGGCATCAATCGGCAAATTGAGCCAAGCGTAAGTGCCTGCGATAAACAGCAAGCCAGCACACGCCAGCGTGAGGCTGCGAAAACGCAGACTCAGTCGGATGAGGTGTTCAAACATCACTCGTCCTTTTGCAATAGCGCGCGCAAGGAAGCGATGCCTGTGACCGCCACTTTGCTACCCGCAGGCAACGCCGCTTCGACCTGCGACAAATCGTCGGTGGACGACAGCACTGTCACTGTTTGCGCTTCAAAACCTTTGTCATTCGCCACAAACAACCAAGGCTTGCCACGCCACTGCGTGACGGCGCGTGCAGGCACCAACCATTGCGTGTCAGGCTTAGCCACACCGGCTTTGCCTTTGGCATGCAAGGTGACTGACACCAACTCGCCCGCTTGCAAGCTGCCACGGGTTGTGACGGTGGCGCGTGCACGTGCCGACTGACTGGCATCCACCGCACGGCTCACGCCGATGAGTTTGGCTTTGGCATTGCGCGAGGCAATGCTCACCTCATCGCCCACTTGCAGCTGCGCGGCTTTGTCGGATGACAGCTGCACGTCGAGTTGCAACTTCGAGCTATCAGCCAACTTGAATAACATCGCCCCCGCTTCCACGCGTTGACCCACAGCGACAAAAGCTTCAGACACCGTGCCCGATAGCGGGGCTTTGAGCGTGCCCGTGGCGTAGCCTGTGTTGGCATCAAAGCGCATGCCTGCGGCGACCAGCTCAGCCTCGCGTGCATGCAGTTGCGCTTGTGCGGCTTCTTGCTTGGAGCGGCTCAGCTGCAAACGCACAGCGGGGATGATGCCTTCGTCAAACATGGCTTGGTCACGCTGTGCAGCGGCTGAGGCGTTTTTGTAATCCAGCGATGCTTCATTCAACAAACGACGTGCATCGCCCAACATGGGGCTGGTGAAATGCGCCAAGGCAGCACCCGCTTTGACCGTGTCGCCTACACCCACTAACAAGCGAGACACTTGGCCTGCATACGGCGCAGACACGGTGAACTCTTTGCCGGGCGGCATGACCACAGTGGCACTGGCCAGCAACTGACCGCCTGTGGACGCTTGCACGGCGGCCACTTGCACACCCAGACTGGCTTGTTGTTTGGCGTTGAGCGGCAGTAACACGGGTGCATTGGCTGCGGATGGCGCCACTTGCGCCAAGGCATTGAACGTCACTGCCAACCATAAGCAGGACACAAAGCCACGAAGGAAAAACTTGAAAGAAGTGAACATCACCAACTCCACACATCACAAACCAACAGGCGGTGCACACACCAGGTGTACACGCGTTAAAAGTTAGAAGTGAAATGCAGGAGGTGCGTGCGGCAGCGGCGGAAAGCCGGCAAGAAACGAAGGACGGCCCGCACGTTGCGTGTGTGGCGCCAGCAAGAAAGACACCACACGCTGAATCAGCGCAGCCATGACAAAGACAGTGAGGATCAACACGCTTTGTGGCTGCTCCTCCACATCCAACGCGGCTTGGCGTGCATAAGAAGTTTCAACACCCACAGCCGCAGACTCTGGCTCATCGTCTTGGCTGAAGCTGGTCACGGTCAATGCAGGTTCAGCAGACACCGCCACAGGACCTACGCCCGCCACATGCAACCCCGTCACCTGAGACGCACCGTAATGCGCGTGCAAAAACGGGCCCATCGCCAACAAGGCAACCAGCGCCATGGCCACATGAAGGCACATCGTTTTGAAAAGGGAGGTTTGCTGCGTCACGACTTGAATCTTAAACCAGCCAGATGAAGCCTTGATGAAGCAAGACTTTGACCGACTTAGCGCAAATGAGCGGCACAGCTCTTAAATTGAGTCAACGGCGTTGTGCTGTCTTGACCCGCCGCAGGAAACTTAGACAAATCGATGACCACGGCAGGTTGCTTGGTGACCAAAGGGAATAGCAGGTGAAGGTTCTTGGTGTCATCACCCACCCAAGTTTGCAGTTCGTTCTTTTTGCTGTCTTTGTATTCAGCGCACACGCTGCTTTTTTTGCAACTGCTTTTGTGTCCGGTGAACCGACGCACGCTGACGTCCTCGACACCTAGCTCTATGCGGGGAATTGGAAACGGTTGGATGCCTTTGCCGCTAGGGGCGAGTTGATGGTTTTGCCCAATGACCGACAGCACCATGGGTTTGCCCACTTCACGTTTGGCCACCACCGAACCCGTGAACGCAAACTGCGTGAACTTCTTGTTGAACTTGCTGGTGTACACGTGCATCAGCGTGAGGTGACAACTGGGTTCTTTTTTGTTTTTGGCGTTTGCTTTGAACACCATGCGCGAGGCATCACCCGAGACATCCGGCAGCTGTGCCGTACGAGCCGCCTGTGCGGGCATCGACATGACCAAAAACACACCAAGCCAGCCGCCAACTGCCAGAGCCCAACGCCCCTGCGCCTTTGACAAGCCCCCCATCAATCCGCCGTGAAGATGCCGCTGACGCTGTGCAACTGCTCCAGCGCCAAACCGCAACCCCGTGCCACGCACGTGAGCGGATCTTCGGCAATCAACACAGGCAAGCCTGTTTCTTCGGAAATCAAACGGTCGAGGTCGCGCAACAAAGCACCGCCCCCCGTGAGCATGATGCCCCGCTCAGCAATGTCTGAGCTCAACTCAGGCGGTGTGCGCTCTAGAGCGATCTTGACGGTAGACACCAAGTTGTTCAAGGTGTCGGTCAGCGCTTCCAAGATTTCAGTGGAGCTGATGGTGAAGCTTTGTGGAATGCCTTGGCTCAAGTTGCGGCCCGTGATTTCCATTTCCTTCACCTCGCCGGTGGGGAACGCGGTTGCAATTTCTTTCTTGATGCGCTCAGCCGTTTGCTCGCCAATCAACATGCCAAAGTTGCGGCGGATGTAGTTGACGATGGCCTCGTCAAACTTGTCACCACCAATGCGTGCGCTGTTTTTGTAGACCATGCCGCCCAGCGACACAATGCCCACCTCGGTGGTACCGCCGCCAATGTCGACCACCATCGAGCCGCAGGGTTCGGTCACGGGCAAACCTGCACCAATGGCTGCAGCCATGGGCTCTTCAATCAGATACACCTCAGAGGCCCCTGCACCTAAGGCAGATTCGCGAATGGCGCGACGCTCCACTTGGGTGGAGCCACAAGGCACACAAATCACAATGCGCGGGCTGGGCTTGAACAACATGTGTGGATGCGCCAGCTTGATGAAGTGCTTGAGCATCACCTCGGTCACGGTGAAGTCGGCAATGACGCCGTCTTTCATGGGGCGAATGGCCTCAATGCCTGCGGGCACGCGACCCAACATGGCTTTGGCTTCATTGCCAACGGCCAACACCGTGGTTTTGCCGTGAGCTTTTCCGTCTTTTTTCAACACCACCACAGAAGGCTCGTCGAGCACGATGCCGTGCTCTTTGGTGTAAATCAAGGTATTGGCTGTGCCTAAATCGATAGCAATATCCGTCGAAAAAAACTTCGTAAATTTAGAAAACAAAATAACCTCACGTAGAACAGGCGTCGCGCGAAATTATCGAGACCCTTGCCCTCGTCGTCCATACGCTTCAAGGTGTATAAACCCTTGAATTCAAAGAAGAAATAGTCAATTAGTAGCAATAAAAAAGGCGCCATCAAGGCGCCTTTGAAATAAGGTGTGTCGAATTAAGCTTTGACAGCACGAAATCCTGAATACATACGTGAAGCAGGACGGCTGCGTTGCTCGGCTTCTTGAGCCAGCTGGGCGCGGATTCGATCAAACGTCGCTTTGATGCCAGTCTTCTCACAAGACACGATTTTGAAGCGGCGCTCCACAGCAACATTAGGCGATTCAATTTGAACTACTGATTTATCCAATTTAGGCTCCAGAGAACTTAGTGAAGAATTAACGCCTCAGACTTTCATTCGGTGGACACAATTTTAAAAAAAATGAAGGTCAAATTAAAAACATTCCGCTAAGCCATTGATTTATATAGATTTACGCCTCTTAAAAAGATGTAAAAAAAACCACCCGAAGGTGGTTTTTAAAAAGCGAGTGAATTCAAAAGAATTAACGCACCACGGCGATTTGGTCGCGCTTACCAGCCTTGAAGGTGTAGAGCGTCAACGCGCCATTCTTGATGTCGCCCTTGGCATCAAAGGAAATGGTGCCTGTCACGCCTTTGAAGCCTGTGGTCTTGGCCAACTCAGGCAAGTACTTGGCAGGTTCGCTGGACTTGGCGCGCTGCATGGCGTCGACCATCACATACACGGCGTCGTACACATAGGGTGAATACAACTTCACATCGTCGTTGAAGCGTTTCTTGAATTTGGCGCTGAAGTCATCCATGCCCTTCTTCAAAGTCCCGTCCACACCGCCGGCCTCGGCGCACACCACTTGGCCATCGGCCATGGCGTCGCCCGCGAGCTTGATCATCTCGTTGGTGCAAATGCCGTCGCCGCCCATGAACTTGGCTTTGATGCCGAGAGACTTCATCTGCTTCATCATCGGGCCGCCCACGGCGTCCATGCCGCCGAAGAAGATGATGTCTGGCTTCTTGCCTTTGAGGGTGGTCAAGATGGGCATGAAGTCGGTGGCTTTGTCGGTGGTGAACTCATGGCCCACCAAGTTACCGCCAGCCGCCTTGACCGCTTTTTCGAATTCTTCAGCCACGCCTTGGCCGTAGGCTGTTCGGTCATCGATCACGGCAATGGATTTGCCTTTGAGTTCGTTCACGGCGTAGC
>JACCDX011535154.1_pt1 | contig 13051 bp, 11 predicted proteins | sample 7449681 | NCBI WGS metagenome assembly JACCDX01 (sample SAMN15323450, study PRJNA562643) | freshwater metagenome | isolation source: river surface water | place: USA:Blue River Watershed | collected 2017-08-18
AATTAATATAGTCTATAAAATGTTTATTTAATTCTTTAATATTAATCGTACTAAAAAAATGAGTAAGTTTGCCATTCCACAACAATTTACTCGGTACAATTAAATGCTGTAAATTTTTTAGACTGATGTATTCATTAAAAGTTAATGGGGGTAACATAAAATCTGTAAACCTGCCCGCACCACTCTCAGTACTTGTCAATTTTAGAGCCGCTGCTGCTGAACCAGATACCACAAATTTTGCTTTTGGGTAGCTATCTACTAATACTTTTAAATGACGCTCCCAATCTTTAAGGTACTGAATTTCGTCAAAAAAAACAAACCACCCTTTATGACTTAATTCCCCAGTGGCTTTACGTGCATAATTAAAAAGTTGTTCTAAATGAATATTATTATAAATAGGATTTTCAATATTGATAAAACATATTTTTTTAGGATGAATACCCTTATTCAGTAGGTGTTGAATAACATGGTTCATCATCACTGTTTTGCCTACCCGTCGGGGTCCCATCAATACAACTGCACGGTTAATTGACACATCTTCAACTAAAGGGTATAACAAATCAAAATATAACCTTCGAGGTTTTACATTGTACTCATCATCAATTTTCCCAGTTATCCACCACGGATTTTCAAACTGCAACCTATCCGTAATTTGTTGAAGTGAAAATCGGTGTAAGTATTTTATTTTTGTCATAATTTGCAAATATAATTAAAATAAAGAAAATAAATTTATCTTATTTCAATAAAAATGTCATTTTAAGAAAAATAACCCATTTTTCATTCCTTATCTGAGCCAATTTTAAAAATTATACTTTGTTGAAATCTCCTATGAGTTAGCTATAAATTTTTATCCAAAAATTAGATATTTTTTTTGAGGGATACTTCCATTAAATTGTTATCCTCTAAATATTTCAAAGCATTTTCGGCTGCTATTAAACTGGCATCTTTTTTATTATAAGCACTCCCTTCGGCAATAACTTGCTGGTCTAAAAAACACTGCACGGTAAAGACTTTTTTATGGGCAATGATTTGCTCTTTGAACACCGAAAACTCAATTTTGTGTTGATATTTGGCTGCCCAAGCAAATAAGGTATTTTTTATATTGATGTCTTTTTGTTCTAACTCCTCAAAATTAATATACGGAACGATGACTTGCCTAATTAACCACTGCTCGGTAAAATCATACCCTTTGTCAATATAAATAGCACCCACTAACGATTCAAAAATATCGCTAATATAGTTTGACAATGGCTGGGTAATGGTAATATGCTGGGCTTTTAAACTTAACTGAACTAATTTAATTAAATTGAGTTTTTGGGCTAAGAAATATAATTGTTTATGATTTACTATTTTACTTCTCATGCCGGTTAAATAACCTTCATCTTTATTCAAATATTTTTTATATAAAAATATTGAAACAATTAAATCTAAAACAGCATCCCCCAAAAATTCAAGCCTTTCGTAATTTAATTTGGTATTATATTGTGGCGGTGTACAAGCCGCATGAAAAATGGTTTTGTTTTTCGGTTGGTATTCAAAAACTCTATAAAATTCCTGGCTAAATTCGTCTGCTGATTTTTTAAAAATCCAGTTAAACAAAATAGTATAAATTATTGTGGGATCTTTCTAAACACTACACAAGAATTGTGTCCACCAAATCCAAATGTGTTACTGATAGCTACATTAACTTCTCGTTCTTGAAATTTATTGAAAGTGAAATTAATTTTATGGTCAAAACTTTCGTCAATTACTTGGTGGTTAATGGTAGGTGGAATTTTATTTTCTTGAATGGCTTTAATACACGCAATTGCTTCTATAGCGCCCGCAGCTCCTAAACAATGCCCTGTCATTGATTTTGTAGAGCTAATATTTAAATTGTAAATATGTTCGCCAAAAACTTCTTGAATGGCTTTTACTTCAGCAATATCCCCTAAGGGTGTAGAGGTTCCGTGTGAATTGATATAATCTACGTCAGCGGTTTTTATTCCTGCTTCAGCTAAGGCTGAAATCATCACATTTTTAGCACCTAAACCTTCAGGATGGGGGGCGGTTAAATGATAGGCATCGGCAGTAGCGCCACCACCAATATATTCACAATATATTTTTGCTCCACGACGTTTGGCATGTTCATATTCTTCCAACACTAAAATACCTGCTGCTTCCCCCATCACAAACCCATCACGGGTTTTATCATAAGGTCGGCTGGCAGTTGTATAGTCATCATTTCGCTCACTCAAAGCCTTCATAGAATTAAAACCTGAAATACCACATATTTCGATAACGGCTTCAGAACCACCGGCTAAAATGATATCGGCACGCCCCAATTTAATATTATCGGCTGCAACCATAATTCCGTGCGTACTCGAAGCACAAGCACTCACTACTGCAAAATTAGGTCCCCTAAAACCATATCGCATTGAAATATGTCCAGAAGCAATATCTAATATCATTTTAGGAATAAAAAAAGGTGAATAGCGATAATATTCTTGAACATTAACGTTTTCATTAATTTCATTATATAATGAACTAAGTCCACCAATTCCGCTGGCTACAATCACACCTACCCTATCTTTATCAACTAAAGGATTATTTTGTATTCCGCTATCAGCAACAGCTTCAATAGAGGCTGCAATGGCGATTTGAGAAAACCTATCTAACCTTTTGGTTTCTTTTCTATCAACATAATTATTAGGATCGAAACCTTTAATTTCGCAAGCAAATTTTGTTTTTAGTTTTGTAGTATCAATTAAAGTTATAGGTGCAGCTCCAGATACTCCATTAATTAAATTAGTCCAATACTCATTTAGGTTATTGCCTATTGCCGATAACACACCAATTCCCGTAACAACTATTCTTCTTTCTTTCATAATTTATTAAACACGCTCACTAATTCAAGGAGGAGTTTCAATCCATTATTTGTTTAACTGCTCTTCGATGTACTTTACTGCTTGACCAAAAGTAGTAATTTTTTCAGCATCTTCATCGGAAATTGAAATATTGAATACTTTTTCAAATTCCATAATGAGTTCTACTTGATCGAGCGAATCAGCCCCTAAATCATTGGTAAAAGAAGCACCATCTGTAATTTCTGATTCCTGCACACTAAGCTTATCAGAAATAATTTTTTTTACTTTAGATATAACATCCGACATAAAATTAAGTTTTTTTAAAATGCAAAATTACATTTTATTTCCAAATAATTTTATTTTTTTTTATTTTTTTTATTTTTTATTTTATAACTTGTTGATAATTAAAACTTTATGTTTATGAATCAGTGAATTGATTTGATTTAATTTTTAATTTAAAATTCTTATTTTATAAAAAACCATCCGACTTGACCTTAACCCAACAAAAATTCAAGTTCTTTAAATGAATCAATTTAAAAAAATATCATATAATTCACAGAAACTTTTTTAACTTTGCCAAAATTATATGAAAAAATTATATTTTTGGATGCTTGTTTTTGGGGTAATAGCCCTCGACCAAATTACCAAATTTTATATCAAGTTGCATTTTTTTATGGGTGAGAAGCGGGCAGTTTTAGGTCATTGGTTTTATTTGTATTTTACTGAAAATTCAGGAATGGCTTATGGTTGGAAATTAGGAGAAGGACCTTGGGCTAAAATTATCCTTACCAGTTTTAGATTAATAGCTGTCATTGCTGGTGTTTATTTCATAAAACGTTTTTTTCAAAAGAAATTCCCGAAAGGTTTTTATTTTTTTGCTGCTTTAATATATGCCGGAGCCATTGGAAATTTATTAGACAGTTTATTTTATGGTCGCCTTTTTTCGGAAAGTTATGATTTTATTCAACAACCAGCCCAATTTTTACCTCCTACTGGTGGGTATGCTCCTTTTTTCTTAGGAAAAGTGGTAGATATGCTTTATTTTCCTATCATTGAAAATGCCCAAATTCCAGCATGGGTACCCTTTTTAGGTGGAGATACTTTTACGTTTTTTAGCCCTATTTTTAATGTTGCTGATTCTGCCATTTCTATTGGTGTAATCGGGTTATTAATCTTTCAAAGAAAACTTTTTAATTCAAATGTATAAAATTTTATGTATTTTTGTATCATGAAAGTACGTTATTCTTTTTTGTTATTTTTGTTCATCTGTAGCATTTTTATCAATTGTTTGCCAACTTTAGGTCCTCAATTTGTTACCATTACTATGGTCAATAATTTAGCCGTAGACTCCCCTGTGGGCTTGAATGGTAACCAAGCTATATTGTCTCATAAAAGTCTATTTTATAGTTTTGAATCTGCCTCAATAATTTCTAACAGCGATAGCAATTCTACCAAATGGGACGTTCGCTTACAATTCGATGATGATAATTATCCTATCATAAATTTTAATGGTGGTTCTAGTGGTCCTGGTAATGCCGGTGCATATTTATTAACCGGTATTCTAGATACCTTACTGTATGCCAGCAATGCCGCTATTAAATTAGATTCTTTAAATAAACCTGTCGTTTCTTACGATCCTCAAAATATTTCCCAAAACCCAGGTTGGTTTAATTACGATGAAATAAATAATTTTATTTATCCAGTACCTAATCGTTTTTTGGTTATTCGTACTGCCAATCGCCGCTGGGTTAAACTGGAAGTCATTTCTTTTTATAAAAATAGCAATTCGACCACCCAAGAAAATTTGGGTTTTATCTCGTTTAGGTACACTTATCAACCCAATGGCACACCTGTATTCTAATGAAACAAATCGCAATTAAGTTTGATAAAATAAAATTTCTTTTTCTTTTTCTTTTTCTTTATGGTTGCAAAGATTCAAGAATTATAAATGATATGTTCATTGTTGGTGCATATAGCGATTCTACTCACCAAAGTAGTATTCATTTTATAGCTTATTATGAAGATTCAAATAAATTAGCAGAAATGAATCTTGAAGGTGATACCCTTTTTCCAAACGCCAGTTTTCTTGCTTTTAATGATAGTATCGTTTTTGCAGTTCAAGAAGGGAATCCTGGTTTTGTTCATATTATAAAATATATATTTACCGACCAAAATAAAATCATTTTACAAAAAATTCAAACCGTTTCTTCATTTGGAAAAGACCCTTGTTTTATTGAATTAGCACCCGACCACAAAGCCTTTGCTGTAGCCAATTATAGCAGCGGTAGCTTTGCCTTATATAATTTAAATGAAAACCATACTATTGATTCCGTCCACCAACAAGCTATTTTTTTTCCTGGCAAAGGTAAAGAACTTTCTCGGCAAGAAAGTTCACATTGTCATGCAGTTCAGTTTAACCCATATTATAAACAATTATTTATTACCGATTTAGGTTTAGATAAAATGTTTATTTTTAATTATCAATCTTCGCCTTTTTATTCAATTCCTCCCAAGCCTTCCGATTCCATTGTATTTAAGCCTATTAGTGGTCCCCGACATTTTTGCTTTAGTAAAGATAACCAATTTTTATTTGTTGTTGAAGAACTCTCAGGATGCTTATCCATATTTAAATACATCAACCATAAATGGCAAGAAATAGTTAGACAAAAACTTTATAATGATCCCCAAAATTCTTTATTAAAAGCGTCTGCCGATATTCATTTATCTGCGGATGAAAAATTTATTTATGCTTCGAATAGAATTGAAGAAAATACCATTGCTGTATTCCAATGGAATAAAGAAACCCAACAAATAAAATGGGTTCAAAAAATAGAAGTGGATGGATTAACACCTAGAAATTTTTTAATTTCAAACGATAATTATCACGCGTGGGTTGCTAATCAAAATTCTAATCAAATCAAATTATTTTTAAGAGATAGCACAACAGGAAAACTAACGCCGACCAAGGTTTCTTTTGATTTATATAAACCCGTATTTATTAAATCCATTTTTCAAAATTAAGCTTCATTAATGAATTTTCGTCTACGCCGTTTTCATTTGATATTTTGGATATTTTTAAGTATTCTTATTAGTGTTATTATGGTACTAGCTTATATCCAAACGCATTAAAATGAGTGTTGATATTCAGCCTATTTTGTGGAATCGTCAAAAAAAAATTTACGACCTTATTTTATGGTCTGGGATTGTTTTGTATATAACAATTTTTTATTTTTTTCAGTTTTATATCAACGATAATGCTACTTTTGAAACCACGACTATCAGGGCTTTTGGCACCTTAGCGATTTTAATGTTACATATTATTTTGGCTATCGGTCCTTGGTCTAGAATTAATAAAAAAGCCTTAATTTTATTGTATAATCGCCGTCATTTTGGTGTGAGTTTTTTTCTGATAGCGAGCATCCACGCGGGTTTCAGTATTTTACAATTTCATGCCAATGGAAATATCCATCCCCTCATTTCTATTTTTACGTCAAATACTCATTACCTATCTTTCTATTATTTTCCCTTTCAAACCTTAGGTTTTATTGCTTATATAATTTTTATGATAATGGCGCTGACGAGCCACGATTATTGGCTGCAAGTTTTATCGCCAAATATTTGGAAAACCTTACACCTACTGGTTTATGTGGCTTATGGCTTACTCATTGCCCACGTTTGTTTAGGGGTTTTGGAATTTGAAACAAATTTTATTTATTATATCTTGTTAGCCTTCGGCGCCCTGAGTTTAATGACCCTTCATATTTGGGCTGGCTTAAAAGAATATAAAAAAGATGCCTGCGTTTCTTCTGGTGATACAGAATGGATCTTGGCTGGCGATATTTTTAGCTTTCAACCTAATAAAGCCCAAATAGTTTCAACCCATAAAGAAAGAGTTGCCATTTTTAATTACAAAAATAACTTATATGCTGTTTCTAACGTTTGTAAACACCAATTAGGTCCGATAGGTGAAGGTAAAATTGTGGATGGGTGTATAACTTGTCCTTGGCATGGTTATCAATATTTACCCGAAACAGGTTGTGCCCCTGCTCCTTTTACCGAAAAATTAGCCACCTATAATTTAAAACGCCTTGGCAATAAAATTTATGTGAATCCGCATCCAAACCAAGAAGGTCTGGCTGGTGCGTCTGTTGCCATAGAACAACCTATTACTCGCTTGCCCAATCCTTTTTATATCGGCTGGAAAACAATTATCCCAACATCGTATGTCCGTTTTGCTGTTCGATTTCCCATCATCATATTCGCTGTTATGGTTAGCTGCGTTTTCGTCATCATCGTTAATGAACAAAAAATTGCCCCAGTAAAATATATTAGTCCCTATTCAATCTCAGGAAAATTAATCACCAACCCCTTTCCAGCCCTTATTCAATATGCAGGAAAAGATATTTATGGCAATCCAAATTTTACGGTATCTCCTTTAGTGAATGCTTTTAAATTTGGCGTTGATAGCATTGTTAAGAATTTTCTTCTCAATAATAATCCTGACCAAAGGGTTACTATTATTGGAGCTGCAACGCAGCGTGACGGACATCAAATCGTTGAACTTTCTGAAGGTTTGAATTCTATTAAACCAATGAATACCATCGAAGCTGAAACTTCCACCCTAACTCTAATAAAAAAAAATATAGCGCTTACTGGAGAAATTATTGACCCTAAATGCTATTTTGGGGTGATGAATCCCGGCGAAGGCAAACCCCATAAAGCTTGTGCTACGCTTTGTTTAGCCGGAGGTATTATGCCCGTTTTTGCTTATCAAATCAATGCTGTAAAACATTATGCTGTCTTAAAATCTTATCAAGCCCCGATGTTGTTTCCTTTTATTAAAGAATATATCGCCGACCCGGTTTCCATCAAAGGTGATTTATACTCATTTTATAATTGGCAGGTTTTTATTATTCAACCTTCATCTATTTTAAGGTTAAAAAATTAGATTTGAATGATTTTTGAAATTTTTAGCCGCCTATAAAAAAAATAATTATTTTAACTAAAATATTATATATTTGCAAAAAATAATTTGTTTATGTCAAAATTAAAAACGTATCTGTGTTTATTATTTAGTTTAAGTACTTTACTAATAATGGCGCAAGAAACCCAGATTAAATTTGAAAAGTACACTCTAAAAAACGGATTAACCGTTATTTTACACCAAGACAAAACCGTACCTGTTGTGGCGGTTTCGGCAATGTATCACGTGGGTTCTAAAAATGAAGATACAAGTCGCACTGGCTTTGCCCACTTTTTCGAACACCTCCTTTTTGAAGGTAGCAAGTATATTAAAAGAGGGGAGTTTGACAAATACGTTCATAATAATGGAGGTGAACTCAATGCCAATACCACCCAAGATCGTACCTATTACTACGAACTTCTACCATCTAATAAAGTAGATTTAGGATTGTGGCTGGAAAGTGAGCGCATGTTGGAAGCCAATATTTTAGATGAAGGCGTAAAAACCCAGAAAGAAGTAGTGAAAGAAGAAAGGCGTCAACGTCTTGATAATACGCCTTATGGTTCTATATTTGAACAAACTTTCAAACGAGCTTTTAAAGAATCTCCTTATCGTTGGATGGCAATTGGCAGTTTTGAACATTTGTCGCAAGCCCAATTAGACGAATTTATCGCTTTCTATAAAAAATTCTACGTTCCCGATAATTGTGTTTTATCTATTGCTGGTGATTTCGACCTTGATTATTTAAAATCAAAAATTGAACAATTCTTTGGCGATATTCCTCGAGGTAAAACACCCGTTGTTCAGCCAAATATCATTGAACCCCCTTTAGGTGGTGAGGTTCGGGATGTTATTCAAGACAACATTCAACTACCTTTAGTTTTAATGGCTTACAGAGTACCTTCGCTTAAATCGCCCGATTATTTCGCTTTTAAAATTTTATCTACCATTTTAGCCGGAGGCGAATCTTCTCGTTTAAATAAAATTTTAGTTGAAAAGAAGCAGGAGGCTTTAGCCGTAGGTTCTTTTCCTTATATTTTAGAAAATGATGGCTTATTTATAACGTACGGCATTGCCAATTTTGGAAAAAAACCCGAAGACTTGGAACAATTAATGGATAGCGTTTCTGAAGAATTAACAACGCAGTTGATTTCTGAAAAAGAATTTAATAAAGTAAAGAATCAAATTCAAACTGAAGTTATTTCCAGTAAAAGAACCATGGCTGGAATTGCCGAAGAATTAGCTAATAATGAAGTATTTTTTGGCGATGCTAATTTGATTAATACCGAGTTAAGTAAATATCAAGCTGTTACTCGTGAAGACGTTATAAGACTTGCCAAGCAATATCTTCGAAAAGATAATCGGGTAATTTTATATTACGTTCCTAAGAAAAAATCTTCATCAAACTAAAAAACTAACTTATGAAAAAGATATTGATTCTATTATATATTTTACCCACATTATTAATTGGGCAAAATACCATTGATCGTTCAAAAGCCCCAGCAGGACTGGCGCCTAAACCAATAAATTTAATTAACCCTCAAAGTTTTACTTTAGCCAATGGATTAAAAGTATATGTGGTTAAAAATTCAAAACTGCCTACGGTAGATGTTCGGATGATTGTTGATATGAAATTAATTAGCGAAGGGGAGAAAGCCGGTTTGAGAAATATATTTGGCAACCTCCTTCGTGCTGGAACCAAAACCAAATCCAAAGAACAATTAGATGAAGCCATTGAAGAATTAGGCGGAACCATTTACGCTTCAACCATTTCTATGAATGCGTTTTGCTTAAAAAAGAATTTTTCTCAACTTTTTAATATTTTTGCCGATATTTGTTTGAATCCAAGCTTTAAAGAAGAAGAATTAGAAAAAATTAAAAAGCGAACGATATCTAGTTTGGAAGCCAACAAAGAAGATGCAGATGCCGTGGCTGAAAACGTTACCAATGTTCTAATGTATGGCAAAAATCACCCTTATGGTGAAATTGAAACCAAAGAATCGGTAGAAAAAGTAAATCGTCAGGATGTTGTAAATTATTATGAAACATATTGGAGGCCTAACATTGCCTATTTGGTTTTTGTGGGTGATATTACCGTAGAAGAAGCCAAAAAAATTACCGAAACAAACTTGAGTACTTGGGCTAAAAAAAATATCGAATTCAAAGAATTTGCTTTTCCTAAAACTCCAGAAAAAACGAGAATTGTTATTGTTGACCGCCCGCAATCTGTTCAAAGTGTTATCAAAATATTTAAACCACTTCAATATACTCGTAATTCTCCGGATTTTATGAGTAACTCACTTCTCAATGGAATCTTAGGTGGCGCTTCTAATGGGAGATTGTTTTTAAATTTAAGAGAAAAGCATGGCTTTACCTATGGAGCATATTCGCAACTTCAACCCGATCGTTTTGTGGGTAAATTCATAGCCAGTGCTTCGGTTAGAAATGAAAAAACGGATAGTGCCATTCAAGAATTTTTATACGAGTTTAATCGAATTGATAATGAGTTGGTTAGCAATGATGAACTCCAAAATATGAAAAACTATAACAGTGGAAGTTTTGCCCGTTCTTTAGAAAATCCTGATAATGTTGCCAATTATTATTTGAATATTGAAAGGTTTGGTTTACCCGCCGATTTTTACAAAAATTATATCACCAATTTGAATAAAGTAACCGCCCAACAAGTAGAATTATCTGCTAAAAAATACCTTACTCCAAATTCAATGACCATTTTAATAGTTGGGAAAGCTTCTGAAATTGCTGAAAGTCTTAAGAAATATGGCAATATTGAATTTGTTGATATTTATGGAAACCCTAAAAAAGAAACCTCTGCTGCTGATATTTCTTTGAAACCTGAAGAAGTTATAGCGAATTATATTAAAGCAATTGCCCCAGATAAAGATTTAGGCACTATGAAAGATTTATCTTTGGTTGCCGATATGGAGTTCAATGGTCAAAAAGGAGTCTTAGAGCAATTTTATATTTTCCCTGATAATTTTGTGAGTAAAATTACTTTTTCAGGATTTGAAATGATGCGTGAAAGCTTGGTTGATGGCGAATATCTTAGTCGTCAACAAGGTCAAAACGCTCCTATAGATGACAATAAAAAACAAGATTTAAAAGACCAAGCAACGTATTTTTCTGAACTCTTATATCTAAATCCTCAAAATGATTTTCATCTAAAAATGAATGGAATAGAAGATATTGATGGTACTCCTTGTTATGCTATCAGTATTTCCAAAAAAGACGTGCCAAAAACAATAAGCTATTATAATACCAAAACCTTTTTAAAAGTTAAAGAAACCAATTTCCAACAAGGACAAAGCCAGAGTTTTTATTATTCAAATTATGCAGCGGTTAAGGGAATTATGTTTCCGAAAAAATTAGAATTAGAACTTTCACCAGGATTAAAAATTACGATGAATTTTACGGCTATTGATTGGGACAATAATTTATCAAAAGAAATGTTAAAAAAATAAATAAATATGAAAAAATTTTTATTAGGCATTTTTGCCTTAAGTTGTTTGGGATTCGTAAGCAATGCTCAAACTGTTGAATCCATTTTTAAACAAGCCATAGACAATGCCTTGAATAAAAAATTCACTCTTGAAAGTATAAAAGATATTGCCATTGATGGTGTGGGGACTGCTATGGGGCAAGAACTTCAACTTTCGATTAAATATATTTTACCAAATAATTTTAGCCAAAAAGTGAGTATGGGTGGACAAGTAATGATGCGTCAACATAAGATTGATGAAGATTATAAAATGATGCAGCAAGGGCAGGATGCTCCTATTACTGATGATTTAAAAAAAGCTGTTAAAGAACAAGCTAATTTTTTACCAGAAATATTTTTTCTGCAAAATCTTGGAGACTATAGCTTGGTAGGTAAAGAAACTATGGATGGGCATGAAGTATATAATATTAAATATTCGGGTTCAGACGACAAACGAAAAATAAATATTTATTACAGTATAAACCCTGTTCAACGAGTTAAAATGGTTGTTGCAACAGATAGAGGTGCCATAACATTATCTTATTTAGAGTACAAAGAATTTCCAGATGGACTTGTTTACTATTCAAAATTATCACAAGATTTTAATGGTCAATTTGCGATAGATTTTAATATTAATAAAATTAAAGTAAACGGAGGTTTAACAAAAGATGCTTTGAAAGAATAGTTAAAATTCTTTGGTGATTTTGTGTCTGCAAATTTTGTATATTTATTTTAATAGTTGAGTAATGAGAGCCGTCATTTGGTCTTTTTGATTTGGGTTCGTTTCAGCTACAAGTAAAGTAAGTGCGGTTAAGGTTTCAGGTGTTCTTTTTCTAAACGTTTTAATTTTGGTTTTTCTGATAAACCAGACAAAGGCAAAGGCCCCTACTCTTTTATTTCCATCATCAAAGGGATAATTTTTTACAATGAAGTATAATAAATGAGCCGCTTTATCTTCAGCAGTTTTATAAGCATCTTCTCCAAATACCGACTGCATCACATTGCCGAGAATACCTGCAAATGCACCCGTATTTTTTTCTTTAGCAAATAATGCTGTGGCTTCTCCCTTTTTGATAAGTTCATTTTTAAGTGTTTGCACTGCTTCTATCAGTTCATTAGCGGCAATTTTTATTTTAGATTTTGTTTTACCTATGGAAGAGAGTTTGTTTTTATCATAATTATCAAGAGAAGAAAAAGTCTCAGCAAATTCTTTAACAAGTTCTAAAATATATTTAGTATCTAAATGGGTTGCTTGTGGTAATAATGCTTGTATATTATTTAATGTATTTATAAACTCAATATAATTTTGTTTTATTCTTTTTTTGTTAATAGTATAGCCATTTATTAGGTGTTCTTTAATAATATTACTCGCCCATCTCCTAAATTCAATAGCAATTTTAGAATTTGTTCTATACCCTACCGCTAAAATTATATCAAGATTATAAAATTCAATTTGTCTTTCCACAAATCTATTTCATTCTTTTTGAACTTGTGCAAAAAATGCACAAGTTGAATTTTTATCCACTTCATTGTCATCAAAAATGTTTTTAATATGTTTAGTAATCACCGATCTTTCCACACCAAAAACTTGGGCAATTTGTGTTTGAGTAGCCCAAACAGTTTCATTTTTCGCATCCGATTTAAGTTCAATGCCCCCATTCTTTCCTTGATAAAGTAGAAGCTCAGTTGGCGCCGTTTGTAATTGTATTATTTTTTTTAACTTTTTTCTCATTTTATTTCGTTTAG